>ERZ772960.3479-NODE-3479-length-10553-cov-12.112783_pt1 | contig 10553 bp, 8 predicted proteins | sample MGYA00580678_ERZ772960 | MGnify/ENA primary metagenome ERZ772960 (study PRJEB29015, sample SAMEA2737930) | human oral metagenome | biome: human oral; feature: human-associated habitat; material: dental | place: China | collected 2059 ...
AGCCTCCCATTCCCTGGACTTCAATTCCGATGTCCAAGAAACGGGAGGCAGTTCAAAACGAGGCCGGGGCATTGCTGCAATCCGCCAGCGCCTACTCGAGCTCGAAGGCGCCCGTGTAGAGCTGGTAGTACACGCCCTTCTGGGCGATCAGGTCGTCGTGGCTACCGCGCTCGATGATGCGACCGTGGTCGAGGACCATGATCGCGTCCGAGTTACGAACCGTCGAGAGGCGGTGGGCAATCACGAAGACCGTGCGCCCCTCCATGAGGTTATCCATGCCCTGCTGCACGAGAGCCTCGGTTCGCGTGTCGATCGAGGAGGTCGCCTCGTCCAGGATCATCGCCGGCGGGTCAGCCACGGCGGCACGCGCGATCGACAGGAGCTGAGCCTGACCCTGCGAGAGGTTCGAACCGTTACCGGTCAGCATCGTGTCGTAGCCCTCGGGTAGGCGGCGGATGAAGGAGTCCGCGTTGGCCAGCTTCGCGGCGGCAATGCATTCCTCGTCCGTGGCGTCCAGACGGCCGTAGCGGATGTTCTCCATGACCGTGCCCGTGAACAGCTTGACGTCCTGCAGGACGACGCCGAGGGAGCGACGCAGGTCCGGCTTATGGATCTTGTTGATGTTGATGCCGTCGTAGCGGATCTTACCGTCGGCGATGTCGTAGAAGCGGTTGATCAGGTTCGTGATCGTCGTCTTGCCGGCGCCCGTGGCTCCCACGAAGGCGATCTTCTGGCCGGGCTTTGCCCACAGGGAGATGTCGTGCAGGATCTGCTTCTCGCCGTCGTAGGAGAAGTCGACGTCCTCCATGACCAGTTCGCCACGCATGCGCGTGTAGGTGACGGTGCCGTCGGCCTTGTGGGGGTGGCGCCATGCCCAGATTCCCGTGCGCTCCTCGGTCGGCTCGAGGCTGCCGTCGGGAAGCTCACGCGCACGCACGAGGGTCACGTAGCCCTCGTCCTCCTCGGGCTTCTGGTCGATGAGGGCGAACACACGGCCCGCACCCGCCATACCCATGGCAATCATGGGGACCTGCATGGACATCTGGCCGATCGTCTGCGAGAAGTTACGGACCATGCCCAGGAAGGACACGACCACACCGACCGTGATGACATCGACGCCGAAGAGGTGGATGTTCGGCGTCTGTTCCAAGACCATGACGCCGCCGACGATCGCGATGACTACGTACATGATGTTGCCGATGTTGCCCAGGGCAGGCATCAGCACGTTGCCGTAGATGTTCGCCTTCTGCGAGGAGTCGAAGAGCTTGGCGTTGTACTCGACGAACTCGTCCTTGGCGTCCTGCTCGTGATTGAAGACCTGGACGACCTTCTGGCCGTCCATCATCTCTTCGATAAAGCCTTCTTCGTCGGCGAGAGAGGCTTGCTGAGCCTTCATGAAGCGACCCGACAGCCCGCCGAGCCTTCCGGTCAGGAAGGCCATGAGAGCGCCCACGATGAGGACAACGAGGAAGAGCCACACGGAGTAGTAGAGCATCGTTCCGATCAGGACGATGATGGTCAGGCCCGACTGAATGAGCGTCGGGATGGACTGGCCGATCAACTGACGGATCGCGTCCGTGTCGTTGGTGAAGGTCGACATGATCGCGCCATGCGGGTGCGTGTCGAAGAAGCGCAGGGGCAGGCGCTCCATGGAGTCGAACATGTCGTCTCGCATGTGCTTGAGCGTCCCCTGCGTCACGATCGCCATGGCGCGGGTGTAGATGAAACTGCCGATGAAGCCAGCACTGAAGATGATGCCCATCGTGACCACGAGGCGCACGAGGGTGCCTCGCACAGCGTCAAAGCCGCTCTCCAGACCCGGGGTCACGACGTTGTCGACGATCTGCTGCATGAAGATCGAGCCGACGGCCGAGGCCACGGCTGCCGTAATGATACACACGACCGTCAGGCTGATGCGCACCGGGTAGTGGTGGAACACGTAGGCCATGAGGCGGCCGAAGGGACGCTCGATACCCTCGAGCTTGTCAGCGTCGTCGATTCGGGAGTTGCGCGTGCGTGCCATGTCAGGCCACCTCGCTTTCGCTCGCGGCGTTCTGGGAATCGTAGATCTCTCGGTACTCGCCGCCCGCTGCCATCAGCTCCTCGTGGGTGCCACGTTCCTTGATACGACCGTCGTCCAGGACGATGATCTGGTCGGCATGCTGGACCGAAGAGAGGCGCTGGGCGATGATGATCGTCGTCGTTCCCGGGAGCTCGGTCTCAAAAGCATTGCGAATCAGCGAGTCGGTCTTCGTGTCCACGGCGGAGGTCGAGTCATCCAGAATGAGGATCTTCGGGTTCTTCAGCAGCGCACGAGCGATACACAGGCGCTGCTTCTGGCCACCCGACACGTTGCTGCCGCCTCGGGAGATCACGTAGTCGTAGCCCCCGGGTAGCTGCTGGATGAACTCGTCGGCCTGCGCAAGCTTGCACGCATGCTCGATCTGCTCGTCGGTGGCCTCGGGGTTACCCCAGCGCATGTTCTCCTTGATCGTTCCAGAGAACAGAACGTTCTTCTGCAGGACGACGGAGACCGCGTCACGCAGAGCGCTCAGCTCGTAGTCGCGCACGTCGCGACCGCCGACCTTCACGGATCCCTCGGAGACGTCGTAGAGGCGGCAGATCAGCTGGATCAGCGAGGTCTTGGACGAACCGGTGCCGCCCACGACGCCGAGCGTCGATCCGGATTCGATGCGCAGACTGATGTCAGACAGGGCGTTTTCTTCGGCGCTCGCCGAATACTTGAAGGACACGTCCTCGAAGACGACGGAACCATCCGCAACATCGGTCGCACCGTTCTCGGGTGACGTGAGCGACGGCTCGTGGTTAAGAACCTCGGCGATACGATGCGCGGACTCTGCGGCCATCGTCGTCATGACGAAGATGAAGGCGAGCATCAGCATATGTGTCAGGATCTGGATGCCGTAGGTGATGAGGGCGGTGAGTCCGCCCTTCGTCAGCTCGGTCGCGCCCGAGTTGATGATGATCGACGCGCCAACGTAGTCGACGGCCACGATCGCCGCGAAGATGAAGAACATCATGACGGGGCTGTTGAGCGCGATGAGCTTCTCCGCGTTGGTGAAGTCCTTGCGCACGTCCTGCGAGGCAGCGCGGAACTTGGTGGTCTCGTAGTCCTCGGTCACGAAGGATTTCACGACGCGAATCGCCGCGACGTTCTCCTGGACGGAGTTGTTCAGAGCGTCGTACTTCTTGAAAATACGGCGGAAGATCGGGAAGGCAATAAGCACGATGACCGCCAGGATGATGGCGAGCACCGGCACCATCCCGAGGAAGATGAGGGCCATCTTCACGTTGATACGCCACGCCATGACGATCGAGAAGACGATCATGAGGGGCACACGCACCGCGATACGAATGAGCATGCCGAAGGCGTTTTGCACGTTGGTCACGTCCGTCGTCATACGGGTGACCAGCGAGGACGTCGAGAAGCGGTCGATGTCCGCAAACGAGAAGTCCTGCACCTTAAAGAAGAGGTCCTGACGCAGGTTTTTCGCCAGGCCCACCGAGGCGGTCGCCGCGAAACGTGCGGAGAGGATACCGCAGGCAAGTGAGGCGAAGGCCAGCCCGGTCAGGATCAGGCCCAGGCGCATGACGGGGCTCAGGGATACGCCGTCAAGTGCATCCACGAGCGAGACCATGGTGAGCGGGATCAAGCACTCGAGGACCACTTCCCCGATGATGAGCAGCGGGGTCAGGATCGAGGCGGTCTTAAACTCGCGTAGCCTTCCCGCCAGCGTGCGGATGGTTTTCATGTATTTCCTCTTCGTTCCCTACGGGCGTCTCATAGACGAGGCCGGGGCGCGCATTCAGCGCCCGTGCAGCCTACAGATGGTGATAATTGCTTTTTCGATGGCGCGCTGCGGGTCCCGCGATGCACCCTTTGTTTCGGCGTCTGCCGTGGCGATGGCGCCGAAGGCCCCTGCCAGCGAGGCGTCGGACCAGCCGCGCAGCTCACGCCTCGCTCGGTCCACCTGCCAGGGGGCCATCTTCAGGGCGGACGCCGATCCACCGATCGATACTTTCGCCATGGCGCGGAACTTCATGGCCAGGGCGGTGACGAGCAGCTGGGGTGCGATGCCGGTGGCGAACGCGTGGCGCGCGAGCGTGAGCGCCTTCGCCGAGTTCCCCGCGACGGCCGCGTCGGCTACGTCGTATCCCGTGGCCTCGACGCGCCCTGACTGATAGCGCCGCACGTCCTCCAAGGTGATGCGTCCACTCACGTCAGAGAGAAGCTGCGCCAGTGCGCCCGCCATCGCGCGAGGGTCGTTACCCAGCGCGTCCACGAGGGCCTGCTGGGCCTCGGTGTCCATCTGCCGACGCGCGGCTCGCACGTCGGAGGCGATGAGGGCCAGCTTGTCACGGTCGTTTTTCAGCGGGTCGGCGGGGATCACGGGCCATTTGGCCTTGGTGATCGTGTCGATGACCTTCTTGCCACGGGCGTTTCCGCCGGGATGGGCCAGGAACATCCAGACATCGGGAGCGGGGGCCGCGCAGTAGGCGATAAGGTCGCTGGCGAGTGCGTCGCTCATGGTCTCGAGGTCCCGAATGATGACCATGCGGGATTCGCCAAAGAGCGAGGGCGAGGCAATAACATCGAGCTGTCCGGCCTGGTAGGTGGCCGCGTTGATGTCCGTGCGTTCGAGGTTGGGGTCGGCCTCGTGGGCGAGGGCGCGCAGCCGGTCGAGGGCACGGTCGACGAGGAGGCCTTCGGGGCCTTTGATCAACACGATGGGCGCCAGCATTATCTCGGCTGGGGCTGCCGGGCGCGAACCGCGTGCTGCCACGTCTTCCTGCCTTTCCGCTGTGATAGTAACTCCCTAAGTCTGCCACTCGGCGGCCCCATCTGCGTCCCTCTTTGCCCACGGCGGACAATAGTCGTGGCAGGTGTCACGACGGTTTGACGGCACCCCCACAGTGGCGTCTTACTCCTGCACTGACGTTTCACTCTCGTCAATGAGCGGAGCTCCCCACCGCACCCACGCCCTCCACGCGAGCCATCCGCAGCAACAGCAGGCATAGATGCCCACAACGGTCGAGGCCCCGCCGGGAACGGCCACCCCGTTTCCAGGCAGATTCGCGCACAAGCGCGCTGTTCCTGCGATCCATGCGGTCGCCCACGAGGAAATACGGGCGCACGCCGAGGCTACTGGGATACTCAGCGGGGCGAGGAGAGCACCCGCAATCCCCGCGATCGTCGCGATGGGAACGGCGGGCTCGGCAACGACGTTAGCGATGATCCCCCACACCGGCACGGTTCCGGAGAGTGACACGATGAGGGGCGCGGTAGCGAGTTCCGCGAGAGCGGGCACGCAGATCATCTCCACGAGACGACGCAGCGTGCGCCCCGCGCGCGTATCCCCGCGAATGCGTCGGCGTGAGCGACGAATGAGCGCAGACGACGGGCCCACGACCGCGAGCGCGGCGAGCACGGAGAGGGCAAAGCCGTAGGAGCGCGATGCCCAGGGGTCGATGAGGAGCGTCGCGATGACGACGGCGCTCAGGGCGGCGATGGATTGGCCGTCGCGTCCGAGGATGAGTCCGAGGGCGGCGACGGCCGCAACGCAGGTGGAGCGTAGAACTGAGGCTTCGGGGCCGACGAGGATGAGGATTGTGCCCAGGACGAGGATGGTTGCTGTCAGGCGCATGGTTTTGCGCGGGGGGACGACGAGGGTGACGGTGGCGAGGATGATGACGATGTGGGATCCGGAGACGGCGGTGAGGTGGGTGAGGGAGGTCGTTCTCATGGCTTGGGCGAGGTCTGCGGGCATGCCTCGGTCGTCTCCGATTGCCATGCCGGGTACGAGGGCGCGGGCGTCCCTGGGCAGGGAGGAGCATGCGCGGGCGAAGGTGTCATGGGTGGAGCGCCTCCAGCTCGCCAGACCATCGGGTCGCTCGATCAGCTGGGATCGTCTGACGCGTATCGTGCCGACCGATGGCGCGTCGGCTGCGAAGGTGGCGTCCAGACTCCCCCAGACCTCGTAGATATCGCCGCGCGCGCCGCTGCCCCACCCGGGAGCGTTCACGAGCGCGGTCACATGGGAGGGTATCCATTCCTCCCCCGCTGCGACGGCCTCGATGCGCACGCGGGCGCGGCGTGTGGCGGAGAAGCCGGACGAGGCCGGGGCTGGGTCGGTTTGCAGGCGTACGCGCGCGTGGATGGGTCCGGAGTCGCGGCGGGTGGGGTCCCCGTCGTATTGCTTGCGCGCGAGGGCCCCAACCGCGAGCGCGCAGGCCACGCATGCGAGGAGCAGTGCGAGGCCGAGGCGGATTGATGCGGGTGGGGTGAGGGCGTGGCGGGGGGCGCGTCGGCCTCGCCTCGAGCACTCGTAGGAGGCGGCGCAGGCGAGGGCGAGGAGGGCGCACGCGCCGATGCTCTCCCAGGGCGCGCGGTGTCCCGTCGCCCACCAGCTGGCACCCCAGGTGGCGGCGGCTGCGGGTGCGAGGCGCAGGTCGATCATGCGGGGAGCGCATTGTGAGTCGCTCATGCGCACACTCCGGGTCGTATCTTCTCGATGAGTGAGGGGCCGATGCCGGGGACGTCGTCGAGCTCGTCGACGGATGTCAGGCGTGGGTGCGTGGATCGGTAGGTGATGATGCGCTTGGCGAGTGCGGGTCCGATGCCGGGTAGCGTCTGGAGGTCTGTCTCGGTCGCCGTGTTGAGGCGGACGCAAGCTCCCGCGGACGTGTCCCCTTCGGGCGACGAGGGCGGCGGTGACTCCCCTGCGACGCCTACCCGAATCTGCTCACCATCGACCAGGATGCGTGCGAGGTTGATCGACTCCAGGTCGGCCTCGGGCAGAGCTCCTCCCGCTGCGGTGATGGCGTCGATGACGCGGGAGGAGGCGGGAAGGGTGAGGACTCCGGGAGAGGCAACCGCTCCGGAGACGTAGACGACAACGTCTGTGGCATGCTCTCCCACTGATGCGGAGGGGGGTGCGGACCCGGCTGGGGGCGCAGTAACTGCCGTGGCCCCACTGTCCTGTCGCTCTGAAGAGGATTCAGCGAAGCTGTCGGCACGTTCTTGCGTGGCCGCGTGCCTCCATACGCCCACGGCGGCGATGAGCACGACCACGAGGATCAACGCGGCCACGGTCGGCCCTCCGGGCAGGAAGCGGGCAACACTCGGTTCGGCGGGTTCGTCGTCCTCAGTCAGGGCGCTGTCGTACACGGCTTTCGTCAGCGCCGCCATGCGCCGACGAGCCAACCATCGTGACACGTTCATGCATGCACGCTAGCCCCCAGGTATGAGGGAAGAAAACACGAACAACGACCCCTGTGGATAACCGCTCGGCACGCCCAGGGGTTGTGGATGGATCCCACACTCACCCCGCCTGTGAATAACTCGCTTGGGACTGCAGTCCCAAGGGATACTGTTCCGGTAACGTCGAAGTACAGTTGCGCACCGCGCCCAGAGCCGAAAGACCACACCATGAGCGAGAACATCGAGGATCTGAAGACGCAGCTCGCCGCAGCGGAAGCCGCAGCGAAGGCCGCCGAGGCTGAGGCCGCTCGTCAAAAGGAAATGGAGCGCCTGCGTCGCCAGGTCAAGAAGTAGCAGGAGAAGGAGGAGGCCGCACGCCAGCGCGCCGCCGAACGCCGTACCCGCCAGGTCGAAAACGTCCTCGGGTCCGTCCTGCGCACCGCCGGCCGCGAGATCACGCGTTCCATCTTCGGTACGCGCAAGCGCTGACCTTTCCGATTTTTCGACACGAGGCCGGGGCTCGGGACTCTTTTCGGGGAGTCCGGACCCCGGCCTCGTCTCACAGTGCGGCCATTGTGCCAAGAAACGGCAAAGTGGAGTAAGCTGCAACGCAATCGACCAACTTTCACGGGAGCCCCTGATGCGTATCGGATTCATCGGAACGGGAGCCATGGCCCAGGCCATCGCTCGCGGTGCCGTCGCGTCCGGCGTCGATCCCGCGACACTGGTCTTCTCCAACCGCACGGCCGCCAAGGCCTGTGATCTGGCCGACGAGCTAGGCGCAACCGCCGCGTCCTCGAATGCGTCCTTGGCCCGCCAGGCCGACATCGTCATCCTGGCGGTCAAGCCCAAGGACCAGCGCGCGGTCATCAAGGAGATCTCCTCCATCGTGGTCGGCCGATCCGACGTCTGCGTCGTCTCCCTGGCAGCAGGACGCACCCTCGACCAGATCACCACTGACTTCGGCGCGGGCATTCCGCTCGTACGCGTCATGCCGAACGTCGCGGCTACCGTCGGGCAGTCCATGACCGCCCTAACGGCCGCGCGCGCCACCGACGCACAGGTCGCAGCCGTCCGATCCCTCATGGATTCGGTGGGCCGCACCATCCTCATCGACGAGGACTATTTTCCCGTGTTCCAGGCCCTGGCCTCGTGCTCTCCGGCCTGGTATTTCCAGATTGTTGATTCTTTCGCCCGCGCGGGACTGAAGTACGGGCTGTCCAAGGACAGCGCCGTCGAGATCGCAGCGCAGGCGATGGCGGGGGCTGCCACGCTGCTCCTGGGCGAGCGCGAGAATGGAACCATCCCCGCGCAACTCATTGATCGGGTAACAAGCCCCGGCGGCACCACAATCGCAGGATTGCTGGCCGCCGAGGAAGGCGGTTTGTCGACCGCACTGGTTAGTGCCGTCGACGCCTCCATCCACGCCGACTCCCATCTCGGCTGATTCCACCTGCCGCGACGCGGCTTACCTTCCTATTTTTGCGCTGTCGCGCACCCTCAACACAGGAACACTCATGTTACTTTTCAACGCAGTCGTGCTCTCCGTGATCGTCATGCTGGTCCTCAGCATCGCTCGTGTGCACGTCGTCATCTCGCTTTTCGTCGCCTCACTCGTGGGCGGACTCGTGGCCGGAATGGGCATTTCCGGCACCATGGTCGCATTTCAGGACGGCCTGGCCGGAGGCGCGAAGATCGCACTGTCCTACGCCCTGCTCGGCGCGTTCGCCATGTCGGTCGCCCACTCGGGCTTGCCCCGTCTCCTGGCGAACTGGATCATCAACAAGCTACGCAACGCTGACGACTCGAACTCTGCGCGCGTGGCCCGCTCCGCCAAGTGGGGCATCCTCGGCGGTGTCCTCGTCATGGGCGTGATGAGCCAGAATCTCATTCCGATTCACATCGCCTTCATCCCGCTACTCGTTCCCCCTCTCATCGGCGTCATGAACGAGCTGAAGATGGACCGACGCTTGGTCGCCTGTGCGATCACCTTCGGCATCGTCACGACCTACATGTTCGTGCCGATCGGTTTCGGTCGTATCTTCCTGCACGACATTCTCTACAAGAACATTGAGGATGCGGGGCTGCCCGTCGAGGGCATCGTCAATCCGATGGCCGCCATGGCGATCCCCGCCCTGTCCATGGCGGTGGGTTGCTTCATCGCCCTGTTCGTCTCCTACCGCAAGCCGCGCGAATACGAGCAGCGCGAGACGGAGTTCAGCACGGGCAACGACAAGCCGATCAGCATGGTGAAGGTGTGGGCGGCCGTCGTCGCCCTCATCGTCTGCTTCGTGATCCAGGCGGTCCTGACCAAGATGGACTCCGATGCCGACCCGCTGCTTGTGGGTGCTCTCGTGGGCCTGTGCCTCATGCTCGCCATGCGTGTCGTCCCGTGGCAGCAGGCCGACGACGTATTCAGCGGAGGCATGAAGATGATGAGCCTCATCGGCCTCATCATGATCACCGCGCAGGGCTACGCCGAGGTCCTGAAGAAGTCGGGCCAGATCGAGCCTCTCGTCCAGCAGACCTCCGCGATGTTCAACGGTTCGAAGGCACTGGCCGCCATGATCATGCTTGTTGTCGGCCTGATCATCACGATGGGCATCGGCTCGTCATTCTCGACCCTGCCGATCATTTCGGCGATCTACGTGCCTCTGTGCCTGACGCTGGGCTTCTCCCCCGTCGCTACCGTCGCAATCATCGGTACCGCTGGTGCTCTGGGCGACGCGGGTTCGCCCGCATCCGACTCCACGCTTGGCCCGACAGCCGGTCTGAGCGTGGACGGTCAGCACGACCACATGCGCGACACGGTCATCCCGGAATTCATCCACTACAACATCCCGCTGTTGGTCGGCGGGTGGATCGCCGCGATGGTTCTCTGATTCCGTCGTTCTCTTTGACGAGGCCGGGGCCAGATTGCATGTTCCCGCAACCTGGCCCCGGCCTCGTGTGAGCAACCCGCGCCCCGTGGCTCGGCGCTGCGTTGGACCGCAATGGCCGGGGAAAAGTACCCTAGTGGGGCAAACAGTCCACGACTCGGATGGAGACAACTCAATTATGGCGATGAACACCCGTGCGCAGGCACCTCGCGTGCCCGACCGCGCCACCCCCGAAGGCCTCGAAGCCAAGTGGGGTGAGGCCTGGGAAAACCAGGGCACCTACGCTTTTGACCGCAGCGCGACGCGCGAGCAGGTGTACTCGATCGACACTCCCCCGCCGACGGTATCCGGTTCCCTGCACATCGGCCATGTTTTCTCCTACACGCACACCGACGTCGTGGCCCGCTACCAGCGCATGATGGGCAAGTCCGTGTTCTACCCGATGGGTTGGG
>ERZ772960.3485-NODE-3485-length-10544-cov-4.221851_pt1 | contig 10544 bp, 5 predicted proteins | sample MGYA00580678_ERZ772960 | MGnify/ENA primary metagenome ERZ772960 (study PRJEB29015, sample SAMEA2737930) | human oral metagenome | biome: human oral; feature: human-associated habitat; material: dental | place: China | collected 2059 ...
ATGTAGAATATTGGAAAGGGCAGGCAAGAAGGGCACAGAATAAAGACCGTAAAGACCAATGTATGCGTGAGATGCATCTGTGGAAGATGGAGTTGGAATACTGGACAAAGAAGTTGGAGCGTTTTACAATAACTGAAGTTACAGACGGATTTAAGAACAGCCAGCTTGTGGATACACGAGTTATAACACGTCATGCAGTTTTATATTTGAAAAGTATCTTCAACCATGTCGAGGTACAGAGAGGAGAAACGACTGCCGAGTTCCGTAAAATTCTTGGTCTTCAAAGTATAGATGAGAAGAAAGATCGTAGTCTTCACTCCCACCACGCTATTGATGCAACTATGCTGACTGTTATACCATCGGCGGCAAAGAGAGACCGTATGCTTGAACTGTTTTATAGGATTGAGGAGACTAAAAAAGCACTCAATAATTATAATGATAACAATAAGACAGGCTTAAATCTCGAACTCAAAGAGCTGGAAGAAAAATTGGATAAAGAAAAGAAAGACTGCAGGGTTGGAAGACGTGTCAATGAGCTTGACAGGTTCATCAATGAGAATATCATTGTTAGCCATCACACAAAGGATCAAGCTTTGACTCCGGCTCATCGTAGGTTAAGGAAACGAGGCAAGATTGTTGGAGGAAAAGAACATCCACGTTGGCAGACGGGAGATTCTCTAAGAGGAGAAATCCATAAGGCAAGTTATTATGGAGCTATCACACAGTTTGCAAAAGACGCAAATGGTAAAGTTTTGATGAAAAACAGACAAGCACAAATAGATCCTACTATCTATTATGTGATACGGAGAGAACTGAAGTACAAGAAGTCTGCGACAGATAGTGGCTTTGCATCATGGGATGACCTTGAGAAAGTCATTATTGATAAAGACCTATTTGCATTGATGAAGGGGCAATTCCCAGAGGAAACTCCCTTTAAAGATGCTTGTGAGCAGGGAATCTATATGATAAAGAAAGGAAAGAATGGTGAAGGGAATGTCAAGACGCATAGGATAAGGCATGTGCGATGCAAGGCTGTCAAGACGGCATTGAGAATTAAGGAGCAGACCTATAAGTCTTCCAAGGATTATAAGCAATTCTTCTATGCAGCTGTAGGAGACTTGTACGTGATGTGTTCCTATACGGATGGCAAGAAGCGCGATTTCAAGATATACAGTTTGTATGACATATCGAATCATCGGAAATCGGGCACAGAAGATATTCCGAAGTTTATTACCGATAAGAAAGGAAACCGTTTGGCTCTTGACTATGAGTTACGTAAAGGCGACATGGTGTTAGTCTATAAAGATAATCCTGAGGAGCTGAAAGATTTAGATCAAGTTAATTTGAAACGACGTCTATACAAGGTCAACCGTTTCGAATCTGAGGGTCTAATTATCTTATTGACTCATCACTTATCAACAACAACCGAAAGAGGTTGTTCCATAGGTAAAATAGAGAGTTATCAAAACCTCCCGACAGCTATCCGCAGTGGAATCAAGACAATTAAATTCCTGATAATGGGTAAGTACCGTGACTTTGTGATTAGGAATGGTAACATAGAATTCAACCACTGATGATAAAGAAAACCCTATACTTTGGTAATCCGGCTTATCTTTCACTTCGTAATGAGCAATTGGTTATACGATTGCCCGAAGTTGAGAAAACAAATCTTCCGGAGGCGATAAAACAGGAAAGCACCAGAACGATTCCAATAGAAGATATTGGCGTCATGGTGCTCGACAATAAACAAATAACCATAACGCAGGGAGTTCTGGCAGCATTGCTCGACAATACGGTCGTCGTGATAACATGCGATAATAAACGAATGCCAACAGGAATGCTGCTTCCACTTTCAGGAAACACATTGTACCAAGAACGTTTCCGCAATCAGATAGAAGCAGCCGTTCCCTTACGAAAACAGTTATGGCAACAAACCGTCAAGGCGAAGATTGAGAATCAAGCTTTCTGTTTGCAGAAGAACACGTCAAAATCATTCGCTCCTCTCCATGTTCTTGCCCGTAGTGTGAGAAGCGATGACGCTGATAACAATGAGGCCCAGGCGGCAGCCTATTACTGGAAAAACATTTTCCCCAACCTACCTGATTTTACGAGAGATAAAGATGGAATACCACCCAATAACCTATTGAACTACGGATATGCCATTCTGCGTGCAGTGATTGCGCGAGCATTAGTTGGAAGCGGATTGCTTCCCGTCTATGGCATCCACCATCATAATCGCTACAATGCCTATTGTTTGGCCGATGATATTATGGAGCCTTATCGCCCGTTCGTTGACGACCTGGTTATCAAAACCACCAACAAGAAAGAAATCCCCGCAGAATTGACTGCCGAACTTAAACAAGAGATGCTTATGATACCTATTTTGGATGTACTTATTGGAGGCAAACGCAGTCCATTGATGATTGCAGCAGGGCAAACCACGGCAAGCCTTGCGAAATGTTATAATGGCGAGAGTAGAAATATAACCTATCCATCTTTCGTCTGATGCAAAGACTTAGCGAATATAGAGTCATGTGGGTGATGATTTTTTTCGACCTTCCAACCAATACGGTCAAGGAAAAACGCACCTACACCGTTTTTCGAAAAGATTTAATGAAAGACGGCTTCACCATGTTTCAGTTCTCCATCTATGTTCGCCATTGTGCCAGCAGAGAAAATGCAGATGTCCATGTGAAACGTGTAAAATCCTTTATGCCCCATTCGGGGAAAGTCTGTATAATGGTTATAACCGACAAACAGTTCGGTGATATTGAGGTTTTCAGTGGTACAAATCCGCTATCTCCGAATGCTCCAGGACAACAACTTGAGCTGTTTTGAAACTATTGCTGTCAGGTAAAAGTCATTGAAACTTCTATAAGCCTTTATCTACCGGCAATACTGGCATATTTAGCTGATGAGGGCTGACTTTTTACTTCAAATAGTAACTGTTACAAGCATTATTTGAATGAGATAGGAGAGAATATTTAGAAAATAATATTTTAACTGGCACTTTTAGAGGAATTTTTTCTTATAATGAATAAAAGAGAGAAGTTTTACCGGACACCAATATTCGAAATAAAAAGAGTTCTAATCCTTTGATAGAACTCTTTTTTTGTTGTAGTTTTTATTTTGCATAAATGCGATGTATTGAACTGACTGTCAGTTTGATACTGTATTTCCGTTGTTTATGCTACTACAAAGATACACATTTTGAAGCAATTCACAACTATGGATATTTGTTCAACTATGGACTAATAGTTGTTTATGCTACTACAAAGATACACATTTTGAAGCAATTCACAACACAGTATGTTAGAGTACTACGACAAGTATGGTTGTTTATGCTACTACAAAGATACACATTTTGAAGCAATTCACAACAACCCCCGTGTGATTTCGGACGAGAACCGGTTGTTTATGCTACTACAAAGATACACATTTTGAAGCAATTCACAACTCTGACGATGACAAAGTACACGACGGAGCCGTTGTTTATGCTACTACAAAGATACACATTTTGAAGCAATTCACAACCGTAATTGCTGCCTGTAGTTCGATTCTACAGTTGTTTATGCTACTACAAAGATACACATTTTGAAGCAATTCACAACTTTTTCGTTGAGATTTGAAAGAAACGATGGTTGTTTATGCTACTACAAAGATACACATTTTGAAGCAATTCACAACGTGTAGGAGCAGGACTGCTCTGCATCCAAGGTTGTTTATGCTACTACAAAGATACACATTTTGAAGCAATTCACAACTGAAGAAAGGTGTGGTTAAGTTCTACTACGTTGTTTATGCTACTACAAAGATACACATTTTGAAGCAATTCACAACTTACATCCTCTCCATCCGTGTAATCGACAGGTTGTTTATGCTACTACAAAGATACACATTTTGAAGCAATTCACAACGATAACGTATCTAAGAGTAAGATTAAGGAGTTGTTTATGCTACTACAAAGATACACATTTTGAAGCAATTCACAACGGCAAGTAGACATGGAGTCGAGTTTACAGAGTTGTTTATGCTACTACAAAGATACACATTTTGAAGCAATTCACAACGGCAAACGGATGGAAAGAGACGCCCAAAGAGTTGTTTATGCTACTACAAAGATACACATTTTGAAGCAATTCACAACATATAAATTGGTTAGCAGAGATAGTAAAAGGTTGTTTATGCTACTACAAAGATACACATTTTGAAGCAATTCACAACAAACTCCCCACACCGATGATTAGGCCTCGGTTGTTTATGCTACTACAAAGATACACATTTTGAAGCAATTCACAACCAGTACCGCCGTGCGTATTCCTATCACACAGTTGTTTATGCTACTACAAAGATACACATTTTGAAGCAATTCACAACTTTCCCCTGTCAACCATTCAGCGTTGCAGGGTTGTTTATGCTACTACAAAGATACACATTTTGAAGCAATTCACAACCACTCTTGCCTTGATATACTCTGTAATAGTGTTGTTTATGCTACTACAAAGATACACATTTTGAAGCAATTCACAACTCTTTCCATGCATATATTTTTGTGCGACGAGTTGTTTATGCTACTACAAAGATACACATTTTGAAGCAATTCACAACCATACATTGCTTCATTAGGAAAGGGGAATAAGTTGTTTATGCTACTACAAAGATACACATTTTGAAGCAATTCACAACTGGTATTAATCCTTATATGGCTGTCGGTAAGTTGTTTATGCTACTACAAAGATACACATTTTGAAGCAATTCACAACTATCGTCATCGTCTCCGGTAACAGTTACAGTTGTTTATGCTACTACAAAGATACACATTTTGAAGCAATTCACAACTTTCGAAACTCTGTCAAGCTGCAACAGTTAGTTGTTTATGCTACTACAAAGATACACATTTTGAAGCAATTCACAACACGTTTCCACGCTGCGAAATAACAATCGAAGTTGTTTATGCTACTACAAAAATACATATTTTTAAGCAAATCACAATTTATCGAACTCATGCATATCCAGCATCTACCCATACTCTTGTTTACCTCAAATCAGTCATGAAGGTCTGTACAGATTTTGTTTGATTGTCATTCAGATGGTTTGTCGTCCTCTTGCGGGCATAGCGGGCTACGTCAAGAGAGGGCGGTAAGCAAGATGTCGACAAGCGAATAAAAGATGACAGGAAGCCATGTCATTCACATTGAAAGGGTAGATAAGTGGTCTAATGACCGATTGGCGGTTACCAATGGGAGAAAAGTTCGAAGCCGAATTTGCAGCCAACTCCATCGAATTTTCCGTTCTTATTTGCAATGAATATCCCCATAGAGAATAGACGGTTTGTAAAGCCATAACCACATTCTATATAAGGATGGAGACGTTGAACGAAGAGAGTGCTTACGTAGATGCGTTCCATTTCCATGAACCGACCGACGGCGGGCAGGCGGGAAAGGAACATCAAAGGCGACTCGTAGGTAAAGTTTGTCCGTACATAGTACTTGGAAGCATTGTACCAATTACTATTGAGAAGCTCGAAACTTCCTGTCCAATCGTCATTCCATCCATTGGGTATATTGGTTTCGCGGAAGTTCGTATAGTCCAGAAAGTACACGTTGTCGCCTCTACTTGTATAGAGACCGCTCCCTAACCGCATGGAGATGGTTCTAAGACTTCTTAGCTTATATTTATAGGAGGCATCGCTTTCCCATCGTTCATATTGCCCGTTGGAGTGAAATAGCTTTCCGATACCACGTTCGTAGTCAAATGTCAATATCATGCCATTCCAACCCCAAGGACGGTATTGTACCCTGAAGATGGGTGCAAAACTATGGTATGTAGTGGGTTTGCCTGTGGCAATAAATGGTACTTTGTCTACTGCTGAACGGCGATGATAGACAAATCCTGCTCGCAGGCCTAATTTTTCTGTTATATCATAGTTGTTGGTAATGGATAGATTCATATCCTTGAAAAAGTCGAGATGCATATTTGCCCAGTTGATAGAATCGCCTTTTTCGTGTCGAATTTGCTCTAATACAGAAGAGTTGGTGATGCGGTTGCCGTTTCCAAACTCAACTTCGAGGTATCCGTTGTGCCTTTTGTTATAATCGAATCTGAACGGAACACTGTAATAGAGTACTTTCTGTTTGAATGAATAGCCGGATTTTACACGAAGACTGACAGCCGAATTGTCTGTAAAGGAGTAGCTGCTCCTCACGTCGAACTTATAGGTAATGCCCTTGTTGGGGCTATATCCCATGTAAAGAGGGTTGAGAATGGGAGCAATACGCAGATACCCGCGATTGTTTTGGCCATAGTTTGTCCGTATTCTCTCGATGAGATTTCGTCCAATCTTTTCCCATATTCGGCTCTCTCTATAGTTCTTTTTATCATTATTTGTCGTGGAATCTTTCGCAGAAGCCGTTTGAGCATGCTTCTTGTATAGAAGGTTTTCCTCTTCGGTAAGTTCTATCGGCCTTAACGAGGCCATCAAACTTTCGTCATGACTATTGTCAATAGAGTCAGGAACAGCGACTTTCAGTCCGTAAACAGCAGTCATTCTCGTGCTTAGTTTGTTGCCGATAAAGCTAAATCGGGCACTTATTGTACATGTGGTGGGCAGTAACGACCGGATACCTTCTTTTCCCATTTGTATCTCAAGGGTAAATCTGATCATATCGTATTCGCCCGTCAGTTGTGTGGAGATAATTCTTCCTGTTTCTTCATCTACTACGGCAGAACCATGAACTAACTGTGTGTTATGCAGCTTAGGTTGAAATCCCACCCTGATTCGACCATTCATCATGGGGGCGATGCGGTATTTGTAATATCGCTTGTTGGCCTTTGAAAAAGGCGAAAGCAGAGAGTTGTTCACCACCGTCTCGCTGTAGATAGTTGGAGTGAGGTAGGGCAACAGGTTGGGCATTGTGTTCCTGTGATGCGGGATGGTGTTGATATTCACCTTTCGGTCTGTCTCGTAGTGACTCAGGTCATGGAGAATGACATGGCTGTAGGTCTCTCCAAAATACTCGCGTCTGCCTTTTGCAATGGCGTAAAGAGAGGGAACGAGCAACAATGTGAAGTTTCTCTTGCGTGTGTTGATATGGTATTTCACGTATACATACGACGAACTGTCTCTGATGCTGTCGGTAACGAAAGTCCGATAGCTGAACATCTTCTGCAATATCTCTGCGTTTTTTCGCTGTTTCGACAAAGCTGAAAACGGCAAACTTATCGTTAATAAACTTGCCAGCAACAGTATGTTATAGTATCGCAGAAGAAACATCGTGGGAAGAAATACTAAGGCCGATACGGCAGAAAAGAGTCTGCTACGCATCGGCCATTCGTATCAATAGATAATGGATGACAGAATATAGGCCACAACTGTTGAGACTGCCACACTTACCAGCCCGGGCATCATGAAACTGTGGTTCAATAAATACTTGCCGATAACGGTTGTTCCACTTCGGTCAAAGTTAACCGTTGCTATGTCTGAGGGGTAGTTCGGAATGAAGAAATATCCATAAACGCTGGGAAATACGCCTAATAATACATACCCGGGAATGCCCAGCGAATATGCTAAAGGTAACATGGCTACCACCACGGCACCCTGCGAATTGATTAAAACGGATACTAAGAAGAAAACCAGAGCGATAGACCATGGGTAGACTTTCACGATTTCTCCTAACATAGACTGCATCTGGCCAAGATAATTAGAAAAATAAGTGTCTGCCAGCCACGCAATTCCGTAGATAGCAACAACGGCTACCATGCCACTCTGCCATACTGCACCGGCCACAGCTTTCTTAGGGCTTGCCTTACAGAAGATAATCATCAATGCCGCTGCACTTATCATCACAATCTGAATCACCAGATTCATCTTTAGCGGACTGCTCACTTCCTCTGTCACACCTGCCACCAGAATGCCTGCTTTGGCTAACTCTTTAGCCGTAGCGATGCTGCCATCGGGGAGTGTAATGTCTTTGGCTCCGGCTACAGCAGCTATGTGGTTGTATGCAGGAAGAATGTCTTGGAATACGGCAAACATTACTATCACAAGTAAGGCAACGAAGAAAATGTAGACGGCTCTTTTAGATTCTTTTGATACCTCCTTATCCAATGTCGTGGCGGTATTACCATAGATATAGGCATACTGTGCGGGATCTTTCAGCTTCTTTTGAAATGCCTCGTCTTTATCCAAATCCTTCCCACGTTTGTAAGAGCACATTGAGGCGACAATTAGTCCGCAGATACAGGCTGGAATGCTAATCATCAGTACCCCCGGAATGGTAATATTGAAACCGTTTTCGTTGGAAATAGAGACGAAAGCCACCACAGCGGCTGCAATAGGCGAGCAGGTGATACCCACTTGGGAGGCGACACTGGCCACGGCACAAGGACGTTCAGGGCGGATTCCCTTTTTGAGAGCAATATCACAAACAATAGGCATCAATGTATAAACAACATGTCCTGTGCCCACCAACACTGTGAGGAAAAACGTGCAGAGCGGTGCCAGAAATGTGATTCGGTCTGGGTGTTTACGCAGAAGTTTCTCCGCTAATTGTATCAACCATTCCATACCGCCCGATGCCTGCATAACTCCGGCACACGTGACGGCGGCAATAATAATGTAGATAACATCTGTCGGAGGTGTGCCGGGTTTAAGTCCGAAACCGAAAACGAGCAGTGCCAAGCCTATACCGGAGATAGCTCCCAAGGCCAAACTGCCGTACCGTGAACCCACCCATAGCGCCAACAACACTACGAGAAGTTCGATAATCATTGTTATTGTCATATATGTTTAGTTTTGGATGAACAGTAATAGAAGTGTTGCTTTATGTTCGCGATATAGATGCAAAAGTAAGAAAAAACATCGAATCAGCAAACACTACCGTCTTATAAAAGCGAAAATAATAACAGAATAACACGGTCTTCTTTCTTTTCAGACATGCTTGCTTTCCTGTGCGGAACAAACGGATAACCACACCTTTATCACTACTGAAAAAGGGAAAAGAGGAAATTAAGATAGAGGGAAGATGGAAAAGAGCGGTAAACGAGGCTCGAACTCGCGACCCCCAGCTTGGGAAGCTAGTGCTCTACCAACTGAGCTATTACCGCATTTGAGCCGATACCCGGACTCGAACCGGGGACCTATTCATTACGAATGAATTGCTCTACCAACTGAGCCATATCGGCCGATACTCCCTTTAAAAAAGGTGATGCAAAGGTAATGCTTTTAATTGGAAATACTTCCATCTCCCTCAAGAAATATCTCGCATTAATAGTAATTAACTATTATGTTATCTCTTAGACCCCAATCGGTCATGAGACCGCTTATCCACCCTTTCAATAGGGATGACATGGCTTCCTGTCATCTTTTATTTGCTTACCGACATCTTGTCTGCTGTCCTTTCTCGATGTAGCCCGCTACGCCTTCAACAGGGTGGCAGACCATCTGAACGACCATCCAACAAAGTCTGTACAAGTTCTCATGACCGATTGCGGTTAAAAGTGAGGGCACCAATCAATAAACCCGCAATACATCTCCCACCTTAATTTGATAATCGGGTGAAAGGTCATTCTTTCTGTACAAGCTTTTCAGTCTGATTCCATATTGCTGTGAGATAGAATACATGCTGTCGCCTGCTTTTACAATGTGCGGTTTGCCTTTATATGCCTTGTCGGCTTTCTTACGTTTCTTCTTCAAGTACACGATATCACCTTCATGAAGGATGTCTTTCCGGTTGCGCTCATTGTAACTTGCCAATGCTCGTGCAGGTATATCCACTTCTTCTCCGATAGTTTTAAACGTGTCTCCCTCGCGGGCTTTCAAGTAGTAATTGCGGTTGTAGATATAAATAGGGTGTAATTTCCCGCCTTTCTGCACCGGTTTGTCAATAGAAGAGTGGTGTGCCATGAACTTATCATAGCGGGTAGCGGTGTCATATTCGTATAGTTTGTAGAGTTGAATAATCTCAATCAATTTGGCTGCATATTGGGGATTGGTGGCATATCCACACTCTTTCAGCCCATAAGCCCATCCTTTGTAATCCGTTGTTTCCAAACTAAAGAGCTTCCGATAACGGGGTTTTGTGGCCAAGAACTTGCTGTGGTCTTCGTAGCTCTCATAGACATTTTTATAGGCTCTGAAGCATTCGTTCGTCGCATCGTCGTCATGATAGGTTGTCGCTCCTGTCCAATCGTGACATTTTATACCGAAATGGTTGTTGCCTTTTACCGATAGTTCGCTCAGACCAGCTCCGCTTTCGAGCAGTCCCTGTGCCAAGGTAATGCTGGCGGGAATACGATATTTCAGCATCTCTTCTATGGCTAAATCCTTGTATTGGTCGATATAAGTCTGATACGCGGTGTTCCATTTTATAGGCATACTTGCCCTGCCTGCCAAGAAAAAAACGGAGATGAACAATAAACCGATAACCTTTTTCATATTCATTGCCTATTAAGAAAAAAAGCGACGCCCAAACATCTGAACATCGCTTTTGTAGTGGATAGGGGAATCGAACCCCTATGCCAAGATTGAGAATCTTGTATCCTAA
>ERZ772960.3487-NODE-3487-length-10541-cov-9.939825_pt1 | contig 10541 bp, 9 predicted proteins | sample MGYA00580678_ERZ772960 | MGnify/ENA primary metagenome ERZ772960 (study PRJEB29015, sample SAMEA2737930) | human oral metagenome | biome: human oral; feature: human-associated habitat; material: dental | place: China | collected 2059 ...
ATTGCAGACGGGTTAATCGCTTTATTCCGTGGAAGAGACGAAAATAATGGATAATGTGTAATGTGTAATTCATAATTATGAATTATGAATTACACATTACACATTAATTGATTCCACTGCTCTTTCTATATGACACAAGATAATCGATAAACGAGCCGACCGACAATAGAGCTGCAATCCAGTAAATGACTTTATTGATGATAATCATCGTATCGGTAACGGATTTTTCCGCAAGTGAAAAAGCAATCAGCAGTTCAATAAGTAGCGTAAAACCTTCGGCAAGGATGTAGCATACCGTTTTCGTCTTACCGCCTTTTTTCGCACCGATGGTAATACCGTAACCCCGTGCAAGCATTCGTAAAAAGAGAATATTTAATTCGCGATATAAAATAATGATAAAAACGAGCAGCGGCACATAACCTGACAGCATAAACGCCAGTAACACAGTCAGATTTGCAAACACATCCGCAAAAGGGTCGAACAGTTTTCCGAAATCGCTTACCTGCTTCAACTTACGGGCATAATATCCGTCTAAAAAATCGGTAAACTCCATATAAATAAACAGCGGTATAAGAATAAGCAAAACCGTTTGTTCCGATATTCCTACATACTGCGGAAGATAATAGATACAAATAAAAAGAGGCGCTGCAACCATTCTTGTTGCGGTAAAAAAATTTGCAATATTCATAGTTTAAGTATCCGACATTGGCATAAGTTTGTCAAACCCACAGAACAAACACAGGGGTACCGCATTATAAATAGTGTCAAAAAAAATAGTAGCTTCTGAGGCATCCCAAACCTTGACTTTACGCCGACGGGGGTATAGTATAAGGACTCTTAAATAATCTTAGGGAGCTTTAAAAAACGTTTTTTTAAGCCCCCGCTCGTCAAAGTAGGTGCTTATGGCTTCAAAAAATGCACTGGTTAAAAAGTTATATAAACATCCTCGTGTTATTTTAGGCATTATTCTCGGTATTACACTCTTTTTTGCCCTGCAACTTCCGCGTATCCGATTTGATAATAATAATTTTCGCTTTATACCGGAAAGCGATCCCGCTCGAATAGCGGACGCTGAAATGGCAAAAATATTCGGCGACTCGGTGCCGCTCCTTATCGGAATTGAACGAAAATATGCTACTGTGGTAGATCGGGAATTCTTAGAAAAAATGCAGGAGTTGGATAAGCGGCTGCTCGCTTTACCCCTGGTGAAAAATGTCGTATCGCTTACAACGACAACCCATATCGATGCCGCAGACGATTCAATTGTAAGCGAAAAACTCGTGCCGGAACATCTAACCGGTTCGCCGGAAGAATTGAACACAATTACCGAAAGGCTCCGTTCGATGGACACCTACAACCGCAGCTTGGTTTCCGACGATTTAAAAGCCACGCAGACGATTATCTTCCTCAATATAAAACAGGAAGAAAGCGGACTACCGGAAACGGTTGCCGTATGCCGTGCGGTGATGCATATAGCGGAGGAATGGGATTTTCCGGATTCCGTCACTTATGTAACCGGTGCGCCTGTTTTTAGTGAAATTGTCAATGATGCGACCGGGCACGATTTAATGTTTCTGGTGCCCATCGTTGTCATCGTAGTGGCGGGGGTTCTATTCTTTTCGTTTAGAAGATTTTCCGGCGTGTTGCTGCCGCTGCTTACCGTTATTATTTCGTGCATTTGGGCGATCGGCGCGATGGCGTTGCTGCAAATTCCGCTGACTATTCTTTCGACGGTACTGCCTGTTATCCTAATTGCTGTGGGCAGTGCGTATGGTATTCATGTTATCAATCATTATTTTGATGAGGTAACGCAAAGTACAGAGATTTCTGCAGAAACCCATTCGGCGCAGATTGTCGAGGCTATGGCGCGGGTTATTCCGCCGGTCTTTTTGGCGGCGTTGACAACCTTTGCGGGTTTTGTATCGTTCTGTTTTACAAGCGTCGTCCCGATTTTTGAGTTTGGTATCTTTTCGAGCTTCGGCGTGCTGTCCGCCTTTATCGTTGCGGTAACGCTTATTCCTGCAATTCTTATCCTGCGAGGGCCGCGTAATCCGACCATCGGCGGCCGTTTCGGTGTTCATCCGAGCCATACCGGCATTGTCGATCGGATTATTGCCGAAACGCTGATAATTGTTCATGCCCATAAGCGCAGCGTATTGTTGGTCGGTTTTGCCTGTATCATCTTTGCAGGATTGGGGATTTCAAAGCTTGTTATCGACAACGTATTAATGGAATATTTTGAATCGGATGTACAGGTTGTCCGCTCCGATGCATTTATCCGGGAAAAATTCGGCGGTTCAAAATTGCTGAACTTGGTTATTAAAGGTACAAAACAAGGCGATGTTATCCGTCCCGATGTGTTGCAGGCAATCGATTCTCTTGCCGCATACTCGGAAGAAAATATCCCCGAAGTGGGGAAGATTACGTCGCTGGCAGACGTCATCAAACGATTCAATCAAGTATATAATGCGGATGCTCCGGCAACGGGACTTGCCGCTATCACAACTGCGACACGAAACGGTACGAACTCTACCGGAAAAGAAAACGAAGATTCATCTGACGATTTCGGAGACTTTGGAGATTTCGGCGACTTCGGGGATTTCGATGCCGCATGGGGAGGGGATGACGAACCGCAAAGTGATGCGGAGCAGTCCGCCTTGGCTTCCGGTAAGACTAAAGACGCCGCAGCAGGCTCGGCAAAAGAGCGGGTGTATACTTTTTCCGAAATCATCGAAAAACTGGCAGAGGCTCAAACAGCCCGCCGCGGCAGATATGTTTCCGCTACCGAATTGGTCGACGCGTTAAAAAAAGATGTCAATTATAAGGGCGCTTCCTACTACGAAATTCCTACGGATCCGAAAAAATACGGAAAGAAAACGCAGGAGGAACTTACTGCGCTTATTCAAAACTACCTCATCCTTCTTGGGGGGAATGTACAGGATTTTATCGACGACACGCATGCGCCGACCACACTCAAAGTAAATATTCAGCTCAGGACAGTTGGACAACAAGACAGCGAACAAGCATTGCAAGCGATTATGGCGTATGTGAAAGACAATTTTCCCAAGGACATATCCATAGAACCGAACGGTTCGATGTTTATCGAACAGTCGTTAAATACTCTTGTGGTGCAATCCCAGCTGATTTCCGTGGCGGTGTCGTTCGGTATCGTATTCCTCATTTTGGCGATCTATTACCGATCGATTATTGCCGGTATTATCGGAATTATCCCGTTGATGATTTCCGTTGCACTGAACTTCGGGTTTATGGGTATTGTCGGTATCAAGCTCAATATCGGTACGGCAATGGTCGCAAGTTTTGCAATCGGAATCGGTATCGATTATACCATCCACTATCTGGCTGCCTATCACCATGAATACACCAAACGGCGCAACGACCCGAATTTTCTTATCCACACGTTCTACGGTTCGGGCAAGGCAATCCTGTTTAATGCGGTATCAGTCGGTGCAGGCTTTGCCGTTTTAATGCTTTCAAAATTCAATATGCTGTCCGAACTCGGCCTGTTGATTGCGTTGGTAATGGCCACGAGCTCTTTCGCAAGTCTAACGGTATTACCGACCATCCTTTCGATTGTAAAGCCGCGGTTTATTACTAAGGCCTTACCGGGGGATTTTGAAAATATATAGCGTATCAACTGCATTGTACATTCCTCTTTGAATTTATCACAATTATTTATACATTTTCTTGACAGATATTATTTTATCGTTTATTCTTATACATAGCTATGCACTAATACACCGCATCGAACGCGGTTTAGTGCGGTATAATTCTTGAGGAGGAATTTCTATGAAGAAAGTATTTGCGATTCTAGCCGTCTGTGGTATGACGGCTTCTCTTGCCTTTTCTATGGGAGGCGCCCAAGACGGAAAGAAATCCGGAACGGTAAAAATGTTTCAAATCAAAGTTGAAATTAAGGACGCGATCGATGCGTATGCGGCGGCGTATTCCGCAGCTCATCCCGAAAGCCCCGTAAAAGTTGAAACACTCGGCGGCGGCGGTGACTACGCCGGAGCGTTAAAAGCGAAACTGCAATCGGGGCAGATGCCCGATATTTTTGTTATTACCGGACAAGGCGAATATAATACGTGGAAAGATTATATTGCGGATTTAAGCGATCAGCCGTGGGTACAGGACACCGATGTCGCATTTAAGCAAAACGGGAAAGTGTACGGCTTCCCGGTTGCGGTTGAAGGATTCGGGTTGGCATACAATGCCGAAATTTTAAAGAAAGCCGGTATCGATCCTTCCACGCTGACTACACGCAAGGCGTATGAAAAAGCGTTTAAACTGCTTGATTCCAAGAAAGCCGAACTGGGGTTGAATGCGGTTGTTTCCATGGCTGCCTCCGTGGCGGGAAATATGTGGTGGTCGATTGCGCTCCATAACTTCTCGTGTTATTGGGGCGGCGGCTTGGCTGCGGACGATACCTCCGTTATTCAAGCCGGTTTGAAGGGCAAGGTTGATGAAGCCCGTTTTATGCAATACGCAAAGTATGTACAGCTTTTGTTCAAATATGCCGACAAAAAAATTCTTCAAAACGGCAGTTATGACGAACAGGTTGCGGCATTCGCTCAGGGAAAAACCGCATTCCTGCATCAGGGTAACTGGGTTGATCCCAACTTAAAGCAGCTCGGAGCTTCTTTCGAAATGGGCTACGCGCCTCATGCTTTCCTTGACGCCGAAGAAAAAGGTCTGTATGTATTTGCCCCCAGTTTCTATTGCGTAAATGCAAAAAGTCCGAATGCCGCTGCCGCAAAAGCGTTCTTAGCTTCTATCGCCGGAACGCCGGAAGGGCATAAATACATGGTAGAAGCTGCCGGTATGATCCCCGCATTTAAATCGGTAAAGCTCCAGCCCGAGGGGAAACTGAGCCGCGCTTTAATGGCGGCAAATGCGCAAGGCGGCAACTACGGCGTATTCTTCGGAATGATGCCCGACGGCGCCGGACAGAACGTATTCGGCCCGATTTTCGATCTATTTGCTCAAAATCCCGATAATTTTGATCAATTTGTTGCCGATATGAAAAAAGCGATTATGTCGCTTCCCAATATGTAACGGATCACCGTAGCAATACGGCGCCGGTTTATCCATGCGGTAATCGCGATCGGGAACCTCTAAACATCTAACCTGAGTTTTTTAGAGATTTCTTATAGACAAACCGGCGCTCTTTTCTTTATTATGCCGCAAGCATCGCTTGATCGCGAAACCTTTTAACGGCACTCCGGTATTTTCCGGTAAGTATGAGAATATCCTATGAAAGAAAAAAACATCGTTAATGCCCTGTTTTGTTTGCCGTGCCTTTTTGCCTTTGTGATGATTATCATCATTCCGTTCGGATTCGGCGTGTGTTATTCAATGACCGATTGGAACGGCGTCCGCGACACGGTAAAATTTGTCGGGTTTACTCATTTTAAAACGATTTTCACCGCTCCCGATTTTATGTACTCGTTTTTAATCACCGTACTGTACACGGTTATCAATCTGGTACTGGTCAATGTGGTGAGCTTTATACTGGCATTGTTTGTAACATCGAATATCCGGTTCAAAAATTTCTACCGCATCGGCTTTTTTATTCCCTATCTGATCGGAGGCATCGTCCTCGGCTATATCTGGCAATTCATATTTAATAATGCGGTTGTCGCCTTCGGTAACGCATTTGCGATTGACTTTCTGCAATCATCACTGTTAAGCCGCCCCGCTACCGTTATTTGGACTATGTCGGCGGTCAATGTGTGGCAGTATTCCGGTTATATCATGCTCATTTTTATTGCCGCTATTCAGAGTATCCCCGGTTCACTATTGGAAGCGGCACAAATAGACGGCGCTAATTACATGCGGCGTATTTTCCATATCATCATTCCGATGATGGCAAACGCGTTTACTATCTCATTATTTTTGACGCTGACCTCTTCATTTAAACAATTTGATATGAACTTTACATTGACCAGCGGAGGGCCTGCAACGCGGTTCCTCGGTACACCGATTAAAGCCAGTCAGCTTTTAGCTATGAATATTTTTGACACGGCAACCGCAAACCGGATGGCGGAAGCGCAGGCAAAAGCGGTTATTCTCTTTGCCGTCCTCGCCGTTATTTCCGCAATTCAAGTGTCCGTCAACAAACGTAAAGAGGTGGAAATGTAATGAAACCGATTAACCGAACAAAACATCCGGTGCTAAGCGTTGTTGCCTTTATTTTCTTTATACTGTTTATGCTTCCTTTCGGGATGGTGGTTCTTAACTCCGCGAAGACCTCAAAAGAGATTATTAACAACGCAATGGGAATGCCCGAACACTGGGGGCAACTGTTCAAAAATATGGCCGCTATTTTTACCAATGAAAGTGTCAACTACGTGTCGGCTTTTTTTGACAGCGCATCCGTCACCATTCTCAGTCTTGCCGTTATCGTGGTTTTTTCTTCGATGTGCGCATGGGTGCTTGTCCGCAACGATGGGCAGGTTTCACGGCTGGTGTTCATGCTTTTTGTGATGGTTATGGTTATTCCATTCCAAGTGCTGATGTATCCGATGGTTCGATGGATGCGAATTATGGGGGAATTTCTTCATTTGCCGCTTTTGGGTACGATGAAAGGCATCGTCTTTGCCTACCTCGGCTTCGGCTGTCCGCTGTCTATTTTTATCTTTCACGGATTTATCAAAAATATTCCATACGAGCTGGAAGAAGCCGCTACGATAGACGGCTGCCCTTATGCGCTGATTTTCTTTAAAATCGTTTTCCCGCTTTTGCAGCCCATCATCATCACCGTGCTCATTTTGAACGGAATCTGGATATGGAATGATTATCTGCTGCCGCTGCTGGTACTCAGCTCGAACGGCGCGGTACAAACGCTTCCGCTGGCAATTACGGTTTTTGCCGGATCGTATCTCAAGCAATGGGATTTGATTTTAACATCAACACTGATAGCGATGTTGCCGATTATTATCCTCTATCTTTTCGCCCAGCGGTATATCATTAAAGGAATGATAGACGGTTCGATAAAATAGCGGAATATCGTACAACCCATTGCTTTCGACGGTATCTTACCGTTCGATAACGCTTTCTCTTTTTGCAGACGTGTAAACTCATCAAGGAGGAGTATAATGATGAAAAAATTACTAATGTTTTGTTCTTTATTGCTCTGCTGTATCGCAGTGCTTTTTGCCGAAGAAACCGCAGAAGAGATTATCAAAGGTAAGCCTTCTACGGTAAAAATTGAAACAATCGGGACGCGGGCAAAGATGGAAATCCAACGAAACGGCACGACGATGGCGGAACTGTTGGTTGACCAATATTCCGTACAAAAAGAAAACGATCACCGTACCTTTTTGGAAATCAAAGCGCCTGCAAATGTAAAGGGAACACGTTTTTTGATGATTGCAAAAGACGGCATTACCGATCAGCGGATTTATCTGCCGTCGCTCGGTAAAGTGCGCCGGATTACCGGTGAATCGGAAGGTACCGAAAGTTTCCTCGGCACCGACTTTTCATATAACGATATATCGTATTTGCAGCGGGATAGCAGTTTGGACACATACAAAATGCTGCGCGAAGAAGAATACGGCGGAGTTCTGTGCTATGTCATTGAGGGCGTTCCCAAGGATACGAAGTCCGAATATTCCAAGACCAACGTATGGGTAGAAAAAAGTACCAAACATCTGGTAAAAATTGCCTTTTATGACCGGAAAAACGTATTGGTAAAAATTATGGAAATGAGCAATTACGAAGCAACCCAAGGCGTGGATACCCCGCGTATCACTAAAATGACAACCATCGCAACAAATACGGCGACAATCATCCACATTATAAAGATGCAATATAATATGAATATACCCGATAAGATTTTTACCCCGCGCTATTTGGAACAAGGCCGCTAGTAAAAAATAAGCCGTTAAAACATTCTTAAACGTTTACCGTATAAAAAAATAACCGGTATGCCTGTCGGCCATACCGGTTTATTCATGCGGCAAGGTTAATCCCTGCCGTTTCTCATCTACATTCTGCGTTGTAATATCGGTGTAACGGTTATTCAATGACCGCGACAATATCGCCTGCTTTTAAAATCAGGTACTCTTCGCCGTCGATCTTAATTTGTGTTCCTGCATATTTATCGTGCATCACTTTTTGACCGACTGACACCTTAATCTTTTCTTTATCATCGCCGACGGCAGCGACAACTGCCGTTTGTGTTTTTTCCTGTGCGGTATCGGGAATAATAATTCCGCTTGCGGTTTTAGTTTCTACCTTATCGACCTTTACTAAAACACGGTCTGCTAATGGCCGTACTTTCATGTAAGAACCTCCTATCATAGTGTACTTTTCGGTAGTAAAAAATATGCCCCGCTGACATCCGGGGGCATTTTAACCGAACATGGCTGTGTCAATTTAACTCAGTTTTAATGTTATTCATACTGAGTGTGTCATTTAAGCCATATAAGGCTATGTTAAATATACAAACAAAGATATAAAAAGGCAAGGTTTTTTCCGTTTTTTATGCTTCCGCGTCCAAAATGTCCGTAATACGATGTTTTTACGGCTTTTTCTTTTTCACCGTGCCGTATTTTGTCTTGAAAAAGTTGGCATAGTGTTTGCTTTAATAATTGATGTACACGGTTTAAGTAAGGTGATCATCAGAAGCCTCATTAACCGGTAAATTTCCGCTGCATTGCTCCGGAACATCGTACACTTCATTTGCAAGGAGTAATCTATGGAAAAAATACGAAATACGCGTGCAGATAATAATATCTTTGCAACCTATTTAAGAGAGATAAACAAAATACCGTTGCTGTCGGTAGAAGACGAAGTAAAATATGCAAAAGCCGCTGCCGCCGGTGATGAAAAGGCAAAAAAAATACTGATTGAATCGAACTTGCGCTTTGTCGTCAATGTCGCAAAAAAATATCAGAATAAGAATATCCCGATTATGGATTTAATCAGCGAAGGCAATATCGGATTGATGAATGCTGCCGATCGTTTTGATCCCGACAAGGGATATAAGTTCATTTCGTATGCGGTTTGGTGGATTAGACAAGCAATTTTGAAAGCCATCTGCGAAAAATCTCGTATGATTCGGCTTCCGCTGAACAGAGCAAATGAATTGGTACAGATTGAAAAAGCGCGTAAACTTATGGGAAAGAGCGGAGCCGAACCGGAAGATAAGGAGCTAACCGCCATCGCGCAGGATCTCCACATTGAACCCGAAATGGTACGGACAATTATGAATGCAGCGCGTGATCCCGTTTCTTTGGATGCTCCGATATTTAATGATAACAGCGCTGCAAGCGCGGGGGATTTTGTCAAAGACACCCGCTACATGCAACCGGAAGCCTATGCGCTTGATATCGATTTACGCGAAAATATCGATACCCTGCTCGCTTCATTGACTGAACGGGAGGCTGAAATTCTCCGTTATCGCTTCGGCTTAAACGGACACGAGCAGCTTTCGTTAAAAGAAGTAGGGGTTCGTTTTAACTTAACCAAAGAACGCATCCGTCAAATCGAAAAGAAAGCGCTCGAACGGCTGCAGACGATAGGACATCAGCACGAACTGGAAAGCTTCGTCGCGTAATTGCTACGCCGCAGATGCGCCGTATATTTTCAAAAGAAAGAGGCTACCCAGTATTGCATAAGTATACCGAATGCGACTGCGACATTGAGCGAAGCCTTGATGCCCTTCATCGGAATGCTGACAATACCGGCGGAAACCCTTTTGAGGGCTTCTGCGCTAAGCCCCAGTTCTTCGGAGCCGAGCAGGACAATACCGTGCTTGGGAAACGAAAAAGAGGTAATCGGAGTACCGCCGGTCTCAAGCGCAAAGACGGGAAGTCCGTTCGGTAAAGCTTCAAGCGGGCAATACCCCCACGGCAAAAAGCGGGTGCACCCCATCGCCGAACGCTGCGCACGGGGTTGTTCGGGCGAAACACAGCCTTCCGACAAGAGCAGCTTTTCTGCGCCGAAAGCCTCTGCAGTGCGGAATATGGAACCGAGGTTAAAAGGCGCACGAATATCTTCGGCGTAAACATAGACACCCTGATAAAACGGGCGCGTTACCGGAATCGCTGCCGGAGGTGCGCCGATCTGTGTTTCTGCATCAGGCATTACCGGATTCGGCTCGGTTGTATCGTACTTCGGTACATTGGTTCCGTAGCGCAGTCCCGGAGCGATTAAATCCCATTCGGAGGGCTGTACGCCGCTTTGCCGGTACAGCGCATGGCGCAGCGTATTAAACAGTACACGGTAATCTCCGGCGGTCAGCGTTTCCGCACGTAATGCTGAAATATGGGTTTTGACGGCAGCGGTAATAACGGAATCGGAAGGATACATTGACGCAAGGTGTGCACAAAGACCTTCAATATAAAATGAATCACAGGAGAGAGGAACGGCCGAATACGATAAATCCGATGGGTATGCAACGCATTCGGATTCAAGCATTTCAAGGATTTTAATAATCTTGCGTATCTTTTGGTTAGAAGGAAGCCGGACAAGCTTAAAAAGCTCGATCATGCGTTAATATGCTTGTTTAAGCA
>ERZ772960.3489-NODE-3489-length-10537-cov-2.985690_pt1 | contig 10537 bp, 9 predicted proteins | sample MGYA00580678_ERZ772960 | MGnify/ENA primary metagenome ERZ772960 (study PRJEB29015, sample SAMEA2737930) | human oral metagenome | biome: human oral; feature: human-associated habitat; material: dental | place: China | collected 2059 ...
GAAAAATGCTGTGGTTGTGGAGCTTGTGATGTAATATGTCCAAAATCGGCAATTACTATGATAATGGATAAAAAAGGATTTTATTATCCTGAGATTAACAGTGCAAACTGCATCAGGTGTTTACAGTGTGTAAAGATATGTCCGATAAAAGATGAGATAGAGGTAGAGGTATGAAAGTTAAGAATATTATATTAGAAGATAAAACAGTCTTAGTCACCGGTTCTGCCGGATTTATAGGCAGCAACCTGGTTATTGAACTGTTAAGAACACAACCTTATATCCGTATTATCGGTATTGACAATATGAATGACTACTATGATGTGTCAATCAAGGAGTGGCGCTTAGAGCAGATTGAGAAGGTTGCTGGTGAATGTAGTGATTCAGGTTGGACGTTTATTAAAGGAAATATAGCAGATAAAGAACTTATTGATAGAGTATTTAATGAGTGTAAGCCTTCAGTAGTTGTGAATTTGGCAGCACAAGCCGGAGTTCGCTACTCTATAACAAATCCTGATGCATATATTGAGAGTAATATTATTGGATTTTACAATATATTAGAGGCCTGTAGACACTCATATGACAATGGCAATATAGGTGTAGAACATTTGGTATATGCATCATCTTCATCAGTATATGGATCTAATGAAAAGGTTCCATATTCTACAGATGATAAGGTGGATAACCCTGTTTCTTTGTATGCCGCTACGAAGAAGTCTAATGAATTATTGGCTCATGCATATAGTAAGCTTTATAATATTCCGTCTACCGGACTTAGATTCTTTACAGTTTATGGGCCTGCCGGAAGGCCTGATATGGCATATTTTGGATTCACCAATAAACTTCTTAATGGAGAGAGTATTGAGATATTTAACTATGGAAAATGTAAAAGGGATTTTACATTTATAGATGATATTGTAGAGGGAGTAAAAAGAGTTATCAAATCTGCTCCGGGAAAGAAAAACGGTAATGACGGTTTACCATTGCCACCTTATGCTATCTACAATATCGGAAACAGTAATCCTGAGAATTTACTTGATTTTGTAGATATATTACAGCAAGAATTGGTTAAAGCAAGAGTGTTGTCTGAGAACTATAATTTTGAAGCTCATAAGAAATTGGTGCCTATGCAGCCCGGAGATGTACCTATTACGTTTGCAGATACAAAGGCATTTGAAAATGATTTCGGTTTCAAACCGCATACAAGTTTAAGAGATGGTATTAGAAAGTTTGCACAGTGGTATAAAGAATTTTATAGAATTTAATATCAGGAGAGTTATATGAAAATAGCAATAGCAGGAACAGGATATGTAGGCTTATCAATTGCCACTTTGCTGGCACAACACAATGAGGTGGTGGCGGTGGATATTATTGCCGAGAAGGTTGATAAAATAAATAACAGGATAAGCCCGATTCAGGATGAGTATATTGAAAAGTATTTTAATGAAAAAGAACTTAATCTTAGGGCTACTTTGGATACAAAGGAGGCTTATACCGATGCGGATTTTGTGGTGATAGCGGCTCCGACAAACTATGATACACAGAAGAATTTTTTTGATACTTCGGCTATAGAAAATGTGTTGGAATCTGTTATTAAATATAATCCTGATGCAATCATTGTGATAAAGTCCACTATACCGGTAGGATATACGGAAAGTATCAGAAATAAATTTCACTGTGACAATATTCTTTTTTCTCCGGAGTTTTTAAGGGAGTCAAAGGCATTATATGATAACCTATATCCTTCAAGAATAATTGTGGGAACGGATACTATGAATGCAAGGCTTATGAAGGCGGCAGACACTTTTGCAAATCTTTTAAAGGACGGTGCCGTTAAAGAGGATATAGATATATTGCTTATGGGATTTGCCGAAGCTGAGGCTGTAAAGCTTTTTGCAAACACATATCTGGCACTTCGCGTATCTTATTTTAATGAGCTTGATACCTATGCGGAAATGAAAGGACTTAATACAAAGGAGATTATAAGCGGAGTCTGCCTTGATCCTAGAGTCGGTGAGCATTATAATAATCCTTCTTTCGGGTATGGCGGATATTGTTTGCCGAAGGATACAAAGCAGCTTTTGGCAAATTATGAGGATGTACCTCAAAATATGATTTCGGCTATTGTAGAGTCCAATAAAACCAGAAAGGAATTTATTGCCGATCAGGTTTTGCAAAAGGCGGGATATTATGATTATGGTGAAGACAGTGCATATGACCCGTCTATGGAAAGGGATGTGGTCATTGGTGTTTACAGGCTTACTATGAAGTCTAATTCGGATAATTTTAGAGAGTCTTCTATACAAGGCGTTATAAAGCGAATTAAGGCTAAGGGAGCCAAGGTAATCATTTACGAGCCGACACTTGAAGACGGTACTACTTTTTTTGGAAGCAGAATTGTAAATAATATTGAAGTCTTTAAAGAAGAAAGTAATGCTATTATTGCCAACAGATATGATGAATGTCTAAATGATGTAAATGCAAAAGTGTATACAAGAGATTTGTTCGGAAGAGACTAGAATTTACTCATATCATTACAAGTAAATGTAATAACTATTGTACTGCAAAATACTATACAAATAATGACAATTGTGGTAGTATAAATATATGAGGAGGTTCTGTTATGGCACAAATTAGCTTTAGAGTTGATGATGAAATAAAAAAGAAGGCAGAGAGAACATTTGATGATATTGGAATTAGTATGTCTGCAGCAATTAATATTTATTTAAAAACAGTAGTGCGTGAGAATCGTATACCTTTTGAGCTGTCTGCCGATCCTTTTTATTCAGATGAAAATATGTCAAGACTTAGAGAGTCTATAAGGCAGGTAAGAGATGGAGAAAAGAAGTTAACTGAGCATGAAATTATAGAGGTATAGTTTATGCAAAAAGTATGGAGCGAAGAAGCATGGGAGGATTATTTATACTGGCAATTGCAGGATAAGAAAACTTTAAGGAAGATAAATCAGTTAATAAAGGATATTGAAAGAAATGGTTACAACTGTAGTGGAAAGCCGGAACCATTAAAGGCAGATTTATCAGGATACTGGAGCGTAAGGATTGATAATAAAAATAGAATTGTATTTAGTATAAATAAAAATTACTTAGAAATTTGGCAATGCGGCTCACATTATAGAGACAAATAAATAACCGGCTGTAGGAATTTCCTACAGCCGATTGTTTTATATCCTTATATTTTCTCTTGCCTCGCGGTTTATCGGTAGCGGTATCTTTGCATAGATAAGCTGGTAGATAACATAGGACAGTATAGTGGCACCTACGACATCAAGGAAAGAGTGCTGTTTTAAAAACAGTGTGGACAGGCATATGGATATCATGATGATAAAGGATACCGTCTTGACCTTCATATTGTTGTAGAAAAATTTGGATCTTACAACAGCTACATGAGTGGCTATTGAGTTGAAAACATGAATACTTGGAAATACATTGGTAGGTGTGTCGGTTCTATAGATAAAAGCTACCATATGTGTAAAGATATTCTTGTTCGGGTCAAGGTTCATAGGTCTAAGGTTGGTTCCGTTTGGGAATATTTGGCAGATAAACAGTGATATACTCATGCCGAGTGCCAGATATAGACCGAATCTATAGAACTCATCCACATCTTTGAAAAAAAAGAAGAAGAGTGCGGATGACACATATACAAACCATATAAAATATGGGATGATAAAGTATTCGTTGAACGGAATAAGATTGTCCACCCAAGTGTGCATTATATGATATTCACTGACTACGGTTCTTTCAAGATACATATACCATGGCAAGTATATGAAAGTATACAAGAAAACCCAAGCATGCTTATATTTTTTAAAAAATTCTATTATTATTTTCATAATGTCTCCCCAATACCTTAATATAGTGACAGATACCTGTTACTTGATTGTATAGCCATATGGAGAATAATTCAAGTGAATTAACAAAACAGATATTACGATTTCTTAAAGAAAAAATAAAAAAGCACCGGCTCAGTGCTTTTCTATTATATATTTTGCCTCATCTTCGCTGATACCGCAGTCTGAAGCGCTCCATCCGTTTTTCAAAAGCCCATATATTCTAATTTCACGATCGCTTAAATCATTCTTTTTTTTAGCTATATGTACTCTGACAGAGATGATAATTATAAGCAACAGTATAAGACCTATTGTACCTGATACTATAATTATGCTTTTCTTTGAAATACTGAGCATTACATTTGAAAAACTTTGAGTCTTATTATTTACAGTATTTGTATGATTCGGATCATTTGGTGATGTAGAAGCAATTTCACTTGTCATCTTGCTTGCAACAGTCTCATAGTTTGCATTTTTATTTGCGAGTATATCTACAGAGCCTATAGGTCTACCGTTATAGGTATAGTCTATTTTGCAAAGTGCATTGGCAGAAAGGCCTGAAGTCTGCTCAAAGTCCATTGTTGACGCTACATCTGCGATATCCGCATCATTTGGAAGAGTGACGGATGCGTTGTCATCCGGTTCTATAGTATACTCATTAAAATTAGGTATAAGCGTAAGATTGCTTTTAAAGCTTGTACCGATACTTGACGATTTCAGTTTTATATCCTTAAAGTTGGCAAAACCGAAGTCAAGCAGGCTTTGAGTATCAATATAATGTGTCTTGTTACCGTTTAACACTACTGTAATAAGCCCTATCTTATCAGTTCTGGCATATGTCACCAGTGTATTTCCGGCTAAGGTGGTATAACCTGTTTTTCCACAGATGGCATTCTTATAGTAATTGCCTGAATTTTTCCTCAGCATGGAGTGGTGACTGTAAAGTGTCTGACCGGTTGGGACTCTGCTTGTAGGCGGCAGATTATAATATGTTGCAGAGTCTATCTCTGTAACAGTAGGATTTTTAAAAGCCGCGCGGCTGATGAGTGCGTAGTCATAGGCGCTTGTGTAGTGTTCCGGGTCATTCAGACCGCTCGGATTTGCAAAATGTGAATCCTTACATCCAAGTGAAGCGGCTTTATCATTCATCATTTTTGCAAAGGCGTCAATGCTTCCGGCTGTATGTTCAGCCAGTGCATTGGCTGCTTCATTGGCTGACTGTAAAAGCATGGCATACAGACAGTCTCTTACAGTAAGTGTATCGCCTACATCTATACCTGCACTGGATGAACCGGACTCCACATTGTACACTGCGTTTCTTGAAAAGGTGACTGTGTCATCTAAGTTACAATTTTCTACTACTATCAGGGCTGTCAGAATCTTTGTGATACTGGCGGGATAGTAATGCTCATGCATGTTCTTACCATATATAACCGCTCCCGAGTCTGCATCCATAAGTATTGCACCTTCCGACAGAACATTTACATTTTCCGGCCAGTCCACATATGCAAATGCTTTCAGCGGCAGGATAAACATGGTAATCAATGCTAAAAAAAGTGTTAGAGTTATTTTTTTGAGATTTTTTATTTTTGCATTCATTCTTATATTATGCATCTATTATGTGAATTAGTAAAGTAAAAGAATTATGAATATTTTAAAACAAATATTTGTACTTATAAGGTATGAAGTATAAGCATTATGTGTTAGGCTTACAAACTTATGTTAATTGTCAATTCCATATTGCCAGTATGCCTGAGAGATATTATAATGGAAACATTGTGTTGCGATTTTTCAAAAGAGATATCGCCATTTTTATGTAGGACATATTGCTTTTATGAAAGGGAAAGATATGAAATATGATGTAATGATAATAGGAGCAGGACCGGGAGGAATCTTTTCTGCTTATGAACTCATAAATCAGGACAGCTCACTAAAGATTGCAGTCTTTGAGTACGGTAATCCTCTTGAGAAGAGACATTGCCCGATAGACGGTGATAAAATAAAGTCCTGTATCAATTGTAAGAGTTGTGGTATCATGAACGGTTTTGGCGGTGCAGGTGCATTCTCTGACGGAAAGTATAATATCACAAATGAGTTTGGCGGTACTTTGCATGAATATATCGGAAAGAAAAAAGCTATTGAGCTTATGAACTATGTGGACGGAATAAATGTAAAGTATGGCGGCAGTAAAACCAAGTTATATTCTACAACCAACTCCGATATAAAGAGGCTTTGCCTTCAAAACAATTTGCATCTGCTTGATGCAAGTGTTCGTCATCTTGGAACAGATATAAATTATGAGGTACTTGAAAATATCTATGCCTACCTTAAGGATAAGGTGGAGTTTCATTTTGCAACACCTATAAAGAAAATAGAAAAGCTTGAGAACGGATATAAACTCTACTCAAAGGATGATGAGTTTTGCGGAGATAAATGTATAGTATCTGTAGGCAGAAGCGGAAGTAAATGGATGGAGGAGATCTGTAAGGATCTTAAGATTCCTACCAAGTCAAATCGTGTGGATATCGGTGTAAGAGTGGAGCTTCCTGCCGAGATCTTTAATCATCTTACAGATGAGCTGTATGAGAGTAAGATTGTATACAGGACTGAGAAATATCAGGATCTTGTGAGAACATTCTGTATGAATCCGAAGGGTGCCGTAGTAAATGAAAATACAAACGGAATTGTTACTGTAAACGGACACAGTTATGAGGATCCGGCTCTTCAGACTGAGAATACCAATTTTGCTCTGCTTGTTTCAAAGCATTTTACTGAGCCGTTTAAAGACAGCAACGGTTATGGAGAGAGTATTGCCAGACTGTCAAATATGCTTGGCGGCGGTGTAATGGTGCAAAGATTCGGAGATCTTATCAGAGGTCAAAGAAGCAGTGCAGGCAGACTGAATAAGTCATTTATGACTCCGACTCTGACTGCAACTCCGGGAGATCTGTCTTTGGTTATTCCGAAGAGAATCCTTGATGATATCATTGAGATGATTTATGCACTTGATAAGATAGCACCGGGTACTGCCGGTGATGAGACACTGCTTTACGGTGTTGAGGTTAAGTTCTACAATATGGAAGTAGAACTTGATAATAATCTTGAGACTCTTCACAAGGATCTGTATGTAATAGGTGACGGCAGCGGTGTTACACATTCACTTTCACATGCCTCGGCAAGCGGCGTATTTGTGGCAAGACATATATTGGGAAAGTAGATAGATAATCATTATATATGGAAAATAACAGATGACATATCTATAAAACGAATATATGATATAAATATATTTAAAAAAACTATATAGAAATTCAGTATTTTTAGTGCAGATATACAAAATCTGCACTTTTTTTAGTATACAAGAATATTTTTCAGTGTTAAAATATATAAAAATGTTTTGGAGGAAATTATGAACATCAAAAGTGAAATCAGTGTTGACAAGGTAAGACAGGATGCGGAAGACAATTACAGAAACGGCTATTTTTGTTGCGAGGCTCTTATGGCGGCAATTGTAGACAATTTTGATATGGATGTACCGAGAGAAGTTATAGCTATGTCATCAGGTATGGCTGTAGGCGCAGGAAAGAGCGGATGTATGTGCGGTGCTCTAAACGGAGGAATTATGGCTCTGGGTATGGTATTCGGAAGAACCGAACAAAAAGGTCCTAAGGATCCTAAGGTTGTGAAGTGTATGGAGCTCACACATGAACTTCACGACTATTTCAGAGAGGCAAACGGCAAGCATTCAAACTGCTGCAGAGTACTTACAAGAGAGTTTGATATGGGTGCGGGAGAGCATAAGGAACAGTGTATCAGATTTACAGGAATTGCCGCTAAGAAAGTTGCAGAGATTATAATAAGAGAAAAGGGATTAAAAAACTTAGACGAAGAGTAAGAGGGTGATATGAATTTTTTGAAACGAGTACCGCTGCCTTTAAGCGGTGTTGCACTTGGTTTTGCAGCACTTGGAAATCTGCTTGCAGCTTATAATATGTCTTTTAAGGTAATATGTGGAGTTTTGGCATTTATAGGACTGATATTGATAACAGGCAAGTATTTATCCGATATTGAAGCTTTTACTACAGATATGAAAAATCCTGTGATTGCAAGTGTTTCGGGAACTTATACTATGGCCTTAATGCTTTTAGCGGTATATATAAAGCCTGTAGTTCTCGCATTTGCCATAGCATTGTGGTATATAGCTGTTGTACTTCACTTTATATTGATAATTTATTTTACTTTAAATATAGTTTTGAAGATAAAGATACCTGATGAGATGATGAAGATAGCAGCCAGCTTTTTTATCGTATATGTCGGAATAGCGGTGGCTTCAGTAACTGCGCCGGCTTTTAAAAATATGGCACTTGGTCAGATCTGCTTTTGGATAGGATTTATACTCTATATACCTTTCTTTATATATGTTTCATACAGATATATAAAGCTTGGAAATAAAAAGATTGAGGCAAAGGCGCTTGCCTGTATATATGCGGCACCTGCAAGTCTTTGTGTGGCAGGTTATATAAGTTCGTTTGAGCAAAAAAATATATTATTTCTTGGCGGACTTTATATCTTTTCATTACTTATGTATCTGGTCGGAATAGTGGTGGCAATCGATCTTTTCGGAAGCTTTTTAAAGAATAAGGAATTTAAGTTTTATCCGAGTCTTGCAGGACTTACTTTCCCTTTTGTAATCAGTGCCATTGCGACAAAGCAGTTTAATGCGGTGCTTACAAAGGCGGATATACAGATGTGGATTCGACCGGTGTTGCCGCTTATCTTTAATATAGAACTTGTTATTGCAATACTTGGAGTAATATTTGCAGCTGTATGTTTTGCAAGACATGTATTTTTTTCAGGAGTTAAAAGTTAAGATGTCCGGTAAGTCCGGGTAATATTACTGTCTGTTTTGCAGGCAGTATTTTTGATGAATTTTTTTTTTTAATATGCTATAATCTTTGCGAAAACTTGGGTAAACCCTGAGAGTTGGTTTTATATATTGGTTATGAAAGGTGCATATGGAGAAAAGAGATACAATTACAGAGATATTTGGGGCTAATGTATTTAATGATGAAGCAATGCAGGTATATTTGCCAAAGGCGGTATTTAAAAAGCTTAAAAAGACTATTGAGGACGGGCTTGAACTTGATAATGATATTGCGGATTCTGTGGCTCATGGGATGAAGGAGTGGGCTATAGACAGAGGTGCCACACATTACACTCACTGGTTTCAGCCGCTGACAGGTGTAACCGCAGAAAAACATGATTCTTTTATTTCCGCACCGAAAAACGGCAAGGTCATAATGGAGTTTTCAGCCAAGGAGCTTACAAAGGGAGAGTCGGATGCTTCAAGTTTTCCTTCAGGAGGTCTTAGAGCAACATTTGAAGCCAGAGGATATACGGCATGGGATTGTACTTCTCCGGCATTTTTAAAGAAGGATTCACTTGGAGTTACTTTATATATCCCTACAGCATTTTGTTCATACAGGGGTGAGGCACTTGATAAAAAGACTCCGCTGCTTCGTTCAATGCAGGCTATAAACACACAGGCACTTAGGATACTCAGACTTTTCGGAAATACGACATCACATAGAGTTGTGCCTTCTGTAGGTGCCGAACAGGAGTATTTCATAGTAGACAGAGATAAGTATTTGAAAAGAAAGGATCTTATATATACAGGCAGAACACTGTTTGGAGCAATGCCGCCAAAGGGGCAGGAGCTTGAGGATCACTATTTCGGCTCTATCAGAGAGAGAATAGCTGCATATATGAATGATATAAACCATGAACTCTGGATGCTTGGTGTGCCTGCAAAGACACAGCACAACGAGGTGGCTCCGGCACAGCATGAGCTTGCACCTGTATATGAGCAGGTAAATGTGGCTGTAGACCACAATCAGGTGACTATGGAGACTATGAAAAAGGTGGCCGGAAGACATGGACTTACCTGTTTGCTGAATGAGAAGCCTTTTGCAGGTGTGAACGGTTCGGGAAAGCACAACAACTGGTCGCTGACAAGCGATGACGGAATAAATATGTTAAATCCGGGAGATACACCGCATGAGAATATACAGTTTTTACTTGTACTGGCATGTATACTTAAGGCGGTTGACAGGCATGCGGATTTGCTGCGTGAGTCTGCAGCCTGTGTAGGCAACGACCACAGACTTGGAGCATATGAGGCGCCTCCTGCAATCATATCCGTATTTTTGGGAGATCAGCTTGAGGATGTTATAGATCAGCTTTGCTCGGTAGGTGAGGCTACACATTCCATTCAAGGCAGCAAGTTAAGAACAGGTGTGGCTACATTGCCGAACTTTGAAACGGATGCCACAGACAGAAACAGAACATCACCTTTTGCATTTACCAACAATAAGTTTGAGTTCAGAATGGTAGGTTCTTCAGATTCCATAGCTTCTCCGAATATTGTACTAAATACTATAGTGGCGGAAAGCTTTAAAGAGGCTGCTGATATACTTGAAGTATCGGAGGATTTTGATGAAGCCGTACATGATATGATAAAGCAGCTTTTTACCGGTCATCGAAGAATTATATTTAACGGAAACGGATATTCAAAGGAATGGGTAGAGGAGGCCAAAAAAAGAGGGCTGTCCAATCTTCCGAGTATGATTGACGCTATTCCGGCTTTGGTTTCTGAAAGTTCTATAAAACTTTTTGAAAGCTTTGAGGTATTTACAA
>ERZ772960.3490-NODE-3490-length-10535-cov-5.104198_pt1 | contig 10535 bp, 7 predicted proteins | sample MGYA00580678_ERZ772960 | MGnify/ENA primary metagenome ERZ772960 (study PRJEB29015, sample SAMEA2737930) | human oral metagenome | biome: human oral; feature: human-associated habitat; material: dental | place: China | collected 2059 ...
TTCTCAGCTTCAAGCGCATCCGCAAAAACGCCCGCAACGGTCTCGGTATCGTTTATGTTCAGCGTGATGCCTGTGGCGGTTGCTTCAACAAAATACCACCCCAGAGACAATTGGATGTGAAGATGCACAAGAAAATCATCGTGTGTGAATACTGTGGACGCATCTTGATCGACCCTGAATTGGCTGGTATTAAAACCGCAGCAACTGCAGGAGAAGCCAAACCGAAACGAAAACGTGCGACGAAAAAAGCAACGAAAGAGGAAACAAACTCCTGACCACACCACAAAGGAGACTATCTCCTCATGATGATAGAATCCCTATTAAGTGAGACCTCTGTAAAGGAAAGACCCTAACGGCTCTCCTTACAGAGGTCTCTCTGCGTAAGTCCTTATCATACAATGATATACGAAGTTCATCGAAAAAGCATAGCTCTTACCTTCTGAAAGCTGTCTTTTCATGCCTTAAAAGCTATCTTTTTAGCGTGTCAAAGCATACCTTTTTCGTTTCGTTCCGTATGCTGTTACTTTTCAAAAGTTTATCATTCATTTGCTGCAAAATAGAATCCCCAGACGAACCTTAATTGATGATAAGAACACTCATTTGCCCTTTCAATATGGATTCCATGGCTTCCTGTCATCTTTTATTCGCTTGTCGACACCTTGTCTGCTGCCCTCTCTCGCCATAGGTACTGAGTCTTCGACAGAACAACAAACAATCAGAACGACCATCCAACAAAATCTGAATAGGCTCTCATGACAGATTTGAGATAAAAGTAATGAAACTTTCAGGTGGCAGATACGACAAATTTGATTATCTTTGCGACATGTGTACTGCGGTCGCATTGGTGCGAGTTGCAGACATATATCACCGAAAATCTAAGAGTATCATGCTGAAAAAGAATTTCTGTCTATTGTTGTTTTGCGCTTTTGGGGTATATGCCACAGCATCGACCGCCGACAGAGCGGCAACAAAAAAGCAAAGTAATACCGGTATATCGGCCTCTGTTTCTTCCTCTGTCGACGTGGGAAGCAAACCTCTTTCACCAGCTCCGGCCGACGAACACACCCCTGCCATCAGCCTTTCTACGACGCTCACGGCAGGCAGTCGCATCTCACTCAACGTTACATCGGCCACAGGAAGCTATCGCCTCGACCTTGGTGATGGCAATCAGATAGAAGTGTCGTCGGGAATGTATAGGGGCAAGGTGGTCGGAAACGAGATAAAAATATACGGTCAAGTGACTGCCGTAGCGGCAAGCAGTTGTAAGATAAAGGGCGTGACGGTAAACACGCACGACCTGACTCTGCTGAATCTGACCGACAACCTGTTGACTGAATTCACATTGCCGGCCAACAATCAGCTGGCCTCTCTGTCTTTGCAAGGCAACCGGTTAAAGGAAATGGTGTTGCCGGCAACGCTTCCGGCACTCTCCACTCTGAACATCAAAGGTAACAAGTTTACCGCCCTGCCATCGACAGACATGCCGTCATTGGCAATACTGATAGCAGGCAACAACCTTTTCGAGACGTTGGAGTTGCAGTCGTACACCCATTTACAGAGCATTCGTGTAGCGAATTGTAAACTGACGCAACTAACGCTGCCCGCCTCGTGTACGGAACTACATGCCGAGAAAAACCTGTTGAACTTTCCCGAAGACTATTTTACGGCATTTCCCGCTCTGCAATCCCTGCGCTTGAGCAGCAATAAGGTGCATGCACTGAACGTAACCGCATGCCCTAAACTGAAAGAACTCGAATTGAAAGACAACGGCATGCAGCGGCTGACAATTGCCGATTTACCTTCACTCAACTACGTAGACCTTCGCACCAACTTGCTGTCGGCAACCCTTCTGGATGCCGTTTATCAGGCTTTACCCTCCGTTGCGAGAGGTTCTGTAAAGGTGACAGGAAACGCTGAGGCTGCCGATGCTCACGGATATATTGCTACCGATAAGGGGTGGAAAATCGACGTGGTCGGCCTTCCGAAGGAGCCTACAGGTATAGACCATCCGGCAGCAATGTGCTTGCAGACCGTGTATGATGGCTATACAAACCAGCTGTATATCACCGATGCTTCTGCCGTGGCATCTATTGAGTTGTATGCGGAATCGGGTGCCAAACTCGGTTCGTTAAAGGCAAAACCGGTTGTTGACTTCTCACACTTGGCCAAAGGTTTGTATTTAGTGGATATACGTACAACGAACGGAGAGAAGAAGATGGTGAAAATTTGTAGGTAAAAATAAATAAAAAACAGATAGGATAGAAGGCAGACATGGGAAAAAACACTATCTTTGCAGCCGTATTAACAGTAAAAAGAACGTATTAAGTAACAAGATTCATTCAGATTTTTATGAAGAAGACTAAGATTATTTCTTTGCTGATGTGCGGTAGTGTACTGCTGTTCAGCTGCGGTTCCAACCTGAAAAACGGCGCTTTGATAGGAGCCGGTGGCGGAGCTGTGCTCGGTGGAATTATCGGTAAAATTGCCGGAAACACGGCTGTTGGTGCTGCCATGGGTACTGCCGTAGGTGCAGGAGCCGGTGCTCTGATAGGCAAACACATGGACAAGGTGAAGGCGCAAACACAGGCGCAGGTGCAGAATGCCAAGGTAGAAGAGGTGACGGATGTCAATGGATTGAAAGCCGTTAAGGTGACATTCGATTCAGGAATCCTCTTTGCACTCAACAAGGCCGAGCTAAACGCTACGTCGAAAAACGAACTGATGAACTTCTCAAACGTATTGAAGAAGAATACCGATTGCCAAGTAGACATACAAGGATATACGGACAGTACGGGTAACGACGACATCAACCTGCCGCTCTCTAACAGTAGAGCACAGGCCGTAGTGAGCTATCTTGCCCAATGCGGTGTGCCCTACAGTCAGTTCAAAAACGTAAAGGGCTATGGTTCATCCAACCCCGTGGCAGACAACAGCACAGAGGCCGGTCGCAAACAAAACCGACGCGTGGAGGTATATATCTACGCCGGAGAAGCCATGATTCAGGCTGCTAACAACGGCACATTGAAATAAGCCCTCATCGGTCGTAGGAGCCTCTCATGACCGATTGGGGTTAAACGACCGGAGTCATCGGCTACCGGTGCTCTTATGCCCATGAATCAGACAGGTAGGCTGTGTGGTTCATGGGCATTGTTTTCATCTATCGACAAGGATATCACCTTACTTTTCATAGAAATGAAGAACCTATTGAAACTATTGCGAAAGATAACGAAATGGCTTGCCGTGGCGTTTTTCGGAACATCTATTCTAACTGTTGTCGTCTACAAGTTCCTACCCGTCTACTTCACGCCGCTGATGTTCATACGTTGTTCTCAGCAGAAGTTCAAGGGCGAAGATATGAAGATGAGCCACCACTGGGTGCCCATGCGGGAGATTTCTCCCCACATGCCCGTAGCCGTGATGGCAAGCGAAGACCAGCGTTTCCTGCTACACCATGGCTTCGACTACGATGCCATACAGAAAGCAGCCCTACGCAACATACGGGGAAGTGGGAAGAAATTGGGCGCGAGTACCATATCTCAACAGACAGCAAAGAACGTTTTTCTATGGCCGGGACGCAGTTGGGTGCGCAAGGGATTCGAGGTGTATTTCACTGCACTCATAGAATTGATATGGAGCAAACAGCGTATCATGGAGGTCTATCTTAACTCCATAGAGATGGGCGACGGTATCTATGGGGTAGATGCCGTGGCTATGGAGCATTTCCATACCACAGCCGCACGTCTCTCGCGTGCCGACTGTGCCCTGATTGCTGCCACACTGCCCAACCCGCTACGCTTCAACTCTGCACATCCAAATGCCTACATGCGGCAACGGCAATTACGTATACAACATGAAATGAGGTACATTCCGGCCTTTCCAAAGGAGGGTGAAGACTATGACCCCTCTACAGCGTCGGGTGGCGTGTACAGGAAAAAGAAAAGATAAAACAGAGAAAAAGACATGGAGAAAAGCATACTCGAAGCATTGAATGACAGTCAACGTAGGGCTGTAGAGCATATCGACGGCCCCTCTATCGTCATAGCCGGCGCAGGGTCGGGCAAGACCCGTGTGCTGACTTACAAGATAGCCCATCTGCTGAACAACGGTTTCGAGCCATGTCATATCCTCGCCCTCACCTTTACCAATAAGGCTGCTACGGAGATGAAAACGCGTATCGGCCATCTCGTAGGTATGGAACGGGCGCGGTATCTCAATATGGGAACGTTCCACTCTGTATTCTCGCACATCCTTCGTACTGAGGCCGAACGGATTGGGTTCGGCAAGCAATACACCATCTACGACGAAAATGACTCGCGCTCGTTGTGCAAGGTCATCATCAAAGAGATGGGATTGGATGACAAAATATACAAACCGGCTACCGTGCACGCCCGTATCTCGATGGCAAAAAACCATCTCATATTGCCAGCACAATATGCAAAGGATAGACACGCCTTGCAGCATGACCGCGACAGTCGTATGCCTGCCATGAGCCATATCTACACAGCCTACTGCGAACGATGCCGCAAGAGCAATGCCATGGATTTCGACGATTTGCTCGTCTACACCCATCAGTTGTTCAACGAGCATGACGACGTGTTGCAGAAATACCGAGACCGTTTCCGTTTCATCCTTGTAGACGAATACCAAGATACCAATTTCGTGCAGCAGAGCATCGTTACCCGATTGGCCGAGGCACACCGGCGTATCTGCGTGGTGGGCGACGATGCACAGAGCATCTATGGCTTCCGAGGAGCGAACATCGACAATATTCTCGACTTCCAAGAGAAGTTTGCCGATGCCGAAATGTTTAAATTAGAGCAGAACTATCGTAGTACGCAGCGCATTGTATTGGCTGCCAACAGCCTCATCAAGCACAATCGACGACAAATACCTAAGGATATTTTCAGCCGTAATGACAAGGGTGAACGGCTCACGCTTAAGCCCGCATACAGCGACACAGAGGAAGCGATGATTGTTTGCAACGACATCCGGCGCATCCACCGTGCCGATGCTTGTGCATATAGTGACTTTGCCGTGCTCTATCGCACCAACTCTCAAAGCCGCAGTTTCGAGGAGCAGTTGCGCAAACAAGGCATTCCCTACCGCATTTATGGTGGGTTGAGTTTCTATCAACGTAAGGAGATAAAAGACGTGATTGCCTATTTCCGGCTCGTTGCCAATCCCGATGATGAAGAGGCATTCCGCCGTATCATCAACTATCCTGCCAGAGGAATCGGCGATACGACCGTAGGTAAGATTCTTTCGGCAGCGAACGCGCATGGCGTCAGTCCGTGGACGGTCATCAAGTCGCCGGCACGCTACGGTGCAGATGTGCGGGGAGCGACAGTCACGAAGATAGAGACCTTTCGCACACTCATCATGAACTTTGTCGAGGCGATGCCCCAAACGGATGCTTACGAGTTGGGGAAAAATATCATGAAAGATAGCGGTATTACGGCCGACATCTTTGGCGATACCACGCCCGAAGGTCTTTCGCGTCAGGAAAACATCGAGGAGTTTCTCGGTGCCATGCAGGATTTCGTGAGCATAAGGCAAGAAGAGGGGCGTGGCGAAGAGGTGTCTATTGCCGATTTCCTGCAGGAAGTGGCGCTGTTGACGGATCTTGACAGCGACGACGGGAACGACTCCGACCGCGTGGCGCTCATGACCATTCACAGTGCCAAAGGCTTAGAGTTTCCCAACGTGTTTATCGTGGGAATGGAAGAGAATATATTCCCCAGTCCCCGCGCCTGTGATTCGCAACGCGAATTGGAGGAAGAACGACGTCTGCTCTATGTCGCTATCACGCGTGCCGAACGCCGTTGCATCCTTACCTGTGCCCGCAACCGATTCCGCTACGGTCGGGTAGAGTTCGATACGCCAAGCCGTTTCCTCCGTGAGATAGACCCTCAATACATGACCGTGGAGAGCGAGATGGCAGCAGCTTACGGGCAGCAACGATATGGTCGACGCGGGGGATACGACGAGAGCCGATACCAAAACAGCCGTCCCGTAGCCGACAGATTTCGTGCCGACCCTCAACCCCGCATCACGGCGCATCGCCCTATCGAACCGGCAATTCCCCCCGCATCATTCCGACGTGCTCCCGCATCCCAGCCTATTGAAACGCCATCGGTAGGGTCGGCGTTTGCCATTGCAGTGCAAGAGGGTGATGTGATAGAACACGAGCGGTTTGGCATCGGGCGTATCTTGCGTATGGAGGGGACGGGCGAAAATACGAAAGCAACGGTGGAGTTCAAACATGCCGGTGCTAAACAACTCCTACTGAAATTCGCCCGCTTTAAGAAAGTGAACACCATTTCGGAATAGTCTCATCCAATAACCCTAAAGGGGCGACATACCTTACATAGAGGTAAGCGGTAGCACAACAGTCCCAATACCCTTATCTCGAACTCGCATCTCTATTGGTACAAGGCGCAATGTAAGCTCCGAGAAAGCCGTTTTGGCAGGGTGCATTGATACCATATTATATTATACGCGAGTTCGGGATAAGGAGAATCTTATCCCGAACTGCTGTTATAATGATACGAGACACAATGCAAGTGCTGGCAGAGTATGATTGTGGAGTGTATCAACACCATATTAGAATAGTGTAAGGTGTAATGTAAGCTCTGCAAGAGCGTAAGATGTCAGCCCAGCGCATTGCGCTGGGTATAGAGCATTCCCCCAAATGGAGCGCTGTAGGTGCGACAGAATCTCACAACCGATACGACTTGCGCCGAGAAAGGTTGCCGACCTTTCCTTGTACAAACCGTATCTGTACACGATACAAACGCCATCTGTACAGGGTACGAATGCCGACTTATCAATCGTAACTTTACGTCCCTTAAACTCCAATCGGTCATAAGAGCCTTACTGGTTGAGGTTAAATTAGTTAAAAGGTATTGATATGTAAGGATAAAAGTGTATATTTGCATATCATTTGATGAGAACAAGATTTATTTTCTTTTTACTAACCTTTTAATTTTAAACTCAATGATGAAACATTTGTTCATGACCACTTTGTTGGCAACGGCATGTACACTTGGAGCCTCGGCACAGAGTATCAAAGTGACCGATGCAAAAGGCGTTTCGTACAAGTTTGCAGCCGAAAGGGTGAGAGACATCACCTTTGCCAAAGTAAATGCTTCTGACGTTATCGACTTTAGTTCCATCACGGCACGTGCCTATTCGTCTGGTGCTGTAGAGGCTACCTTTTCTTCGGCCGACAGTCCCAAGACTGTGACGCTGTGGATTGTGGGGCCGTCGATGGGAAAGTATCTGTATGACGGGGTGTACACGGTGTCGTCTGCAGCCGGAGCTATGACGATTGATGCTGCTCCGTCGTATTCTTTCGTAAAAGAGAACGGCGCTTCCACAGCTTTGAAATCCGGAGTGATGAACGTGGCTATCTCTGGTAAGGAATATACCATCACATTCGACCTGATATTAGCCGACGATAGCGGACTGAAAGGAAAATATATCGGCGAAATGCCGGGGACGGTAGGCAAGGACTTCACATTGCCTGTATGCGAGGCACCCACCGTGAAAACCACAGAGGTGAACGACTATGTAAAGGGAGAGTTTTATGTGAAGATGAACGATGCGGCATGGAGCTATGAGATGGTGATAGACTTCTTTGCCGACGCGAATGCCACAAAACTGCCCGCCGGAACCTATACTTATGCAACAGACAAGTCGGCCGGAACATTCGGCACACGTAGTTCCATCGACATCTATAATCCCAGCTGTAACTACAAATTCGCCACGGGCAGCACGGTGAAAGTGTCATATGACGGCGACAACATCGTCATGGAAATAGTACTTGTCACAACAGATGGCCGCAAGATAGACATGACCTATCGAGGTGCCATCGCGTTCCCCGCCCCCGCATCATCTAAAGGTGCGCTCACGGCATCCGTTGCATCGGAAACATCCATTACAAAATCTCATTTTTAAATACCGATAGATATGAAAAACGTTATAATAGCTCTTTTTGTCGCCTTTACCACTGTCCCATCGGCCATGGCGCAGCATATAGACAGAGATTATGCCATGCACGTAAACACGACCGACGGGAAAGCCATAGAGTATAGGTTTGATATGGAACCCGTTGTCAGCTTTAGCGATGGACAAATGGTTGTTGAAACCAACGGAGATGCCCCCGTGAAGTTTATACTCGACCATGTGGTCAAAATCACATTCAGCGGCGAAACGACAGGCATAGGCCATGCGGTCGACAAGAGGCCGTCACTGAGTGTGTCTGTTTCCGTAGACGAGCTCATCATCAATGGTATGAAGGCGTTCGACAAAGTGACGGTATATGGCATAGACGGTAGCCTGCTCACCTCCACGAATGCCGATGCCAACGGACATGCAGTTATGAATGTCAGCCATTTCGGTAATGGCGTGTTTGTCGTACATACGACGACAAACGCTTTCAAATTCATTAAATAAACGAATACGTGATATGAAAGATATGAAAAGATTGATAGTAGTCGCTTGTGCAATTGCCACAACGACATCGCTGTTTGCACAGAATTATCAAGTGATTGTTACGACCAACGATGGCGAACGCAAGGTGTTTGCAACAAACGAAGTGTCTAACATAGCGTTCAGCAACGCCCCTGAATATATCAAGGCGAATACCTTTATTGAGGGCACATACAATCCGAAGACCGACAACGCCGTATACAGTCTCACCATCGCTACCGAGGAGCCTGACGCACAAGGGCAACCTTCCTTGGTAGGAGGTTTGCAGTTAGGGTTGAGCATGTATGCTCCCCTCAGCGCAGAAGCACAGAAGGCCGTTCTCCCCGAGGGGTATTATCGCGTCGGCGGTGGGAATGCACCCTATACGATAAATGCATCGAAATCGGCAGTGTGGGTGCGCAAGTCGGAAGGCGAGAGCGGAGTCGTGGTCGGCTATGTCGTGGGGGGAACTGTCGATGTGCGCCATGTCGGAGGCAATTATGATATGCGTGCCGAAATAGACTTGATAGATGGTACACACATAGATGTATCTTACTATGGCAACATGACGTTTACGGTGGGTGCATCAGGCTCGAGTGAATTTAAGACAGACCAGAATGTGACGTTTACCGAAGGCCAAGGCAGAGTGTGGGCAAATTGGTTTAATCCCTTCTGCGACGACGCGGCGTTGCAGTTCTTTACCGGTACGTTTACCGAAAGTGGCAAACAAACAGAAGGTTATTGTCTCTATTTACCTGTCTTCATGACGAAAGACGACAGCCATACGTCGCAATGGTCACCGGTTATACCGGATGGGGAATATAAGATGGATCCCCGTACCGTCATCTCGGGGCAGACATATTTGCCTAATACGTTGCAGCGAGGTGCCGTATTGAATGTGTTCGGAACGACAACGATTACCGGGTCTTATCTGACCTATCTTGCGGCCGATGGCAGAACGTCTTTGGCAACGATTTCCGAAGGCTCTATGACTGTGTCTGAGAACGGGACGAAGTTCTTGTTTCATTTTACGGCAAGCAACGGCATCAAAATCACGGGAACATACACCCGAAAACCGTATATCGTCAATATGATTGACAACAGTAAGAAACCAGAATTTCCGGATAAACTGACAGGGGATTATCAGCTTAAGAAGTTTCCTGCGGATGTAGCAGTCCTCGACTACAATATGGGCGATTACATCGTTCAGGGACTCAATTCGCACATACTGATGTTTACCGATCCCGAACAGAAAGAAGGCGACTATCTGGAACTCGACTTATTCTCTGATTCAGATAAACTGAAAGACGGCGTGTACACGATAGATAATTCGCTTGTTAATATGTCTGGCATAAAGGGTGTTGTCAATTACCAAGGAAGTATGGTCTTCTCGTGGTATGGCGATTTAGACTCTACCGACGGTGAAGGCTATCAGTCCATTCTTGCCCCTATATCCGGTGGAACGCTGACTGTCTCTACAGTTGAGGGCGATAAGCGTAAGTTCGACTTCGATCTCTGCGACCTTAAAGGCAACAAGATAACCGGTTCTCTTACGCATGCTGTACACTACGCTTCTAAAACAGGCTCAAATGACGCCAAAGTGGAGCGTAGCCGCGCACGTGCACTCGGAAGTGTGAAGCGTAAGTGGGATATAAGAAACACAGACATTGAGCCACGCGTATTGATGCTACACAGATAAACGATTCGTATGAATCTACTCACAAAGGAGAGTATGTCAAAACAGGCATACTCTCCTTTTACGTTGTGTACCACCAACATTTACCGTCTTATATGAACAGAAGCCGTCTGTGTCAAGAAAGGTTACCGACCTTTCCTTGTACAAACCGTATCTGTGCCACGTACAAACGCCATCTGTACAGGGAACGAATGCCGACTAAAAGCGAAAGGGATAAGCGAGTCAAACACCTGCCAATACCACGAAATGAAGTCGCCCCTGTCACCACAACATGAGACATCGTGCACCTGATAAGGACATCATTCCCTACGCGAGTTCGGGATAAGAGGTCTCGTCTAATACCCCCGTCGGGGCTTACAGTCCGATA
>ERZ772960.3494-NODE-3494-length-10521-cov-6.378559_pt1 | contig 10521 bp, 10 predicted proteins | sample MGYA00580678_ERZ772960 | MGnify/ENA primary metagenome ERZ772960 (study PRJEB29015, sample SAMEA2737930) | human oral metagenome | biome: human oral; feature: human-associated habitat; material: dental | place: China | collected 2059 ...
GCTCTCTACCAAGCCGCAGAAGGCTGGAAAGACTTCGGCACGATTGTGGAGTATTGACGGTGCCGTCCTAAACGGCATACGGCGAGGGTTTGAAAACGGCTGAAAATCCGCAAGCGGATTTTCAGCCGCGAGTTTTGACGACGTGCAAACTTCTTGAAGAATACAGCTGCTTTGTGGAAGAAGTGAGGAAGTAAACCCGACTCGGCAGCGAAGCCGGATTTCCCGCACCCTGATCCGGAATTGCGGAAAGTATAAACGGACAAGCGAAACAGCGTTGAGTTAATTACTTGAATCGGACAAACGGATCCATGCACTCAGCTCTTCACAAAATTCCTTCGGGTGCAGCGTAAAAAATTCCGCGTGATTCATTCCCGCGTTTTCGACAATCTGCACATGCGGGAACGCTTTACGGATATACGCGATGTCCCATTCCCGCGCTTTTTTTTCATCGGAGCCGTACCAATACGCTATCCGGCAGTTGACGGGCGGAACGGGATCCGGCATGGAATAATTATTGCAGGAATAGAACGAGCGCCAAATTGTTTTCGCGCTCATGCCGTTCATGGCGGTCTTGATGTATTTGAGATCTTCTTCCGTATATTTTTCCGGGTCGAACATGCTCCGCAACGCTTTAACGCTCATATGCTTGCCGATCTCCAGCATTATAAAATCACGGATGCCGATGAGGTAGGTCAGCGGCTTCCAAAACCGATACGGAGTCATGCCGCCGTCCAGTACGGCGCAGTCGATGCGTATCTTTCCGGCCGCAAGCATCCGTGCCGCGACAGCTCCGCCCATGGAACAGCCGTAAAGGCAGGTAATGCTTTCATGCCCGTGCTTTATAAGCCATGCCGCCGTTTCGTCGGCGATCCGTTCCACACCGGTAAAATCCGTTTTCGGCGCATCCGGATCAAAACCGGGCATTGCGGGAATAACGAGATGAAAGTCTTTTTCCAATATCGGCGTTACATAATTGAAAATATCCCACCGCGCGCCGAGCGGGTGAAACAAAATTAGAAGTTCTTTATTTCCCTTTCCGAATTCATGAACGGTCATTTTTGCCCCTTATGCGAGCGTCCCTCCGAAAGGGATTCCGAGCATTTTGCAAAACGCCCGATAATACGCTTTCGCCTTATCGTCCGAAACGCCGGTGACGAAAAACGATTCGTCGGGCACATCCGAAAGAAAATCGGCTGCTGCAGTGAAAATATTTTCGCTTTCTTTTTTCGAATTAATAAGATTGTCATGCACTTCGATCGCACGGCGCGCAACACCGTCGCGAGAATCGACGACGCTTACGTTTTTTCCCGCAGCCTTTTGCATGATATCCGCAAGGTGCGTAAAATGCGTACAGCCGAGCACGATCGTGTCGCAGCCTTTTTCCGCAAAATAATCGACCGCCGGCATAACCGCACGCATCTTTTCGTTTTCGTCGGCGGTAACAAGCTTCCGTTCGATAAACGAAACGAGGTCGGCATCTCCGCGCGAATATATCGTACAGCCGGATGCGAAACCTTTTTCGAGCTCGCGTATGTATGCGTCACGCACGGTCGCGTTCGTCGCAAGTAAACCGATTTTTTTATTTTTCGTCACCGAAGCGGCGAGCTTTATCGCAGGCACCGTACCGATAAACGGAACAAAGGGAAACCGTTCGCGAAGGGAGGCGAGAGCGGAAACGGAAATCGTATTGCACGCAACGACGATCGTTTCCGGGCGCCACATATCGATGACGCGTGAAACGGCAGCCGTCGCGTATTCGATTATTTCGGGAACGGTTTTTTCTCCGTACGGAAAATGCACGGTATCGGCGAGGTAGGCACAGGTCGCATCGGGGGCGAGCCGTTTGAGCCGGAGCATATAGGGGATGCCGCCGGTACCCGAATCCAAAAACGCAAAATTCATAAGACGATACCGCCGAATAAACTGTTGAACGCATCGCGCGCTTTTGCCGCCTTATCGTCTGCCGTTGCAAAATCGGTGCGAGGTGAAAACGATGCGCAAAAATTAGCTCTCTCTTTGTCGGCGACAAGCTCTTCCACGGTTTCCCGGCAGTCGTAATGTGCGCCCGGTGAATAAAACGTACAGTTGCGGCAGACATGCAAATCGGCTCCGCAAAATTCGCATACCGACGTTCTGAATATTTTTTCGGAACTGCGTATCGCGCGCTTGCATTTCCAGCACATACAATCGATTGTAATCGTTTGACTAAACAAACGCAATAGCGTACGATAAAACCATGTTTACGCTGAACAAGTGCCTCGTTCACTCGTGCAAAAATCTTTCACTTTCCGTTTTCGATAAAATGAACGGCATAACCGAAGAGCGGGGATACTGTCTCAATCACACGCCCGATCCGGGCCGCGCAAAAAAATCGATTTACGATTATATTACAACGCACGATACGATCGTCGGCTTAAATGCGTCAGGCATTATATTCCGCGATATCGATTTATCGAACAAACGATTTTACGGCTGCAATTTCCAGCACTGCACGTTTACCGATCTCCGTTCGGAAGGTTTGCGCGGCAAACTGTGTATGTTCGATTTTGCGACCTTCGCCGACTGCACGCTCACCGGATCCACCGTGCAGTTTACGTCGTTCGCCTGCTGTACGTTTTCGCACACGATATTCACCGGCAGCGACATGGTGCAAAACAATTTCAACGGCGTGCAGGCCTTCCAATCGTCGTTCGACGATTCGGACTTGTATAATTCGCGCTTTATCGGCGCACGCCTCGTCGACACGTCACTCAGAAATTGCAATATCAAAAATACGCTGTTTCTCGAATGCACGTGCGAAAACGTTTCAATGAAAATGTCGAACACGAGGGAAGCCGTTTTCGACCGCAAGGGCAGCGAACTCTTTCAGGGAATCGAATCGAAAAACAGGGTGCCCGTATGAAAATATATTTTCATCTCAATATCGGCGGATTTTCAAACTGTTACATCATCGAAAACGAATTTACTAAAGAAGCGATCGTCATCGATCCCGGAAAAATTACGGACGACATCATCAAACGCATCGAAGACGAATCGTACAAACTCGCAGGCGTCTTTATCACGCACAATCACGGAAGCCACGTCCACGGATTAAAAACGCTGCTCAAAATATATACGCCCGCCGTCTATGCGGCCGATTGGGAAGTCGCGGGAAACGACACGCACGTCATCACGGGCGACGGTAGAATCCGCATTGCGGGTCTTACGGTGCGCTATATGGCGCTGCCCGGACATACCGCAGATTCCATGGTCTATAAAATCGGAAACGTCCTCTTTACCGGCGACAGCCTCTCTGCCGGAAAAATCGGAAGCACGAACAGCAGCTATTCCGATTTCGTGCTCAGACGGAACATCGAACAAAAAATACTGTCGGAAAACGATGCGACCGTCATCATGCCGGGACACGGGCCGCCGACCTGCGTCGGAGCCGAGCGCATGTTTATCGTATGAGCCACACGCGGCCGCACGAAAGCCCCCAGTTGTCGAACGCATATTCGTCGAATACTTTTGCCGCATCTTCAAACGGAATACCGCGGGTTTGCCGCACGTGCGCTGCAAGTTCGGGAATCTCTTTTTGTACCGACGTCCAATTCGCGAGATTGACAAAATATGCGGCGACGGAGGAAACGTTTTGCTGCATGATGTACGCCATAAATTCGTTGTGTACGAGATATTCGTCATTTAAATCGTAGTTGAGATTCGGATGCAAATGCCAATAGCCCTCTAAAAAATCGCGCGAAGCTTCATCCGTCGTATAAAAAACAGCGGCCGCGGCGTTGCGAAAATTTTCATCGGTAAAAAAAATACCGTGCCAGCCTTCGTGCGCGATATAGCGATTGCGAAGCCATTCGGGCGATTCCTGCGAAATCGAAATGAGAGCTCCCCGTCCCGCGGCGAATGAAGCGCCGTCGGCTGTTATCACGCCGTTTGCAAGCAGGATATCGCGTAAAAGAAGTTCCCGCTCATTAAGCGGAAAATCATCCGCTTTTGTTTTTGTAAAAAACGCTGCAAGAGATGCGGCGCTGTAATCGTGCGCATTAAAACCGTGCATGCTTTCGAGCTCTTCATCGGTAAGGAGCGTTCCGCGGTAGCCCATCTTTTCGGAAAAAAATGCGAGACGTTTAAAAAAATCATCTTGCACGGCAAAGTCTTTCGTATCGATAAAGAGCACGCCGGGAAATCTGTCCCATTCGAAAAGTTCATAATCGCTCGTGCGCCACTTCGCCCGCGGCCACGAAATGATCAACCCCGGATCGGTTCTAAAAGGCGCAAAAATTCTTCCGCCCGCATTCAATTCGTTTTTGACATCGCTCCGCGTCATCATGAGGACGGGAATATTATTAATTTTATCACGGCAGGAAACCGTCGAAAACGGATTTGCAAGAGGCGCCGTCGGTATATCGTACGCATACGTTTTTTTTACGGAACCCGATACATGCACTTTATTCGTACGAAAAATTGTTAATTTTTCACCGCCCGCATTCAGTTCCGTCTTTACCGGATTTTGCGCCGTCCCCCAATCCTCAGGCGCATAAAACGCCGCGACGATCTTCGGCATAACGGCCGTGTCCGTATTCTGCGACGGAAAGACAAGCGACGCGCCGGAAAAATCCGCTTCATCGGGCGTCTCGTGCATCACTCCCCCGTTCGGCGCGAACGCAAAGAGGGGCACAAAAGCGCTTTTATCCCAGCCTATCGCCGCACTTCGAATTTCCGCCGAGACAATCGAAGAGGGGACGGCGGCGTACACGAAAAAACCGCACGGGATGTTCTTGCCGTTTTTCATTTCGTCTTTTTCAATCGAAAACGCGAGAGCGAATTCGGAAAGATTCTGCACGACGAGGCTTGCGAGCGGACGCTTTTCAATTTTCTTTTGCAACGCGCCGCGAAACGTAAAATCGTCGGCAAATAAAAAGCCGAGCATAAACGCTTTATCCGCGTCCGCCTCCTCATTACGCACGATCCGTATGCGTACCGAAAGAGAGGCATCTCCGAAGCGTTCAATGTACGAATCGAGAAACCGCTTTTGCTCCTCCGTAAATCGATAATATGCGTAGCCCGACTGCGCCTGTTTCGATTTCGCATTTGCGTTCAACGCCGTAAGTTTCGACGCGGGCACCTGCAGCTCTTCCGGAAAGGCGAGCAAAAGCGAAGAGGTTTTCGACAGATATTTTTTTGCAAGCAGACCGATATCGCAGGCGAGCAATACGGTAAGCGCGCTTAAAAGAATTTTTTGCTTTATTGTTAATTTTTTAAAAAAGGACATCATCGGGCAATACTACATTTTTTTTATAAAAATAGCTATACTGCCGTTATGTTCGCCGTTATACCCCATCCGACGGAAGCGCTTATCCTGTCGCGCACGCAAAAAGCGACGCTTTCGCGCCTTAATGCCGAAGCGGGAAACTCCCGCTGGGTTCCGATATTTCCGCTGTGGGCGTTTTTTAATAATTTCGATTGCCGAACGCAGCAGCTGAAAACGATACGGGACGCGATCGCATCGTTTACGATCAGTGTGCCGGAAATTTCAAACGGAGAATTCTTTTTCCCTGCAGTATTGCGTTTCCGAAACGGGGAGACTGTCCGCGGAAAAATACTCGCCGGGAAAAAAACGGATGATGATGCCGAGTCGCCCCGTACCTGCGAAAATGAAAAAGAATTATTCGCCCGCTTTCCGTACTCCTGCAGCGTATTCAGGATCGCGGATGCGGAGATCGGCGAACGCAAAACCGCAAACGATGAAAATGCGGCCGATAAAATCGCCGATAAATGCGCAGAAGACACATCCGCAAATTCCGGCGATACGGACGATGCGGAACTTCGTACGTGGCGCGTACACACATCGCTTTGGGTAAAAACGGAAAGAATACAGCGATGATTTCATTCAAGGGTGCCGATTATTGTTATATTGGTTTATTCGGTTATTTTCCAATTATTGTTCAATGTATAGCGGAGGATATATGGCCATAGTGCAGGTAAAGGATTTACGCAAAACCTACCCCTTAGGCAAGGTGCAGGTTGAAGCGGTAAAAGGCGTGGATTTTTCGATTGAACGGAGCGAATTCGTTTCGATTTCGGGTCCCTCGGGTTCGGGAAAATCCACTATTTTAAACATGATAGGTTTGATCGACACGCCTACAAGCGGTTCTCTTATCATTAACGATGAAAATATTTACGGCGAAGCGGATTTTACCTCGCTTTCGAAAAACCAAAATAAAAAGGTAAAAATTCCCGGCAGACTCGATAAAAAAATGACCTCTCTTCGCCACGAGTATTTGGGCTTTATTTTTCAATCGTTCAACCTGATTCCGGTGTTGAATGTGTATGAAAACATCGAGTTTCCGCTTTTATTCGGAGCGCCCAAAGGCACAAAGGAACAGATGAGCGAGTGGATAGACTATCTTATCGAAAAGGTCGGCCTTACCGAATGGAAGCATCACAAGTCGAACGAACTTTCAGGCGGTCAGCGCCAGCGTGTTGCAATTGCGCGCGCCCTCGTTACCAAGCCGCACATTGTGCTTGCGGACGAGCCCACGGCGAACCTCGATTCGAAAACGGGAAATCAGATTCTCGAATTGATGAAAGAAGTCAATAAAGAAATAAAAACCACCTTTATTTTTTCAACCCACGACGCAAAGATTGTCGATATGACAAACCACCGCATTAAGATTTTGGACGGACTTGTCGTCGAAGATTCGAAGGCAAACGCATAAGAGGCGCAAACGGAATACGATGAATACGATAGTTTTAAAAATGGCGGTAAAAAATCTTTTTGCAAATAAGGCAAAACTGATTATTACCCTGTCGCTCATAGGTTTGGGAACTTTTTTTGTTATATCGGGCTTGGGTATTTTGAATTTTGCGATGAAGCAAACCCGCGATGTTTGCATAAGCGATTTTACCGGCGATATTTTAATTACGGGAAAAAGCGATCAAAAGGGTGTCGATGTGGAGCTTTTGGGTGCGTATCAAAGCGCCGCAATAAGCATGGATTTACCGAAAATGCCCTATGTACTGCCCTTTGAAAAAATTACGGACAAACTGCGCTCGATGCCGGAAATAGAGGCCTTTACTTCTTCCACGATTGCCTTGAGCGTTCTTAAACCGGTCGATTTACCCGATTCGTGGAAACCCGCACTCGCCGATATGCGGGAAAGCCCCTATATGTACACTTTAGGTATAGAGCCGCAACAATACCGCAGGGTTTTTCAAACCGTTCAAATATACGAGGGCACTTATCCTTCTTCCGATGATGGAAAATTCGTCTTGATTCCTTCGGAAGTAAAAGAAAAATATGAAAAATACTACGAACGGGAATTAAAAGTCGGCGATGAAATTATTATGACGGCCCTTATGGGAAAAAAGGCAAAGCAGCAGCGGCTTTTTGTAACGGGCTTTTTTACTTACGCGCATCCCGATACGGCGATATCCGATATTGCGTACACCGACACGGACACCGGCCGCATTCTTGCCGGCATGACGCTCGGCGCTCGTACCGCTTCGAGCATTCCCGATTCAATCGATTTGAGCCTTTCGGAAAAATCGGAAGACGAATTGTTCGGAAGCGACGATGCCTTTTCGATTTTTGAAGCGGATGCTTCGGCCGAAAACAAAACCGACTTCGACAATCTTTTGGGAAGCACGGAACTGCGCGACAGGTTGAATCTTGCCGACAACGAAGCATGGCACCATATAGCAATCAAACTGAAAGATTCGGCAAAAACCGCAAGTCTTGTAAAAAATTTAAATACATGGTTTACCGAAGAACATATCAATGCGCAAGCTTTGGATTGGAAGGGCGGCATGCACTCCTACGTTCAGGCAATAGGAGCGACCCGCGTGTTGTTTATCACCATGCTGGTAATCCTTTCGGTTACGGTTTTAATCGTGATTATGAATACGCTGGTTGTCGCGGTTATGCAGCGCAATGCGGAAATCGGTACGATGCGCGCAATCGGAGCTAAAAAAAGTTTTGTACGCAAAATCTTTTTTACCGAATCCTTTTTTATGTCCATTGCGGGGGTATGCATCGGCGTGATTCTTGCGCTTATAGCCGCCCTCATTGTCAATTCGTTGGATATAGAATTGAACAGAACGCTTTCGGCTATGTTCGGCGGCAAAAGAATGCGCATACATATTTCCGTGCTGTCGGTTGCGGCAACTATGTTTTCGATGTTTGCGGCGGGAGTCGTTGCAAACTGGTATCCGGTACGGCTGGCCCTGAAAATCAGTCCGCTTGAAGCGATAAACCGTTGAGGAACTACAGATGAATATATTGAAAATTGCATTCAAAAACTTAAACCGGCAAAAAAGACGCAGTATTTTACTGCTTATCGCCGTTGCCTTTGCTTTTTTAGTCGTTGTTTTTATGGACGGAATGACCGCCGGCGCTTTAAAAAGTATGACCGGAGAAATCGCAAAGGTTGTAGGCGGCCACGTATACATAATCGGCGCACAAAAAGCAGCCGACAAAGATGAGGACGATGAATCGCTCAAAACTTTAAACCGCGAAGAAATAGACATGATCGACGGCATTGTCAAAGAAACGGGCATAGACGTCGAGTACGTTATCAAGCGGATGCGCAATAACGGCAAACTTATTTTTGAGGGAAAAGAAGCGAGTTCACAAATCGACGGCTGCGACTTTGAAAGCGAAAAGCTGCTGCACGACAGTATTTTATTCAAAGAAGGAAGCTGGGAGGGTATGAAAAAGGAAAACGCCCTTTTAATTTCCGAAACAACCGCAAAAGCTTTAAACGCCGGACTTCACGATGTAGTTTTATATGAAACAAAAACGGCATCGGGGCAATTGACGGTTGCCGAATTGCAAATTGAAGGCATTGCCGTAGACCGCTCGGCTTTCGGCGCCATTACGAATTATATCAATTTTGAATACGCACGTACTATAAGTCAGCTTCCCGAAGGAGTAGTCGAAGTATACGCGCTTTTGCTTAAAAATCCGGATATGCAGGAAGTTCTTGCCGACAAAATTGAAAAAGAACTTGCAAAAAATGCAGAAGTTATCGACAGGGCGCTTGCAAAAAAAACAAGCCCGTCAAATCCGGGGAACTATATATTTACACAGCTGGATGAGGGAAAATGGGAGGGTACAAAATACGGCGTTATTACATTTTTCGACTTTGCACCGCAAATCGCAACCCTTATGCGCACCTTACAGTTTATAAGCTTCGGCGTTTTAGCCGCCTTGTTGCTTATTACGATGATAGGTATTTCAAACACCTTTAAAATAATCGTACACGAACGAAAAGGCGAAATCGGTACTATGCGCTCCTGCGGCGTCGGACGCGGCAGTATACGGGCTCTCTTTATCGCCGAAGCTTCGTTTTTATCGATTATCGGAGCCGCCGCGGGTTTTGTACTTGCTCTTATTATTATGCAGATTTTTACCCTTATACCGGTTGCAAAAGATTCTTCGTTTGCAGTTTTTACAAAAAACGGGCATTTTACATGGATTCTATCCTTTGTGCCGGTTGTTATAAAATTCCTCACCGTGTGGGTTTTAACATTGCTGACGGTAGCGGGCTCCGCTTCCCGGGCGGCAAACATGGTTCCGGCCGAAGCATTGCGGGCGGGAAAATAAAAATTATAATTAGGAGGTACGATAAAAAGTGTCGTCTGAAATATCGCCGACACTTTTTATTTCGAGTTTGCGTGGATGTTTGCAGAAGACGTGTATACGTGCCGTTTCGATAAAAATCGAATGAATACGATATACTTTATTTTGCAAACTCGACTATTGAACGTGTGCGCTCTTGCGCACGGCTAAAAACTTTTTCGGAAATTGCTATTTCCTGCAAAAGTTTTTATAGGAGAATAGAATGTTTTTTTCAAAACTCCCCATTGGAGAAGTTTTTAATTTGTGCGACTTTATTGCGGTAAAGCCGCAGATGGTGATAAGTAAAAATGTCTGCGAGCAATCATATTTTGATATGACTCTCTATTCTTTTGGAGCCGGTGAAAGCATCACATGGCAGGTAATTCCCGGCGATGTTTTGCTTCTCGTCCTTGAAGGCGAAGTTTTTCTAGAAGTCAAGGAAAGCGGCATTGCGAAAGGAGATTCTGCAATTGCAGGAAAATGTCTTTTTGTAAAAGGCGGGAACGAGTTTCAGATAAGCGGAAATAAACCATACAAGATGGCTTTTATGGTTGTAAATAAATTTGGAGGAAAGGATATGTTTATTAAAAATTTTGAACAAGGAAAGGTCGTTACTCTAAAAGACCAAATTGACGTTGAAAGTGGAACAATTGCAAGCAAAACTCTTGTAAACAGCGAGGCTATGACAATGACGATTTTCGCGTTTGATGCAGGACAAGGAGTTAGCACACATTCAGCTTCGGGAGATGCTTTTGTCTGCTGTCTTGAAGGTAAAGCAGAAATTGAATTGAGCGGTGAAAAATTGACAATTAATGCGGGAGAGGCGTTGATCATGCCTGCAAATGCTCCTCACGCAGTAAAAGCAATTGAACCATACAAGATGCTGCTTACAGTAGTAAAGAAAT
>ERZ772960.3496-NODE-3496-length-10519-cov-9.273318_pt1 | contig 10519 bp, 10 predicted proteins | sample MGYA00580678_ERZ772960 | MGnify/ENA primary metagenome ERZ772960 (study PRJEB29015, sample SAMEA2737930) | human oral metagenome | biome: human oral; feature: human-associated habitat; material: dental | place: China | collected 2059 ...
ATAAGGGCTATGCCCGAAAATGAAAAACCACCCGCTATGCGGGTGGATATTTATTTGTGTGTATGCTGATAAACTATCTCTCCGCCGAGCTCACGCGCGATGATATCACGACCATGAAGATGGCGAGGGCGGCAATGCCGACACCGAGACCGATGTAGCCATTCCCTGTGAATCCATCGGCGATGTAGCCGATGAGGGAGCAGGCAGCGACGACACCGACGTAGGGGAGCTGTGTCGAGACGTGGTCGAGGTGGTGGCACTGTGCGCCTGCCGAAGCGAGGATGGTCGTATCGGAGATGGGAGAGGCGTGGTCGCCGCAGACGGCACCCGAAAGGATGGCGGCGACGGAAACGACGAGGATGTCAGGTGCGGTCTGGCCGAGCACCGCAATCGCAATCGGGATGAGGATGCCGAACGTGCCCCAGCTCGTGCCGGTGGCAAAGGCAAGCCCTGCGGCGACGAGAAAGAAGAGCGGCGGCAGGAACATGACGACCCCCGCATTTGCAGCGACGACTGCGCCCACGAAGCCGCCGAGGTTGAGATACTCCTTGCTGCAGATCCCTGAGAGTGTCCACGCGAGGCAGAGAATGAAGATGGCAGGGGTCATTGCCTTAAAGCCCCAACCAAAGCTGTCACAGAAGACATTGAAGGAAACAACGCGGCGCGGGAGGTAGAGCAGTCCCGTAAAGACAAAGGCAATGAAGGAACCGAGTACGAGCGACTTCGACGAGTCGCAGTTCGCAAAGGCATCGGCGATGCTTGCGCCGTCATGGATACCGCCCGTATAGAGCATGCCGTAGATACATGCACCGATGAGGACGAGGAGGGGAAGCATGAGGTCGAGCATCTTGCCGCGCCCCTCACTCGCTGCGCTTGCGGATGCCTCCGCCGTATCCTGATACTCCTTCGGGATTTCAAAATCGGTGTTGGATCTCCGGACACTCCGGCGCATCGCACCAAAGTCGCGCCCCGTCCATATAATGAAGAGCATGAAGAGAATCGTCAGCCATGCGTAAAGATTGAATGGAATGGTCTGCAAAAACAGCATAAAGCCGTCAATCTGTGTATCCTCCGGCAGGGAAGAGCCGACCGCCGCCGCCCAGCTGGAGACGGGGGCGATGATGCAGATGGGGGCTGCCGTAGCGTCGATGATGTAGGCGAGCTTTGTCCGCGCAATCCGGAATTTATCCGTGACGGGGCGCATGACCGTGCCGACCGTGAGGCAGTTGAAGTAGTCGTCGATGAAAATAACGATGCCGAGCAGCACCGTGACAAGGGAGGCACTGCGCTTTCCCTTGATTGTGCGCGTTGCCCACTCGCCGTATGCGTTCATTGCACCCGAGCGCGTGATGGCGGCAACGAGGATGCCTAGGATGACGAGGAAGACGAGGATGTTGACATTGCTGCCAACCTTGTCCGCCATGACCTGAAACATCGTGAGTGTCGCCTGCAGAAAGTTCCCACCCGCGAAGAGCATTGCGCCCGAGAAGATGCCGATGATGAGCGACATGTAGACTTCCTTCGTCCAGAGCGCGAGGACAATGGTAATGATCGGCGGCAGAATCGACCATGCGGTTGCTGTCATGAGTTAGATACACTCCCTTTATTGTTTTTACAAAACCGCTTTCCATTATAACAAAAATCTGGGATTTGGCAAAAGTTTTGGATGAAAAATTGTAATTTCTTCACGTGGGTTTCACTCCTGACACGTCGCTGTTAAAGCGGTAGCCCGCGCCCCAGACGGTTTCGAGCCAACGGGGGCAGGACGGATCGGGTTCGATCTTTTCGCGCAGACGGTTCATGTGGACGGAGACGGTGGAGGTGCTTCCCATGGCGTCCAGATCCCAGACACGGTCATAGAGTGTTTCCTTGCTGAAGACGATCTGGGGATGTTCCGCGAGGAAGAGGAGCAGCTCGAATTCGCGTGCGGCGAGTCGCACCTCGCGTCCTGCGACAAAGACACGGTGCGTCAACGGTTGGATCTCGAGGTCACCGAAGCGCATGGTGGCGGAGGATACCTGTGTGTCGCCCTTGAGGCGGTCATAGCGCGTGAGGTGTGCCTTTACTCTGGCAGCAAGCTCACTCGGGCTGAATGGTTTTACGATGTAGTCGTCCGCACCAAGACCGAGCGCACGGATTTTGTCCACGTCCTCGAGGCGTGCCGATACCATGAGGATGGGGATGTCGAGCTCCTTCCGGACGTCTCGGCAGATGGAAAAGCCGTCTGCGCCGGGCAGCATGACATCGAGTAGGACAAGGCTGTATGCACCTGTGAGGGCAAGGCGTTTGCCTTCATCACCGTCCGCGGAGATGTCTACGGCAAAGCCACTCGCCTCAAGGTAGTCGCGCTCCAGTTCCGCGATGTCGTTGTCGTCCTCAATCAGCAGTATCTTTTTCATCATAGAGATCCTCTTTCACAATGGGCAGCGAGAGTACGATGCGCAGACCTCCGGTCGGAGCTGTCTCCGCGCGTACACTGCCGCCAAGCACTGTCATAATCTGGCGCACGATGGCAAGCCCGAGTCCGCTGCCGGCTGCAACGTTTGTGCGTGCACTGTCCGTGCGGTAGAAGCTGTCAAAGAGTTTTGGCAGATCCTCAGGAGCGACACCGATGCCGTCATCGTCACAGCGAATCGCGAGCATATCGCCCTCGGCTGCAAACGATATATGCACGCACACGCAATCGTCGCGTCGATACTTGCTGCTGTTTTCCCATATATTTTTGAGCACACGGCTAAATTCCTCGCGGTCAATGCGTACGTATGTCTCGACACCTGTTTTCTCCATTGAGATGCGCAGACCATGCTCGGCAAAGTTGAGCGACTGCTCCTGTATGGATGCTGCGAGGAAGTCCTGTACGTTGACAATCTCCCATGTGAGCGGCAGCTGACCCGTCTCAAGCCGCAGAAATTCACGCAGCCGCGAGGTCAGACGCTCCATGGTCGCGGCGGATTGGCTGATCCGTTCCGCATAGATGCGCTGCTTCTCCGGTGTCTGTGCAATGCCGTCGAGAATCCCGCTCGCATAGCCCTTGACGGCGGTGAGCGGCGTTGCAATGTCGTGGAGGATGCCGATGAAGAGTTCCCTGCGCCGTGTCCGTTCCTCTGCCTCACGCGCACGTGCGCGTGCAAGATCTTGACGCATCGCATCGAAGGCACGGCAGGTTGCGCCTACCTCATCGCTGCCCATCGGGGGCAGTGCATGATCGAGATCGCCGCGTTGGATGGCTGCGGCTGCTGTGCGCATTTCCTCCAGAGGAGTGAGAATCTGCTGCGAGAGGAGGCGCGCAAGGTAGCGTCCGAGGAGCAGGATGCCGGTCGATGCAATGAGAATGAGCAGCACGAGGGCGGCATTCAGGATGAATTCGCGCAGGTCATGCGGGATCATCGGCTCCTCACCTCGACCCATCATGGGGACGGGACCCGCGCCCATGATGACAGTGCCGCTGTGCAGCCCCTCGAAGCGGAAGAAGATTCCCTCCATATCCCATGTGAGTGCGGCGCCGGAGCGGCTGCATTTGAGCGTGACCAGGCGGCGGATCTCATCGGGATTTGCCCCCTGCGTCAGATAGTTCTCCCCTTTTTGGAGGACGAGGAGACGGACGCCCGCACTCTCGAGGAGGCGGATGTCGCTCTCAATGCTGTGCAGCCTGAACTTTCGTTTTTCTGACTCCGTGCGCAGCGAACTGAGTGCAAACTGCACGGAGAGTGCCGCGCCGCGCTCCGGCCAGAGGAGTGCGAGTGCCTGCTGTTGGAGCGTTCCAGCATGGCGCAGACCGCCGAGCAGAGCTGCGCCGATGACAATGAGCACAGCAATTGGGATGACAATCATCAGGGCGTTCGTCATAAGCAGTTTTGTCTTTAACGATAAATCGCGTAGGCGCATGACGGAATCTCTCTTTCATGGGCAAAACATCTCTGCCATTATACCCCATTTGTGTCAAAAAATCTGTGCACAGGGAGGAATTTCAAAAAAGTTATTTTGCTGTTTACACTTTGTTTAACATTCCCCCGTATGATGTAACCATCAGCAGTGATACACCAATATTGATGCCGCAAGGCAGAGGAGGAAATCATCATGGAAATGCAGAATGTCAAGAACAAGGTCACGGGCGTATTCACCCCTGCACGCCTGAAGAAAGCGGCGGCGCTCGCCGTACTCGTCGGCATTGTTAGTGCGGGTGGTGCGTACTGGCATCACAGTCAGGCAGAGGCACGCTCCATGCAGGAGAAACAGGCACGCTCGGAGATGATCGCAGTGCAGGCGGAGCAGCGCGGCATCGTGCTCCTCGATGAGGCAAAGGTGCGGTCGATTGCGGCAGAGGCGATCGGAAAGTCTGAGTCGGAACTCAACTTCCGCAGTATTTATCTGATGGTGAAGGATCATGATGACCGCGACGGAAAACATGACAAAAAACACAAGCACGCCGGCAGACATGACCGTGACCGCCACGAGATGATGCCGCCGCAGACTGCGCCGACGGGAACGCCTGCCGATGCAGGAGCGAATGCGGCACCTCCCGCACAGGTTCCTCCTATGATGGCGGAGCCGGGGTTCCATCCTGTCTACAAGGTGAAGTGCTACGCAGGAAATGTGGAATACAAGATCTGCATCGACGCTGTGACAGGGACGGTACTCTCAACGAAGGTGGATGTGGACGACGATCTTTTTTGAATGTGTATATGGCAGTGAACCGACGGCATTTTCCCGCAATTCACCTTTTGTGAAAATTTCATTACGCGATTGACATGGATTATCTCGATGGGGTATAATGTGTTTGCATCATTTATCGGTGCGAAACTACTCCGCGCGTGGAGGGAGGGGAAATGCATGGCAAATGAAATCAAGGTCGGCAAAAATGAGTCGATCGACAGTGCTCTCCGCCGCTTTAAGCGTATGTCACAGAAGGCCGGTACTCTTGCCGAAGTTCGTAAGCGTGAACATTACGAGAAACCGAGCGTTCGCCGCAAAAAGAAGTCTGAGGCAGCGCGTAAACGCAAATACAGGGGCTGATTGCAAAGAGGCATCCGTGGACGCAGTGCCACGGATGCTTTTCTATTATTTATGGAAGGATGAAGAGAAATGTCGTTGATGGAAAAATTGACAGCGGATATGAAGGAAGCCATGAAACAGGGCGAAAAGGAGCGTCTCTCCGTGATCCGACTCGTGCGCGGCGCCGTTCGTCAGGCTGAGATCGACGGAAAAAAGACGCTGAGTGACGATGAGATCATCAGCGTCATCACAAAGGAAGTGAAGATGCGTCGTGACTCCATTGAGGAGTTTGAACGCGGGGGACGCGCGGATCTGGTGGAAAAGACCGAGGGTGAGATTGCAATTCTCATGCCTTATCTGCCGGAACAGCTCAGTACCGATGAGGTAAAGAAGATCGTCGAGGCGGCTGTTGCCGAGGTTGGCGCGACCACGGCAAAGGATATGGGCAAGGTCATGGGCGTCCTCATGCCGCGCGTCAAGGGGCGTGCGGACGGAAAACTCGTGAATGAACTCGTTCGCTCGCTTCTCAAATAATTGTCCAAAGCGCAACACATCCCCGCACATTCTTTTTGACAAAGGCGCGGGGATTTTCGTATAATTGAAAAGAAAATTGAAGTTTGAAGGAGCGCATGATATGGCGGAAAAAGATAAAAAGGACAGCAAAAAAGATAAACCCATGACGCGTGAGGAGGCGCTCGAAAATGCCCTCAAGCAAATTGAGAAAGCACATGGAAAGGGTGCAATCATGCGTCTTGGTGAAGCCAAGGCAAACATGAATATCGAGGTCATATCGACGGGGATTTTGCCGCTGGATATTGCACTCGGCGTTGGCGGCATCCCGCGCGGGCGCATCATCGAGGTATATGGTCCCGAGTCCTCCGGCAAGACAACCGTAACCCTCCACATGATCGCCGAGGCTCAGAAGGCAGGGGGGCTTGCCGCATTCATCGATGCCGAGCACGCCCTTGACCCCGAATACGCGCGTAAGCTTGGCGTCAACACAGAGGATCTTCTGATCTCGCAGCCAGATACTGGTGAACAGGCGCTTGAGATCGTGGACGCGCTCGTACGCAGCAGCGCGATTGATATCATCGTGGTTGACTCTGTCGCGGCACTCGTGCCGAAATCCGAAATCGACGGGGACATGGGTGCCTCTGTCGTCGGACTTCAGGCACGCCTCATGAGTCAGGCGATGCGAAAGCTCACGGGCATCATCAGTAAGACACGTACAGTTGCCGTCTTTATCAATCAGCTGCGCGAAAAGATTGGCGTGACATACGGCAACCCCGAGACGACAACGGGAGGACGTGCGCTGAAGTTCTACGCCTCCGTTCGTATTGATGTACGGCGTGCGGACTCCATCAAGCAGGGGACAGAGTCACTTGGCAACCGTACGCGTGCCAAGATCGTCAAGAACAAGGTCGCACCGCCCTTTAAGACGGCTGAGTTCGACATCATGTACGGCGAGGGCGTCTCGCGCCTCGGCAGCATCATCGACATGGCGGTAGATCTCGACATCGTGGACAAGAGCGGCGCATGGTATGCCTACGAGGGGACACGGCTCGGACAGGGCAAGGAAAATGCAAAGGCGACCCTTGAGGAAAAACCGGAGATGATCGCCGAGATCGAGGAAAAAATCCGCACGAAAATTCTTGTCGAAGGAGAAAAGCCGAAAAAGAAATCATCGAAAAAAGCTGCGGCGACTGCGGAACAGGACGCTGCGGATGCTCCAGAGCAAGATGTCCCCGAGCAGGATGTTTCGGAGCAGGATGCTATGCCGGAGACGGATGAATGAGCGCTTCTCCAGAAACCTCACCAAAACCACCGCGCAGATCCCAGGAAAAGACCGCGCTCATGACGGCAGTTGACTATCTCGCACGGCAGGCGCACAGCGAAAAGAAGCTGCGCGAGAAACTGGCACGCAAGGACTTTTCGGAGGAGGAGATCGACGACGCCATCGCGCGCCTCATTGAGCGGCATTATCTTGATGACACAAAACTCTGTACGGAGCAGTTCATGTATCTCTACAACGAAGGGCGCAGCTCAGTTCGACAGATCTGCGCAAAGCTCATGCAGCGCGGCTTTGACCATGATCTCGTGTGGAGCGTTGTGCCGGAGGATACCTATGACCGTGAGGTTGCCGCAGCCGAACGTGTCCTATCGATGAAGTTCAAACCGACGGACAAGCATCAAAAGATGATGGCAAATCTCTATCAAAAGGGATTTTCCGTCGATGTAGCGCATACTGCTGTGCAGAATTTTATGGAGGACGCAGAAGAATAATTCCATAGAGCGAGGAAGGAACGCCCATGATGAACAAAAACGATGTCGCGGAAATGATTTTGGTGCTTGACTTTGGCGGACAGTACAACCAGTTGATTGCACGCCGTGTACGGGAAAATCATGTCTATTGTGAAGTGCATCCGCATACATTGTCCTTAGATCGTATTCGTGAGTTGGCACCGCGCGGCATCATTCTGACGGGCGGGCCGAACAGCGTTTATGGAGCGGAGGCGATCACGGCGCCGCAGGAGCTCTTTTCGCTGGGGATCCCTGTGCTTGGTATCTGCTACGGCGCACAGCTGATGGCGCATCTCTGCGGCGGGCGCGTGGAGACGGCGCCCACGAGTGAATACGGCAAGACGGAGGTCGATATCACAGATCGCTCGTCCCTCCTGTTCGACGGTATCCCTGAAAAAAATATTTGTTGGATGAGTCACACGGATTATATCAGCAAACTGCCTGCAAACTTCCATACAACGGCAAGCACGCCGGTTTGCCCAATCGCTGCAATGGAGAATCCTGAGGCGCAGCTCTATGCCGTGCAGTTCCATCCCGAGGTCATGCACACGGAGCATGGGACAGAGATTCTGCGCAACTTTGTCTATCACGTCTGCAAATGTACGGGAACGTGGCGCATGGATTCCTTCGTGCAGAAGACCGTGGAGGAACTGCGCACAAAGATCGGCACGGGGCGTGCGCTCTGTGCACTCTCAGGAGGCGTGGACTCCTCTGTTGCAGCCGTCCTGCTCTCCAAGGCGATTGGCAGCCAGCTCACCTGCGTCTTTGTCGATCATGGTCTGTTGCGTAAGAACGAAGGCGATGAAGTCGAGGCAGTCTTTGGCAGCTCTGGCACATACGATGTCAATTTTATCCGCATCAATGCGCGTGACCGCTTCTATGCAAAACTCAAAGGGGTAACAGAGCCGGAGCAGAAGCGCAAGATCATCGGGGAGGAATTCATTCGCGTGTTCGAGGAGGCGGCACATGAGATCGGTGCGGTGGACTTCCTCGTGCAGGGGACGATCTATCCCGATGTCATCGAGAGCGGACTTGGAAAATCTGCGGTCATCAAGTCACACCACAACGTCGGCGGACTTCCTGACCACGTAGACTTCAAGGAAATCGTCGAGCCGCTTCGGCTGCTCTTCAAAGATGAGGTGCGTGCTGCGGGACGCGAACTCGGGATTCCCGACTACCTCGTTGACCGTCAGCCGTTCCCGGGACCGGGACTCGGCATTCGCATCATCGGCGAAGTGACGGCAGAAAAGGTTCACATCGTACAGGAGGCTGACGCCATCTACCGTGAGGAGATTGCAAAGGCGGGCATCCAAAAACATCTCGGGCAGTATTTTGCCGCGCTGACCAATATGCGATCTGTCGGCGTCATGGGGGATGGACGAACATACGACTATGCCGTTGTGCTGCGTGCCGTTGAGACCAGCGACTTCATGACGGCGGAGGCGGCGCAGCTCCCGTGGGAAGTCCTGTCAAAGGTCACAACACGCATCGTCAATGAAGTCCGCGGCGTCAATCGCGTGCTCTATGACTGCACGGGCAAGCCACCAGCAACCATCGAACTCGAATAAACGAAAAATAGCGCAAAGATCCTTATGTATCAAGGTTCTCTGCGCTTGTTTATTTTCTGTGACCTCTGATTGACATCTTTCTTGTTGCAGGATCATCCACACATGGAGAGGAGAATTGACACACTTTTTGATGGTGTCAAAAGCCGTTTTTCTCGCCAATAAGAACTTCTATTATCAGTCGTTGAAAGCCTCTGATACGCAAGAAGAACTTGTGCCGCTCAAACTCTTTTTGAAGGCTGCACTGGTCAAAACATGGGATCATCCGCGTTTCCTGCGGCATGTCCATCGACGTTAAGGAACCACTGATAAAACAGTCCCGCAGATTGGCGTAGATTTTTCGTCCGAACAAGGTGGAAAACCGGACGCAGAGTAGTGCTCTGTGGAGGATTTTCCGCCGAAGTGCGGGCAAAAAAGATGCGTCAAGAGGCACAAGCTGAATTTATCCGTGGTTCCCTTACGTTTTTTGGCACTCATTCATCGCCCGCACCTTGGCGCATTGCTCAGGTGTGAGGGCGAGCTTGCCGCGGTCGAGGGAGAGAAGCCCCTCTGCACGGAGGCGGTCAACGCTGCGGTTGACCGTCTTTAGGCTCGTGCCGATGGCATCGGCGATGTCCTGTCGACGCATGGGAAATCGCACGGCGACATCGCATGCGGGCAGATTTTTTTGCAGGTAGGCGAGGAGGCGTGATTGAACCGTCATGTATTTGATCTGACCGTATTCGTCCGAAACAGGCCAAGATTTTCGCGCGATCATACAGGCGACGGCAAACGCTGCTCCCGCGTCGCGTTGGAGCCACGCGGCGAACGCGTCGATGCTGACGGCAAGCAGATCGCACACCGTCTCCGCCTCACACGTTGCGGCATAGTACGGCGTACCTGCAAGTGCCTCGTACTCGCCGAGGAATGTGGGCGGGTCGGCGATGGCAAACACATACCGATCACCGCTTGAGAACTCGTTGATGATGCGCACGCGCCCCGCGAGGAGGATGTAGACCGTGTCGGCATGCGTCCCCTTGCAGCGGATGATCTCGTCGGGCTGGAATGTGAGCGGCCGCGCAACGCGCAGCAGGTGTGGCGGTATCTCGGGGAACGACGGTAACAGCATGGTGACTCTCCTCTCAGTGCAGTCTCTTTCTATTTTAGCGAAAAAAAGCGCGCTGAAAAGTCACATGTCCTTTTTTTTCGTTTGGCATATTTAGTATAATCAAAAAAGAAAGGGGAGTGCGGTATGAGTTCGGACAGCGTGCAGAGCAAACGCGTGGAAGTGATGGCAGGGCTGACATCGTTCTTTGCCATCTCGTACATCATCATCGTCAACCCGCTGATTCTTGCAGACGGCGGAATCCCGGCGGAGCTGAGCGTGTTCGCGACGATATTCGCCTCGGCGGTCGGGTGTCTGCTGATGGCACTCTGGGCGGATGCGCCGATCATCTTGACACCCGGCATGGGAATCAATGCGTTCTTCACATATACCGTTGTGACGAACATGGGGTTCCGTTGGCAGGAGGCGCTTGCCATCTCGCTCGTCTCGGCGCTCATCTTCTTCGCGCTGGCGGTGACACGCGCGGGCAGGGTTCTGGCGGATGCTGTGCCGAAATCGCTGAAATACGCAGTGACGGCGGGCATCGGGTTGTTCCTCGTGGAGATTGGACTGGAGA
>ERZ772960.3499-NODE-3499-length-10513-cov-2.909447_pt1 | contig 10513 bp, 10 predicted proteins | sample MGYA00580678_ERZ772960 | MGnify/ENA primary metagenome ERZ772960 (study PRJEB29015, sample SAMEA2737930) | human oral metagenome | biome: human oral; feature: human-associated habitat; material: dental | place: China | collected 2059 ...
CCAATGAACAGCATCATGACAATAGAGGCGACATTTGCACCGCCTACCATTTGCAAAATAAACTTTTTAAACTGCCCAAGCATGACGGGAAAACTTATCTCCTGCTTTGATCAAAAAGCGTTTGCTTCTCTTCCTTACTAAGACTGTCATACCCGCTTTTACGGATTTTATCAAGTATGCGGTCCACCTCTTCCTGCGTCGCTGCATGTCTCTGCTTTCCGTAAAAGGCTTCACCCGCATTTTTACGATAATCCATACTGCTGTCATCACCATTAGGATACGATGATTTCTTCGAATGATTACGATGTTTTTCCCATCGGTTACGCATGCTGTTGAACATGCTCATGCCGTCATCCATACCATAATTGCTGCCAGGGTGACGCTGCCAATAACGTATAAGGAAGAATCCAAAGACAATACCACCCAAGTGTGCCAAATGAGCTACATGGTCACCAGGGGCCGAAAGGGTCAGAAACAGCTCAAGGGCAATAGACCCCATAACCATCCACTTAGCCTTAATAGGAATGGGGATTGGGATAATAAACATGCGTTCTTCAGGGAATGTCATGCCAAAAGCAAGCAAAAGTGCATAGATAGCTCCCGAAGCTCCTACCGTTGTAAGCCCATTAAGCTGGCTTGAGAAATGAGCCATAACATTTACCGACTCGGTAATGCTGATGGCTTGTTGTATATAAAACTCGTGCCACACATAGAAAAACTGGGCCAACTCTTGCATGATACCCGCACCAATACCACAGAAAATGTAATAAAAAATGAACCTCTTAGGGCCCCATACCTGCTCCATCACGGCACCAAACATCCAGAGCATAAACATATTCACGATAATATGCTCCCATCCTGCATGCATGAACATGTAAGTAAGGAGCTGGTAAACATGAAAATCGGAAGCCATAAAAAAGTGCAGGCCAAAGATGTCATTGAGATCAACGACTCCTATTTGGCGTAACACTAACATGGCAATAAATACCAGAATGTTAATGATTAACAGATTTTTGGTGATGTTGGGTATCCTAAGCATTTTTTCGTTTCTTCTGACAGTATATCCGTAAACGGTGCAAAATTACGAAAAAACTCGATTAATTAGCTATAAAACAGCTGTTTTACCCCCTTTTTTCATTGCCAGAAACATTTTTTCTGTTTTTTTGTTTGAATTACGAAACTAATCATATATATTTGTCGGAAAATAGTGTATGTACTGATTATTTTATTCACTTTAAACATAAAAAAAATGAACAAGACAGAATTAGTAAAGAAAATCGCAGAGAAAGCTGATGTTACAGCAGTAGAGGCTAAGAAAACTCTTGATGCTACCATCGAGGCTATTAAGGATGCAGTTGTTGCTGGAGATAAAGTTCAGCTTCTTGGATTCGGTACATTCGCTGTTAAGAAACGTCCCGCTCGTCAGGGTGTAAATCCTTCTACCGGTGCTAAAATTACTATCGCTGCAAAGAAAGTCGTTAAGTTTGCACCAGGTGCAGAATTCGAGGCAAAGGTAAACAAATAATGTAAATATTATTTATATTAGTAAAGAGCCTTGGGAAATCATCCCAAGGCTCTTTTGTTTTTGTCTTTCTGAATCCGTTGAATGGGCTCTTAAAGAAAAGGTGATAACAGTATCTATCTCTCCATTTCAAACTCAAGCGTACCGCCTTTCATAATGTCTTCGTGAAGAATAAAATTCTGTTTATAGCGCTTGCCGTTCAGCTTTACTGACTTGATATAACAGTCGTCCTTGCCTTTACGATTGGTTGTAATGACGAAATGTTTGCCATTAGGCAATGTTATGTCTGCCTTACGAAGCTGTGGCGAGCCAAACTGATAAACGCCTGAAGCAGGGTCAACGGGATAAAAGCCCATGGCTGAAAGGATATACCAGCTTGACATCTGTCCGCAATCCTCATTGCCCGAGTATCCGTCAATACGGTTCTTATATTGTTCGGTCATCACCTTGTTGGCATAATATTGCGCCTTTCGCTCTGCACCGGCATAATTATAAAGGTATACACAATGGTGACTGGGCTCGTTTCCGTGCGCATACTGGCCAATAAACCCGCTGGCATTACTGTTCTTCGTATCTGCCTGATTTGTAGATAAAGTGAAGAATTTATCCAGTTCGGCAATAAACTTCTTCTTGCCACCCATGAGGTTTATGAGATCAGGAACATCCTGTGGCACATACCAACGATACTGCCACGCGTTGGCTTCGGTGAACGGATTGCCTCCATTGGCACCATATTGCAGCGGGTCAAACGGCTCAATCCATTTGCCATTGCTCAGCTTTCCACGGAAGAAACCTGTATTTTTATCGAATAAATTGCGATAATTGAGCGAACGACTTGCAAAGTATTCATAGTCGCACGACTTGCCTAAATACTTTGCAAGTCGAGCTACACAAGCATCATCATACGCTTCTTCCAATGTAATAGAAACCGACTGGGTTTGTAAATCTTCGGGATAGTAACCATATTTCTCTAAAATTTTCCACGGTGAGCCTTCATGCTCACGTTCAGATGTAACATTAATAGCTTCGTAAACGCGCTCGGCATCAATACCCGGAATCTTCTTCAAAACGGCATCAACCAGCACGGGTATAGCATGATTGCCTATCATACAATAGTTATCTGTACCCCAGAGTTGCCAAATAGGAAGGTATCCGTACGAGTCGTACTGCCGTAGCATACTCTTTACAAAGTCGGCCACACGGTCCTGTTTCAGCAGCGTGTACATCGGATGACAGGCACGATAAGTGTCCCAAAGCGAGAACGTACTGTAGTGGGCTTCTCCCTTTTCTGTCTTTCCCGTAGTGTAATTAGCATACATAAACTCGCCGTTTATGTCTGAAATGGTATTAGGTTGAATATATGCATGATAAAGCCCCGTGTAGAAAATAGCCTTCTGATCGTCTGTTCCCTCAATACGGATATTGCCGAGTTCTTTCTCCCACGCTGCCACAGCCTGCTGGCGAACTGCTTCAAAGTTCCACGTATCGTTCTCACGCAGGTTCATCCGTGCATTGTCGGCATTCACCGGCGACAACGCAACCTTAACGATTAAAGGCTCTGATGAAGGTTCAAAACTGAGGAAACATTTTACATCTTTGCCATTGGCCCAGTCGACGTTATGGTAAATATGGTTATAAGCTTTAAAGATAGTTTTCTTTACGGGGCGGTTGAACTTAGCATAGAAATACACCTTACGCAGTCGCTGCCAGCCGTCAAGGATGCGATAGCCCGTCAATGTATAAGGGTCTACAAGGCGCAACTGTGCGTCCGATATGTTTCGTGTCCAATGCCCTGCATGGGCCATATCGAACACAAGGTTGTTGGTTTTGCCCGCAGCATACGTATAGCGGTGCATCCCCGTGCGCAGTGTGGTCGTCAGTTCGGCATTGATACCGTCTTCGTCAAGCTTCACTTGATAATAGCCCACACTGGCTTTTTCGTTTGCGTGCGAGAAAGTAGAACTGAAGTCGTCCGTCTTGCTCAGCTCGTCAAGACTACGACTTGACGGCATCACCAGCACGTCAAGTAAATCAACACAGCCCGTTCCGCTTAAGTGGGTATGGCTAAAGCCGTAGATACGGTTGCTGCTGTAGTCGTATCCTGACGGCTCATGGCCTGTGGGCTTGCTCTTTACATCGGGGCTAAGCTGCACCAAACCAAAAGGCACGCATGCCCCCGGGAAAGTGTTTCCCATCAAGCTGTTCTGGTCAACGGCACCCGTACCGATGAACGGATTCACATACTTCGTAACGCCTTGCTCGCCTTGGGCTGATACAGTACCTGCCGTAAGCAGAAACAATGAAGAAAGAAATAGATTTCTGAATAACATGATTAATGATAGTTTTTAGGGTTTTTAGTTTATGCTGTAAAGGTAATAAAAGAAAGCTCAAAAGGAAAAAATTTAAGTCATATAAAATATTTTGTATTTAAAAAACAGCAAAGCCATGCACTCTTGTTCGTTGAACATCAGGCGCACGGCTCTTTATATTTGCTGCTACCATGGCAGCAGCCTTTCAGGATATTATGATTACTGTTCTTCCCAGTTGGTATAACCGCCTATGACTCTGCCGTTAACCGTTGCAGCATTATTCTCTTCTTCTTCATCCATCATGAAACCTTTTTTGGCCTCGCCAGATGGTATGCTGAATGAAGTAACTACAAAACCTTGCATCATGTCGTCAGTTTTAACGTTTAGAGATGGGTTAAACCGATGAGAATTAACATCTTTACAGTCTTTCAGAGAGCGGTTTATGGCTGATGGTGTGACGCATATCATGGGACACTTTACGTAACATGGTTCATGGGACGGCGGTCGTGGGACGCATTGTATCGCGGCCGTAGCATAACCTGTACGGCGGCCGCCGCACGACCGTTCGACGGCCGCCAAACAACCCCCATACAATAAAAAAGAGGAATTCTGTACAGAATTCCTCTTTATCGTTTTTCCTTAATTGATATAGCTGTGGAAAATAAGACCAACGGGATTATATCGTAAACCCGGCACTTTATTTTCATTTAGTTTTCTCCGCGAAAGGCAGCTTGTTCGGCCGCTGCAATGATATCCTCGCGACTTTTTGCCTTTGCACTGATATCGCTCAGGTCGAATTCGTCAGCATGCAGGGCGTCGTCTGCACTCTGCTCCATCACCGTTTCGTGCTGTTCTTCCTCTGCACTCTCAGCTTCGCTGAAAACCGTTGCACGGAAAGCCGTCTCGTGCTTGTCGGCAGTGTTGTCTCCGGCGCCCGAGGTTACGATGAAGGCCTGGGCCTCACTCGTGTCAGGGACGGCGCCCGTTGGCTCCTCTTCCATCTTCGTTCGCTCGCCCTTTGCAGCAAAAACCTGGTCAATGAACTGGGGTTCTCTCTTCAGTTTGTTAAGTGTATCCTTGGAAGCTTTCTGCTGACTCTCCTTTTTTGAGAATCCTTTGCCGCAGCATCCTTCAACCCCTTCAAGGACAGCCTGATACGAAAAGACGGGGCTTCCGTTCTTATCCTTGTTTTCTTCAAGAAGCTTGAAATTGAGCTTGACGCGGTTTTTCTGGCTCCACTCGATAAGTTTGCTCTTGAAATTCACTTCCTTATAGGCAACCTTGTCGATGTTGATCATCTGCTTGAGAATGCGTTCCTTCAGAAAAACCATGCAGGCATCGTAGCCACGGTCAAGATAAAGCGCGCCGACAAGGGCCTCGAAAGCGTTGCCTCCCATGTAGCTGTTATGGGAAACCGTGTGGCCACTCGACAGAATCAGCTTGTTGATACCCATTTCCTGGGCCAGCTTGTTGAGCGTTTCGCGCTGCACGAGCTTCGAGCGGGTGTTGGTTAGAAAGCCTTCACGCTTGCCCGGAAAATGACGATAGACGATATCGCCCACCGCAGCGTCGAGTATTGCATCGCCTAAAAATTCGAGACGTTCGTTGTTAACCGGCTTGCCTTTCTTGTTACGGTGCATCACGCTCTTGTGCATCAGCGCCATCTGATAATAGCTGATGTCGTGGGGATACAAGCCAATGATTTGATATAAAGAAGAATAAAGCTCCTTCTCCTTGCGGAAAGGGAGCTTTATCCGGTCGATTATGTTGACTAACATAAACCTATTATTCAGCATACTTTTTGAATACTACACATGCGTTGTGGCCACCGAAGCCGAAGGTATTCGACAGAGCGGCACGCACCTCACGCTTCTGGGCGTGGTTGAAGGTGAAGTTCATGTTGTAGTCAAGTTCTGGATCATTGTCGCCTTCCTCATGGTTAATCGTAGGAGGCACGACGTCATTCTTTACGCTCAGCACGCAAACCATAGCCTCAACAGCGCCTGCAGCACCCAGAAGATGGCCGGTCATGCTTTTCGTTGAGCTGATATTCAGCTTGTAAGCATCCTCACCAAAGAGGTCCTTGATAGCCTTGGCCTCTGAAATATCGCCCACATGTGTAGACGTTCCATGTACGTTGATGTAGTCGATATCAGAAGTTTTCATGCCTGCATCTTCAAGAGCTGCCTGCATAACAAGCTTTGCACCCAAGCCTTCGGGGTGGGAAGCAGTGATATGATACGCATCGGCGCTCATGCCCTCACCTACCATTTCGGCATAGATTTTGGCTCCGCGCTGCTGTGCATGTTCAAGAGTTTCGAGAATAAGACACCCTGAACCCTCACCCATTACAAAGCCATCACGGCTTGCACTGAACGGACGGCTTGCGTGTTGTGGGTCATCATTGCGGGTAGAAAGCGCGTGCATGGCATTGAATCCGCCTACGCCGCAGTCGCAAACAGCTGCTTCGGCGCCACCGGCTACAATGATATCAGCCTTTCCCAAGCGCAACAAGTTGAAGGCATCAGCAAGTGCATGGGATGAAGAAGCGCAGGCACTTGTCGTTACATAGTTCGGTCCGTGGAAACCAAAATGGATGCTTATCTGGCCGGCTGCGATGTCAGAGATCATCTTCGGGATGAAATAAGGATTGAATTTAGGACCTTCATCAGCGTGCTTCCCATAATACATTACTTCATCCTGAAATGTTTTAATACCGCCAATACCTATACCATATATGACGCCTATGCGGTTTTTTTCCTCCTTTTCAAGGTCAAGACCAGAATCTTCCACACCCTGAATGGCGCTTATAAGGGCCAACTGTGTACAACGATCCATCTTACGGGCATCCTTACGATTGATGTATTTCTCAACGTCAAGGTTCTTAACCTCACAACCAAACTGGGTTTTGAAATTAGTTGCATCAAACTGTGTAAAAGGAGCAGCACCGCTTTTTCCCTCCAAAAGGCTCTGCCAGGTTTCACCTGCAGTATTGCCTAAAGGCGTAACAGCTCCCATTCCTGTTACAACTACTCTTTTTAATTCCATCTATTACTGTAGTTTTAAAAAAATTAGCGTTTAATGACATGATTGACATTAAACGCTAAAGGCCTTTCGCTCAACTTATTACTTAGCGTTTTCCTGTATATAGTTGATAGCGTCCTGTACGGTCTGAATGGTTTCAGCCTTATCATCAGGGATCGAGATACCGAACTCCTTCTCAAATTCCATAATAAGCTCTACGGTGTCAAGTGAGTCTGCACCAAGGTCGTTTGTGAAACTTGCTTCGGGTTTTACCTCTGCTTCATCTACACCAAGTTTATCAACGATAATAGCCTTAACTTTAGATTCAATTTCTGACATAATTGTAATATTATTAAATGTTATGAATATATTTTATCACAAAATCGGTTGCAAAGTAACTAACTTTTTGGCAATTACACAAATAAAAGATAAAAAAAATGCCCTCATATTGCACAACTCATACCTGATTGTGCATAGAAACATTTTCCTTTTTCGATGAAAAGCTATTGCATAGTTCAAAATAAGTTGGTAACTTTGCACAAATCTAAATCAATCCGGAAGATATGACTTTTACTCAACAATGTAATGAAATCTTCAATAAAGTTATAGAAGATTACCACCTTAGAGACAACATTGATACCCCAATCAGCAATCCTTATGAGAAAGGTTCTATAGAAAACCGTCTTTATTTAAAATGTTGGATAGATACCGTTCAATGGCATTTTGAAGACATTATCCGCGATCCGCATATTAATCCCTTAGAGGCCTTGGCTTTAAAACGCCGTATTGACAGAAGCAATCAGGACAGAACCGACCTTGTTGAGCAGATTGATTCTTACTTCCGACAGATTTATTCTGACGTCAATCCCCTGCCCGATGCCCGCCTGAACACCGAAAGTCCGGCATGGGCAGTAGACCGTCTCTCCATCCTTGCACTGAAAATATATCACATGCGCGAACAAGTCGAGAGAAAAGATGCGTCTGAAGAACACGTTAAACGTTGCAAAGCCAAGCTGGATGTGCTGCTTGAGCAACAGACCGATTTGTCTACAGCCATTGACCAACTGCTGGAAGATATTCAGGCCGGCCGCAAATACATGAAAGTTTATCGGCAGATGAAGATGTACAACGACCCAAGCACGAATCCCATTCTCTACAAAAACAATAACGAATAACGCTTTATTCAAAACAACCTAATACCTGTTTTTTAATGAAGACAGAGCATATACTCGTCATCCGTTTCTCTGCAATGGGTGACGTTGCCATGACTGTTCCGGTAATATATGCTCTTGCCAGACAATACCCCAGCATCAGGATAACCATGCTTTCAAAGCCTTTCGCCCAACCTTTCTTTGAAGGTCTGGCTCCGAATGTGAGCTTTATGGAAGCTGATTTAAATGGTGAATATCATGGTATAAGGGGTTTAAATACCCTTTATAAAAGGTTAACAGTCAAGAATTTCACAGCCATTGCCGACCTTCACAATGTTCTAAGGTCGAAATATCTGCGCATGCGTTTCAACGTTGACAATTACCGCGTGGCACATATTGACAAGCATCGCAAAGAAAGAAAGGCGTTGACGAGAGCTTACAATAAGGTTTTCAAACCCATTCCTACCGCTTTTCAAAATTATGCAAAGGTGTTTGAAGAATTAGGTTTTCCCGTCAATCTTGAGTTTTCCACACTTTTTCCACAATCAAAACCTAACTTACGAATTCTCCCTGCAGTCATAGGCGAGAAAAAAAACTTTCAACAATGGATAGGCATTGCGCCGTTTGCAGCACATCATAGTAAAGCTTATCCACTGCCGTTAATGAAGAAAGTAATTGAAAAAATAACGAAAACTTATCCCTCTTGTCGCATTTTTCTCTTCGGTGGAGGACAGAAAGAGAAGACTCTTTTGGAAGATATTGCCACCAATGACCCCCATTGCACGAACGTTGCAGGCCTGCTTCAGGGCCTCCGGCAAGAGTTGATGCTCATGAGTAACCTCGACGTCATGGTATCTATGGACAGTGCAAACATGCACCTTGCATCGCTTGTTGCCACTCCTGTTGTAAGCATCTGGGGCGCCACACATCCTTATGCCGGATTCATGGGATGGAATCAACGGGAAGAAAACGCCGTACAGGTTGACCTTCCCTGCCGTCCCTGTTCCGTCTTTGGCAACAAACTCTGCCTGCGTGGCGATTATGCGTGTCTCAATCTCATCACTCCTGACATGGTTTTCAGCAAAGTTCAGGCTGTACTTAACAACCGTGGATAACTCTGTTGAAAACCTTGTTTATAACCCGTTCATAAGTTTACCCATAACCCTGCTGTTATCCACATCCGCTTTCCAACGCCTATCGTTCTGTGGATATCAACATGTCTGTTATTTCTGTATGGAAGACTTATCAACCTTTTTCAACTTAAAAATATTATCAACACGTACATTATCCACTATCTCGCAAAAGCGTTGATAACTTTTTAACCGCCTGAACGTGAAACTTGAAATATACAATCACAGTGATTAAAACGCATCAAAAAAAGTTGATAACGAAATAACCAAATTTTCAGGCCATCAGTTTTCAACTTATCCACGCTTTTTCTTGTTTATTCTTTATTTCTTTTTTAAATAATTAAATCAAACAATAAATAAGAAGAGTGTGTGCATTCCTCGTGGCGTTTCTGATGATATGAAAATATAACGACAAAGCAGAGGACATATACACCTTATTATATATAGGCCCCCGCAGAACGTTCAATCCCTCCTTTTCACAGCTGATGAGAAGGAGGGACTGTTTTAAACTTGTAATAATATTTTAGCAGATAGCTGTCCTTATCAGTTTATAATGGCTATCTTGCACACCACACCTTTATCTCCCTCTTCGGTAGCCACCTCTACCATATACACTCCGGAGGCCACCCGCTTGCCGTTCCTGTCGAGGCCGTACCATTTATATTGTCCGTTTGCAGCCTTGCCGCTGTTGACAAGTACGCCGTTCGACGTTGTTATTTTCACGTCAGCGTTTTCGTCAAGACCCGTTATGGTGATGACGCCTGTGTAGTCGGGACGGACAGGATTGGGGTAAGCGTAGACGTTATCCTTGCTCATTCCCTGCCCTGCCTTGGGCGTATCGCTCATGTACGAGCACAGACCGTTGTCGGTTCCAATGAACAATTCGCCGGTCGTTTCGTTCATACTGAGCGACTCTATGTTGTCAGAGAGCAGCTTGCTATTGCCTGTAGTGAAATGTTGCAGCTGGTGGATATTGTCCGAACTAATCAGATAGATGCCGCTTCCAGGTGTGCCAAACCATTTTCTATTGGCCTTATCTATATACATGCAGCTGATATCTACGCCGGCAAGCAGGTAGTCGGCATAGTTGGTTCCGTCGTTGCGGGGCACCTTTACCTGATGAAACACAGGGTTGGATGCCGTTATTTGGTCGGGTTTCAGCACGAAAGGTCCCTTGTCGGTGCATATCCACATGTTGTTTTCGTGGTCTTCAGCGATAGCGCGAACGTACATGATGCTGGTTTGTTCGCCCTCTTCGTTGATGAATTGATTGAATAATTTAACCGTGTTTGTTGCAGGCGTATAACATACGGCCATCGGATAGCGGTAGAAGTTGTTGGGTATCCACATCAGCCCGCGGCTGTCGAACACAGGCGT
>ERZ772960.3507-NODE-3507-length-10504-cov-9.783998_pt1 | contig 10504 bp, 5 predicted proteins | sample MGYA00580678_ERZ772960 | MGnify/ENA primary metagenome ERZ772960 (study PRJEB29015, sample SAMEA2737930) | human oral metagenome | biome: human oral; feature: human-associated habitat; material: dental | place: China | collected 2059 ...
AGTACGAAAAAGATTCCTCCCGTTTTTTTGTTGAAGTTACCGGACAAACCCTCGAAGAAGCTATCGACAATGCTGCTGTAGAGCTCGGACTGCGCCGTTCTCTTATCGATTATGAAGTCTTGCAAAAGGGTGCTTCCGGCTTTTTCGTATTAAACCCCAAAGAATGGAAAATCCGTGCCTATGAAGTGCGCAAAATAAATAAATCGACTGCAGAATCGGAAACTGCGGCAGGTATCAACGCTGAAGAACAAGCGCAAGAGAATATCAATCAGGACGGAGCAGCTTATGTATTCTGTGCTCCCGACGGCGTATTCCTCAAAGTTACACCGCCTAACGGTGACGGCAGAAAAGTAGTGCTCGCCGATGTCGTCGAAAAAATACGCGATAGAGGCCTAGCGGTTCCGCCTGACGATATATTAAAACCCATTGTCACAGAATGTACGGCTGAATATGTCAGAATAGGACATTATGAATACTTACCGGGTAACGACGCCTTGATGTCCGTTGAAATCAGCGAAGATGAGATGAAAGCCTATCTCTTCGTTTCACCTCCGATGCCGGGCGGTGCGGATGTATCGGCAGACATGATTATCACTTTCTTATCCAATAACCGTGTCGTTTTCGGTGTTAATGAAAAAAGAGTTAAGCAATTCCAAGACAGTCCCGTGTACCGTGAAAATTATCTGATTGCCGAAGGAACAGCACCGCAAAAAGGCGATGACGCCAAAATACTTTTCAATTTTGAAACCGATACCTCACAATTGAAGCTCAAAGAAGATAAGAGCGGGCAGATTAACTTTAAAGAACTCAATCTTATTCAAAATGTCATCGAAGGGCAGCCGCTCGCGCAAAAAGTTCCTGCACAGGAAGGAAAGAGCGGAAAAACCGTTACCGGAAAATACCTGCCAGCAGCAGCAGGTAAAGATATAGCTATCCCATTGGGAAAAAACACCCGATTGGCCGAGGACAATTTGACGGTTGTTGCCGAAACGAAAGGGCAAGTATTGCTGATAAAAAATAAGATCAATGTTGAGCCGATTATGACGATCGAAGGTAATGTGTCGATCAAGACAGGGAATATCGTGTTCCTCGGTACGGTGTACGTCAAGGGCAACGTTGACGACGGCTTCTCCGTTAAGGCAGCCGGTAATATCGAAGTAAAAGGAACCGTCGGGAAAGCATCGCTGGATGCGGAAGGAGATATTGTCGTCAGTCAGGGTATTGCCGGAAAAGAAGGCGGACACATCCGTGCAGGTAAATCGATATGGTCTAAATTTATTCAGAATATAGAACTGGTAGAAGCCGGCGACATGGTTATCGTATCCGACGGTATCTTAAATTCAAAAATCATTGCTAACCACAAAGTTATTTGTCGTGGAAAGCGTGCCGACATTATCGGCAGCCAGATAACCGCATGCGAGGGGGTATATGCCCGAAATCTCGGCAGTCCGGCAGGAGGTTCGGATACGGTTATCAGCGTAGGTTTTGATCCGCGCAGTAAGGAGCGGCTTGTTATATTGGAGAAAAACCTACTTGCCTCTGAAAAAGCGCTCACAGCTTTAAAACTCGATTTAAAATCGCTTGAAGGGCAAAAGAAGATGCTTAAAGAGCTTTCCGAAGAAAAGGAAGCGCTGCTCAAAAAGAAAAAAGAGCTGCGCTATATTAACGAAACGGAAATTAAAGAGCTTCGAAACGAAATAGAACGAATACGAGATTATCTTGCCGCGCTTAAAACGGACGGACGTGTTTCCGTTTCCGCTAATGTTTATACCGGTGTCCGCATAGTTATTAAAGATATTATCGAAGATGTACGAGTTGATTGCAAGGCAACAACATTCTTTTTGCAAAACGGTCTTGTGCGGTATGGTCCTTATGAAGACTATACCAATGATGAGGACGTAAAGAGGACGCCCAGTGGGTATTCAGCCGATTGATCTGCAGACACTTTATACTCAGCTCGATAAGGTCGGAAAGCTTCAAGGTGATGCACGGCAAACCTTTGCTGCAGAATTCGAAAACAGCCAGCAAGCCAATAAGGAAGATGCTGCGCGCCGCCAACAAACGGTACAAAAAACCGAGGCATCCGGCGCTGAAAAAACCGCTATCAATAAAGACGGTTCCAACGGTTCGGCAGGCGGCGCATTCAACAATAGCCCTCAGCAGCAAAAAGACGATGCTTTCTCCGCAGCAGAAAAATCATATTATATTCAAGATCCATCACTCGGAAAAAAAGTCGATATTTCAGGATAGTCGCTATGCTTATCGCTTCTCTCATACTACTCTGTATTAATATCATTTTGATGATTATATTTTACCGGAAAACATCGCATAACTTTTCGCAAAATGCGTACCGAGACCGTATCCGTGAGGAAGTGAACCGACTGATTATCGATATTGAACATGAATCCGATCATGCCGTAACGATACTCGAAGATAAAATACGGCAAATTGAAAAGTTGCTCTCCGACACGGATAAACATATCGCACTTGTCGAACAGGAACATGAAAAATGGAGACTGCAAAGAGATTTTCTTGAGCAATATCAGGCTTCAAAACAAGAAAGCGTCGAACCGATGGTAGCCGATACGAAAAAAAATACTGTGATGATCTATAAAAAACCTATCGGTATTCTCGAAGCTGCAGCAAAAAATACCCTGCTTTTAAATCCCCGTGAACAAGTTGTTGAACTGGCACGTCAAGGTTTTTCAATCGACTTTATCGCCGAAAAAGTAGACCTTCCGCTCGGCGAAATTGCACTTATCCTTTCTATAGACGGATAAGAGAACGCTTTGTTCATACCTCGTAGTTTCAGAACGAGGCTGCTAAGAACGATCTGATGCATTTGCCATTCTCTTACTTCCCGCGAATCTGATACCCCAGTTTGATATCGAAATACGGCTTTTCGTTTTTAACCGAAAGCTCCAACTTGCCGGAGTGTATCTTTTCGATACCGTTCCGTTTAAAACTGACATATATGCTGCCGCCGTACACGGGACTTTGCAGGTATATAAGACGCTTCTTTTTGTTTTCTTCCTTCCGTATCGATTGAGACACCGAACCGCCGATACCGCAAAAAACGCCGTCGACAATGCAAAAACTGCTGTTCGTATAAGCGGTATACTTTTTTAAGATAAACGGGTTGGCGGTTCTGTCCTGCAGATCGACCGAAATGCCGAAAGCTGCTTTTTGAAACCATTGAACGCCGCTAAACCATTTCGGTTTGCTTACGCACGTTAGCTCCGTCTTCATCGTATGCAGCTCATTGCGGTAATCCCAACTTGCCTTCCAGCGGACAACGGTATGTTTTACTTGCGTGATGAGCCCGCCGTTATGCAGTACCGTTCTATTTTCCATGCTGAAAGCATAGAGCGTGAACACCGAAAAAATGCCGGTTTTAAAATACGGTTGAATAAAAGCGGTAACCTGCTCGTTTTGACGGTTACCGCCCCAGTTTACGGCATTTGCTCCGGTATAGCTGCCGCCGATGCGCGCACCCGCATAGCGATACCACGCATCGCATTCAGCCTGTACTGCGCCGGAAACGGTTTTATCCGCGGCATAACTGACGAAGCCGGTTGTTGCAAACGATACAATCGGATGGGTAAAAACGGTATTTAAACCGAACAGCGTATGATAGCGCTGCTGCAGCATTCCCGCATACATATTTGAAGTACCGGTTGATTGAATCGCTGAAGCGCTTTCACCTGCGGACTGTGCGGAAGAGGTTTTTACCTCTCTGATCAATTCCGGCATAAAAGCGGTAAGGTGTTGCAGGGTAAAGTTGATATCACTCTTTTTCCGGTTCATACGCCAGCCGCCCATAAGGCCGTAACGCATTCGCTGCTTCTTGGATTCGGGGCTTGCAAAAAAAGCGCCGTTCCATCCGCCGCCGTACAGTTCTACTCCATATTGGATGGCCTTTTGGGCGCTTCCGATACCGATAAACTGTTCACGAGGGAATTTGAATCCGCCATAACTTGCCTTAGTTTTGGCGTAGCCGGGAAAATCCGCTGCTTTTAAAAACCCGTCAAAAGTTAGATTCCCCGCACCGAGAAATAATGTCGGAATATTTTTTTCAGGGAATGTCGATTGCAACGCGGCAAGCGGATACAGCCCGACACCGAAATTCCTCACCGAAAGTTCAAAGTAGGGTACGGGCATCGGCGATTCAAGCTGCAGATAGCCGATATAGCCGCGTCCGCTTATGCCGGCGGAAATCCGAGCTCCTTTGCGAACGCTGTGCATATAGCGAAAAAAATAGTCGCGTTCCGGGACAAGTTTTTTGAAATCGTCCGTTTTCTGTTTCGATCCGCTTGATGAGGAAGCCCTTTTGTCCGTTTGAGGCTTAGCCGATTCGTCCGTCTGTTGTTCGGCAGTTTCGGCTGACCGGCTCCTTGCGGAGTGTGCTTCACGGTCGCTTCCGGAATCATTACCGGAAGCGTATCCTCGCTCACTTTCAATTTCGAAATCCTTATTCATTTCAATTTCAGCTTCCTCATCGGTATCGTCCTCGTTTTGACGGTCGAATATAAAACGATCGTCGGTAAGACGGTCAAAAAGCGATTGCTGCCCGTAGCCTTGTGAGGAAAGACCCGTAAAGAGGACAACAAACATACACAATAGAATTGGTGCACGGCTTAGGCCGTAACAAAATTTTGTAACCTTCATACTCCCTTTATGCGACACGCGCAGCATTTTGGCTAATAATTTTTTACATTTTGTGAAAAAAAGTTAAAAAAATATGCATATACTGGAAGTCTTTTGATAATTGATATAATATATGCGGATAATGATAATAACATTCAGCAATTAATAATCGTTTTACCGCTTTGCGGCGCTATGCGTTTTAGTGAGAGGAGAAATTATGAAGAGACAACTCGGCTTGCAAAAAAGAATGATTATTATTTTTGCAATATTTATCGTTACAGTATCGATTTTGCAAACGGTTTTGGCGGGTAGTATTGTCAGACGAGCAATTACTGCAAAAGTTATTGAATTACTGCAAAACAAAGCGATTACGACTGCCGAAAAAATCGATCATGAAATCGAGGATCTTTCCTTCTGGCTGGAGGGTGTTGCCGATACTCCCGTTTTGTTTGATGAAAGCTTAAGTATTCAAGAACGATTGCAGGAAATCGATTTTCTGATTAAACGGCAACCGTCCGTAAAAAACTACGGCATGGCCGGAATGGATGGAAATCTTATTCGCGCCGACGGCAGCAGTTTTTTTTGCGGAAATCAACCATGGTTTAGCACGGTTATGAACGGAACACCGTTTTTGTCCGAACCATTTCAGGCGGGACAGGATGTTTTTCTTATCTCGTATGCAATTCCCATGTATGATAAAAATAAGCGGATTAGCGGTTTCTTTTCTATCGATATAGACGGACAATATCTTTCCAATATCTGTAAAACGGTTACCGTCGGTACGAGCGGTTCCGTCTTTATCGTCGGAATTAGCAGAAACGTTATCGGCGATACCGACTTTAGCCGTGTTACTGCAAAAACGTCCATCAGTGAAGCTGCAAAGACCGATAAAGACATGGCTTCGTTATCGGCTTTGATTGAAACGGCATTTAATTCGGACAATGTTGTGAACGGTTCCGGTTCGTATAACGGAGAAACTCAGTTTGTCGTAGGCAAAAAGATGGAAACCGGTTGGGTCGTAATGCTGCGAGCTCCCGAAAAGGAATTTTTGAGCGATGTGCGCACATTGAACCGTTGGATGTATCTGATCGGTATTGCAATGCTGCTTATTGCCGCCATCGTAGTGTATTGGTTGTCTCATCGCATTATCAGTCCGATTGTGCGCGTTGCAGCCGCATTAAAAGATATTGCGCAGGGCGAAGGAGACCTCACCGTCAGTTTGCCGGTAACCGGTTTGGATGAAATCCGTAATCTTTCAGAATATTTTAATCAAACAATCGGAAAAATCAGAACGGCGATTCAATCCGTTGATAAGAATGCCGGTGCAATGACAAAGATCGGTGATGAGCTTGCTCGGAATATGTCCGAAACCGCCGGCGCTGCAAATGAGATCAGCACTCATATTGAAGATGTAAAACGCAAGATATTTACACAGGCTTCAAGCGTTACCGAAACATCTGCAACTATCGAAGAAATTATCCAAACCGTCAAGCAGTTAAACGGCAGCATTGCAACTCAGGCTGCAAGTGTCGCGGAATCTTCTTCGGCGATTGAAGAAATGGTTGCCAATATCGCGTCGATTACGAAGACCTTGGAAAGAACCGATGAGTCGATAAAATCCCTCGCGTCTGCTACTTCCGACGGTAAAGAAACGCTGCACAGCTCCAACGCCATCACACAAAAGATCGCCGAAGAGTCCGGCAGTTTAATCGAAGCGAGCGGCGTTATCCAGCATATCGCAAGCCAGACCAACCTTCTCGCAATGAATGCGGCAATTGAAGCAGCTCATGCCGGAGAAGCGGGGAAGGGCTTTGCCGTTGTCGCCGACGAAATTCGCAAGCTGGCCGAAGATTCGGCAACGCAGGGAAAAACCATTACAACAACGCTTAAGCAGTTCGGTACGGAAATCGAAAGCCTCTCAAATTCGGCACAGAGCGTTGAAGAAAAATTTAACGCCATTTTTAATCTATCCGAACAGGTTAAAATGATGAGTAATCAGCTGACTGCAGCGATGCGCGAACAGGAAAACGCCAGTAGAGAAGTGCTTACCGCAATCAAAAATATCAATGCGGTAACGGTTGAAGTCAACAACGGTTCTGCGGAAATGTTGAAAGGCGGTGAAAAAGCGGTAAAAGAAATGACAATTCTGGACGATCTTACGCGCGTTATTACCGGCAGCATGGATGAAATGACCTCAGGCTCATCATACATCAATACTTCCGTACAGGAAGTCAATCAAATTACCCAGCGTAATAAAGAGAGCATCGCCGAACTCGCCGCCGAGGTGAGCAAATTTAAAGTCAAATAAATCAGGGGAAGCAGGGTCGTTATGGTTTTAATGAAACATGTTTCAGAATGGACACGGATGTTCATTCGCGGGCGTTCCTTTACTCGGATGTTTTCGTGAGAAAATCTTGACCCTGCAAAAAATATGCATTACCATAGCAGTGATATATATCGTTGGTATATTTGTCATCTGTAAAGCGATAGTTTTTGACTATACCGATCATCACGGGGTAAAATATGAGCATATCCGACACGCAAAAAAAAATATTGGAAATCGGCAAACAGGAATTTTTGCAGAAAGGTTTTAAAGATGCCTCATTAAGGAAAATTGTAGCGGATGCAGGTTTTACACAAGGCGCTTTTTACGGTTATTACCCCGACAAGGAAGCGTTGTTTACTGCATTGGTATCCGAAGCGGCAGACGGTTTGGTTGCACAATTCAAACATGCACAAGAAGCTCATTTTGATTTAATTAAAGAAGGAAAAACTCAATTCAGCAGAAAACTGTCTACGGAATATCTGCATATTTTCGTAAACTATATTTATGATAATTTCGATGCATTTAAACTCGTGATTTGCCGGTCTGCCGGAACAAAGTACGAGCATTATATTCACGATTTAGTTGAACTTGAGATTTCCGTCACCGAAAAATACTACCGTCTTTTACGGAAGCGAGGAAAGCTTGAAGGCATTGTGAGCCGTGAACTGCATCACATGATTACAAGCGCGTATTTTACCGCCGTGTTTGAAACAGTTGCGCATGATATGACACGCAAAAAAGCGCTTGAGTATGTAAAAGAACTGGCTGTCTTTTTTAACTGTGGTTGGGACGGTATTTTAAAGTTGATGTAAGAGAGAGAAATTGCTTGTAGCAGAAGTGGGCGCGTATACCGAGATACACCAATCAGGGATAGAGGTCGAAATGCTTTATGCCTTTATCCCATAGTCCGATGCCGATTTTGCTGCATGCTTTTTTCTATAATTGCAATCTCGTTTGCCATCTCAGGTTCCAGTAATGTCGGCTCCAACCGGCTGATAAGGGCGCGACATTCGTCGAACCGGTCTTCTTTAAACGCCGCGGCCAGTCGGTCATAACAATCTTTTACTTCTTTAAATTCCATCGTATATTCGGCATTCTGATAATTGATATAATAGCACGGCACCTTTCCCTTTCCTTTTAAAAAGCGTGAAGGGCGTTTATAGAGCCGATAGCTGCCGGAAATGAGCGCCGCGGTTTTCATCGAGACGGTGCACGCCATCGGAGCTGTTACCGATTCAAGGCGGAAGGCCGTATTAACCGTATCGCCGAAGATATCGAAAATATATTTATGTACGCCGACGATGCCGCCGGTTATTGCTCCTGAATCAATCCCTATTTTTATTCTAAACCGGCTGTTATTATCTTTATTAAGTGTTTCAAAGCTTCGCAGCATTTCGACAGCGGCGCCGACAAGTCTGAGCGCATGGTCTTTTTCTCCTCTCAGGCCGCAGCATGCCAAATAGCCGTCCCCAAGTGTTTTTATCCGCTCACAGCCGAAAGCATCCATAATGCCGTCAAATTGAGTAAACATCGTATTTAATTGCGCAATAATATGCTCCGGCGCCGTACCTCCCGACCATTCGGTAAAGCTGACTAAGTCTGCAAACAGTACCGTTACCGCAGGATATACTTTAGGTTTTGATGTTCCCGTACTGATAAGTTCGTCGATAACGGAAGGCGGCAGCGTATTGCGTAAAAGTTTGTCGCTCTTTTCTTTTTCTCCGGCAAGTTCTTTTGTTTTTTCTTTTACTTTTCGATCAAGTTCATCCGCTCTCCGCTGTAAATTTCTAAAGCGGAGTTGGACGGCAAAGAAGATACTGCTTCCGATACAGCAGGTGAGTAGAAGATAGAACCATATAGTCTGATAAAAAAACGGCTTTTTATAAATAGCTGCACTGGAACCGCTCTTATTCACAATTCCGTCATTGTTTGCTGCTCTTACTTTAAATACGTAGTTACCGGGATTGAGGTTCGTATAGGCAATTTCCCGCGTAGTTCCGCAGCTACGCCACTCTTTGTCATACCCTTCAAGTTTATATTCAAATTGAACCCTCTGCGGAATGGTAAAACTTAACGCGGTAAATTTAAACAGGATTCGCTTTATTCCGGCTTCTATCGTCATCCTTTTTTCCGTTACATCATAGTCTTTGCCATCTAAAACGATACTCTCGATAACAACCGGCGGGGCATGTTTATTGGTAACATAATAGGAAGGAGCGCAAACCGCAACGCCTTTAAGTGTGGGCAGAAACAATGTATTTTCAGCGGTAACATGCGCCCATGCATTCGCCGCTAATTGACCGGTCAGGCCGTCAAGCCGGTTGTAACGGACAAGAAATTCGGCCGGAAGACCGTTCAGCACCGCTCTTACAAAAACATCCGTTTTTACCAGCAGTAAATCTTTTGCCGTTACAATCCAAAGGTTTCCCATTGTATCTTGTACGATGTTAAACACACCGACAGAGCCTGCACCGAATGCTTTATTGGCATAATAGAAGCCGCCGTCTTTATACAGCGTCAGCCCCTCGCTTGTACATAACCAGATATGATTTTCCGTATCTTCGATTATTCTAAAGATAATATTGCCGCACACTCCGTCATCTTTGGTAAAAACGTGTTCCGTTTTGATAACCGGTTTTCCGTCTAAAAAACCCGCCGTTAGGACAACCGTCCCGCCGCCGTCCGTCCCAAGCCACATTTTTCCGCTGCGGCTTTCTTCCGCACAAAGGATAAATAAATTAGGCAGTCCGTCTTCCTGCGTAAATGGTGTTATCTTACCGTCAAAATAGACGGCGGGGCCTGCCGTCGTGCCAATCCACAGGAGATTATCCGAGCTGCGATACGAAAAACGTACGCGGTTATTCGGAAGTCCGTCTTTCTTTGATAAGATTTGCATACTGCCGTCTTTCCGAAAAATTAAAAGACCGTTATCGGAATAGGTAGCAAAAAACAATGTTCCGTCCGCCTCTTCTCTGATTTGCCGGACACGGGCGGCATGCAACTTTTCAATGAGGGCATCAATCTGCCGTGCTCTTGCAGACGGAAGCGTCGAACTTTTTAAGCACACAATGCCGTCATCTTTGGCAATCCAAATGTTTTTATCCGCATCTTCCAATACGGAATTTGCAGCGGTCGGTGGCAAAGACTCTGCGCTGGTTAAATCAAGAAATTTTCCTTTACTGAATTTTCCGACACCGCCGCGCTCCATGCCTACCCAAAGGTTTTCTTCAAAGTCTTGACAAAGACACGAAACAATATTATTCGGCAAGCCGTTCTCTTCCGAAAATATTTCCGGCTTACCCTTTTTGATCGTAACAATACCTCTATTGGTCGCCGCATACAGCGTTCCGTTCACAGTACGCAAAAATTCGTTAATACTCATTCCTTTCAGATATTCTGCGTCAATAAATTCAATGTCTTTTTCTTCTTTTATCTTGATGATTTTTCCGTCTTTCGTACCGAGCCACAGTATGTTATCGGAATCAAAATATGCAGCCGAAAAAGTATAATCCTGTATGGCATCCAAATACG
>ERZ772960.3508-NODE-3508-length-10500-cov-13.273911_pt1 | contig 10500 bp, 9 predicted proteins | sample MGYA00580678_ERZ772960 | MGnify/ENA primary metagenome ERZ772960 (study PRJEB29015, sample SAMEA2737930) | human oral metagenome | biome: human oral; feature: human-associated habitat; material: dental | place: China | collected 2059 ...
CCGATATTGGTCGGAGAAATCGCCGTAACGAATTCCTCCGTTCCGCTGTCCGCAGCCGTTTGCCGGTTATCGGTACAGCCGGTAAGGCATACGGCTGTAAAAATAAAAGCAACAGCGAGGCACAGTGCCGCGGCAATCGGTACACGTTTCATTTTTTTGACGTTCCGTATAAGTATGCAGGAAAAAAGATTGATATGTTTCATAGTGCGCTTCCTATCAATTTTTAGGTTCCTATTAACAAATCGAAAATGAATGATTGGTAATAGCGGACCTTTATCCCAGATAATAACTTAAACCTATCCTGCGGTCAATAATCGGAAATCTCTATTCCGAAGGATGCGAAGCAAATCTAACCGAGTTTTTTGCAGATGCCCAATCGCATTTGCTCAATACTCAATTTCCAAAAAACGAATGATTGACGGCATGGCGGTTTTCCCTTTACAATAGAAGAAAAGGAGCTAATATATGGATGACTGTATTTTTTGTAAAATTATTAAAGGGGAAGTTTCGTGCATGAAAATCTATGAGGATGAACGTACGCTTGTCTTTATGGATATTGCGAAAGATGTCGACGGGCATATGCTCGTTGTTCCCAAAAAGCATGTTACGAATATCTTGGATGCCGATGAAGGAACGCTTCATCATGTGATGGATACGGTAAAAAAAGTTGCAAATCATTGTGTAGCCGACTGCGGATACGAAGGTGTCAATATGCTGAATGCAAATAATCAATGTGCAGGGCAGACGGTCTTTCATCTGCATATACATTTAGTTCCGAGAAAATCCGGCGATTCCCTGCCGAGCTTTCCGAAATTCGCCGGCACAGTACACCCCCTCGAGGAAATCTACAAAAAACTCAAAATGTAAAAGAACAGGGCGTCCGCACGAAAATTTTAGAAAATTTTAGAAAATTTTAGGTGATTGACAAAACTCGAATTATATGAATAATGCTTCAAGCATGAGTGCCGATGCGGTTAGCCTTTGTGCTTATGCAAAGATTAACATTCATCTAAAGGTTCTGGCAAAAAGAAAAGACGGCTTCCATAACCTCGAAAGTATTTTTCAGCGTATTTCAATAGCGGATTATCTTTCTCTAGAAAAGTCGGGCGATTCACACGGTTGTACGGTCGAATCCCCTTTGATGCCTTTGCCGGTGGACAACACTTTAACCGAAGCGTGGAAAGCGTTTTGTAATGTGTCGAATGTTGATAGCGGTGTTCGGGTGCGGCTGATAAAAAACCTTCCTGCAGGGAGCGGTTTAGGGGCAGGCTCTTCCGATGCGGCCGCTTTGTTGAAAGCGGCTAATGAGCTTTTTGCGATGCCGTTGAGCGATTCCGAGCTTACAACACTTGCCTTACAGGTTGGAAGCGATGTACCGTTTTTTCTGAATGAGCCTGCCGGGGTTGTTACGGGGCGGGGAGAGGTCTTTGAGCCGATACAAGCCCGTACCGACTGTTTCGGTATACTGATTTGGCCGGATGTACAGAGTTCGACAAAAGAAGCGTATGATTTGTTGGATAAGCAAAAGGAAGCGCTGTCCCATGACTATGAAGCGTGGGGATATGAAAAGCTTGTTTCACAGTATACGGCTTCGTTTAAAACATGGCGCTTTGTAAATGATTTTCAGCCGGTGCTTGAGCAGCGCTATCCCGTTATTGAGCGTGTGCGTAAGGAACTCTATGAGCAGGGGGCGGAATTTGCGCAGATGAGCGGTTCGGGGTCGGCTGTTTTCGGATTGTTTGGTTCTGAAAGCCTTATGGCTTCCGCTTTCCAAGTCTTGGCAAAAAGATGGGGCTGGTGTAAACCGTTTCTTTTACTTGCCTAAGAATACTTTGCGGTGTATAATGATTCTACCGTAAGGAGGGGCATAGTATGACAATCACTGATGTCCAAATTCGGAAGACCGCAGCTGAAGGCAAATTAAAGGCCTATGCAACCGTTACCTTTGATGACTGCTTCGTATTACACAATGTGAAGCTGATTGAAGGAGAAAAGGGTATTTTTGTTGCAATGCCGAGCCGCAGAACGAAGACCGGTATGTATAAAGATATCGCGCATCCGATAACGCCTGAATTCCGGTCGGTATTGCAAGAAAAGATACTTTCCGCATACGAGACTTCTGCTGAAAGTTGAAACCGTGCCGTGCGGATCGGTTTGTAAAAAATTTTGAAAATTACTGTGCATAACTGTACGGTTTTTTATAATGGGACGTCGGCAAGTGGTAAGCCAACGGCTTTTGGTGCCGTCATTCCGTAGGTTCGAATCCTACCGTCCCAGTCCGAAGGAGATACCGGTTGTTCCGTTGGGGATAACCGGTGTCAACTTTTGTTTGAACGTGAATATAAAAAAAAGGGGCCTTTCATACGGAAGGAGCCTCTTGTTTGCTTTATGCGCAAAGGAGTTCCTAATTATGGAAGAGAGAGTTTTGACTGCCTGCCGCCGGACAGGTTTTGGAAAAGCTGCCGCTGCAAAATGCCGTAGAGCCGATCGTTTGCCTGCGGTTATTTATGATCATGCCGGTCATTCAACGGCTATTGACGTCCCCTATCGCGATTTTGAAAAATTATTCAAAACTGTTACCGAAAGTACGCTTATCACCGTTAAGGTTGACGAGAAAGACGAGTTTGAAGTTTTTATCAAAGATTATCAATATGATATCGTAAGTGATAAAGTTTTCCATGCGGATTTCTATGCTGTTGAACGCGGTCAACTGTTACGTACTAAAATCCAGATTCGGCTTTCCGGATCCCCTGAGGCTTGCCGTCAAGGTGCTGTTTTGGAAACCGGTATTGCAGACATCGAAGTTGAATGCTTGCCTCGTGACTTACCCGAACGGATTGTTGTCAATGTTGAAAAGCTCGGTGCGAATGAATCGATTCACGTTCGGGATATTCAAGTACCCGGGGGCGTTAAGATTTTGACTGATCCTGACTTGGCAGTTGCAATGGTTAAATTTACTAAAGAAGCGGTTCCTGCAGCCTCGGAAGAAGCTGCTTCTGCAGATGCAGCCGCTCCCGCGGATGCCGCCGCTTCGGAAGCAAAAGCCTAGTTTCTTCATTCCAGTGCAGGTTTTGCACCTGCACTTTTTTTAATTTTCACCTCTTGTTTTTTCCTCACGAACGTTTTATGCTCCTCGTTGTATGTATTCCCATCCGCTTATCGATACCGTATTAAAAAATATTAAGCCGATTGTCAGAACTGCCTCTTGCCATTTTCTTCTTGCATGCTCAGGCGGTGCGGATTCTACGGCATTACTGCTGGTCTTCCATCAGCTTCAACAGCAGCTCTCTTGCAAGGTATCGGTCATTACCGTTAATCATAATATCCGCAGCGCGGAAGAAAGTGCGTCCGATTCGGCCTTCGTTGCCGAATTATGTAACCGCTTTGATCCGCCGGTTCCTTGCGTTGTGGCAGAAATCCCTACCGGAGACGTTGCTCGCTATGCAAAAAAACGCTGCCGCGGTACCGAAGATGCGGCGCGAGTTCTGCGGTACCGGCTTTTTGAAAAAACAGCCGATTCCGTAAGTGCGGATTTTATCGTAACGGCACATAACCGAAACGATGTATACGAAACGGTGTTGATGCGCCTCTTTCAAGGGGGCGGTACGGCGGCTTTATCTGCGATGCCGATGCGGCGCGGCCGGTATTTACGCCCGCTTATTACGGTAGAGCGGAACAGTATCGAAGAGTTCTTACGGCAGCAGGGCGTCAAATGGCGCGAGGATTCCACCAATGCGCATGATACCTATCTACGCAACCGGATTCGCCATTATCTAGTGCCGGCATTGGCTGCAACCTTCGACGGATGGCACACCGGATTGGATAAAACCTTGCAGCGGATTGGTGCGGACTGCTCGTTTTGTGAACAAGCGCTGACTGCTGCGCGTGTAGACTTTACCGGTACGGCCGGCCCAGCGGATTGGGAACAATGTAAGCATGGGGCAATAACCATTGCAGCGGATTTCTTCGATTCGTTACACCTTGCGCTGCGGCTCAGGCTGCTTGAACAAGGATGCCGCCGTCTCCGTATCGGAGAGCGGGTACCGTTGGGAATACTCATGAGGCTTTCGGCCGAAGGTGCGGTCAAATCAAAGGTATCGAAAGTGCAGGGAATAGCAACCGGATCCGCCTCACCGGCAGCTTTAGAAGCATCGCCCGCACCGGGAATACCGGCAATGAGCCGAGAAGAGCAAACGGCTGCGCGCTCACGAGTTACTGCTGCCGGAGTTCTGCGCTTGGAACGCCGCGGCAGCCGGATTCTCCTTTTTGATAGTGCTGCATATCGTAGGCTTTACGCTCAAAAATCATATTTTCTTACTATCATACAATGCGGCACTTATGCGTATCCGCTTGGACAGTTGGCAGTATATCGGACATCTGCCGGTGTTTTCGTACGGGATACGGAGGATAAGAGCCCCGGCATAGGGCCTGTTGCCTTACCTCTTTCCGTACGATCAAGGCGCAACGGCGATCGAATTCAAATGAGTTCCGGAAAATTAAAAGAAGTAAAAAAAATTTTGAATGAATGGCATGTTGATTCACTTGCTCGCGAACTTTTGCCGATTATCATAGAGGATAGCTGTGTACCGAAACGTATACGCGCCTTATACGGCAGTCTGCTTGGATATAAGAACTGGTTTGTGGAGGAACAATAGAATGCTCAAGAATATACAACGAATCCTTTTAATGGAAACACTGCTTGTGTTTTTGCTGCCTGTTACCGCAGCATATTCGCAAACGGTAAACCGTGAGCTGCAGCATATGAATACTTCGTATGCGCTGCAATATTTGCAAAAAGCAGCGGAGTTATATAGCGATGCAAACTATGCGGAAGCTCTTGAATATGTCGAAAAAGGTATGACGTTTGACGATTCCTTTGCAGATTTCTTTTATTTAAAGGCTCAATGCCTTATTCAGTTGAACGGCGCCCGTGCACAAAGTCTCGATGCTGCGGAAACGGCTCTGACGTCGGGGCTACAGTTACGTATCTATAACCGCGACAATCTCGTTTTACTGCTTGCCCGCCTTTATACTGAAACGGAACGCTATAGTGAAGCGATTCGAGTGTTGGATTCACTTGCCTTTGATTCCGCCGACCGTGACTTTTACCATGCTGCTGTACTTTATGGTTTAGGCCGTGACGGGCAGGCGCGGGATGTAATCGAAACCGCGTTGACCCGCTGGAGTTTTGACGTTCGCTTCCCTCGGCTGTTCTTTTTACAGGAGCGGGATAAAGCGATGACCCGCGCAGGGAAAAAACTTGCCGACTCTCTTTTGCAGCAGCTCTATGTCTGGAGCGAACAAGAACCTGCGCTTGCGGTATATGCAGCTCCCTTTGATCCTAACCCGCAGGAAAACAGCCGCCGTTTAAAAGTCTACCGTAATATGCACGCAGCGGACAGCCGAAACCTTGATGCACGGACGCAACTTGCCGCGGTTTTAGCTGAACTACGGTACGGCGTTATCGATGAAAAAACCGCCGTTAAAGAATTTTTTGCCGTAACCGTTACCGATCATTTGCCGCAACAGGTAACTGTTAAAGCGCCCGTATCCGCCTTGTATTCCGATCAGCTGATTGAGTTGTGCCGGCTGACCGGTACGGATGCTATGAGAAAAGAAATCGGCAGCCGTCTTAAAACATTTAGCGGCGTGCTTTTAGAGGATGATAACCGCGACGGTATCTCCAATGCAGCTGTTTTCTTTGAACAGGGACGCCCCGTATCGGCCTATTTTGATCTGAATCAGGATGAGGTGTATGAATATCAGGTGCAGTGCAATTTCGGCACCCCCGATCTCATCTTTACACCGAAAAACAGTTATGCCGTTCAATATGATAGCTATCCTGCAATACATTCGATTGTACAAAAGACGGAGAAGCGGGAGTATGTCATGCGTCCGCTTGCACTTCGATGGGAACCGGTTGCTCAGATTGAACTTGATTTAAGACTGCGCGATACTGATGCGGAAGCTCCTGCTTTCTTTACGCTGCGGTTATGCAACAATGCCCGCCTACTGCAAGAGTACGATTTTATCTTTTCGGTGTTATATAGTGAAGAACCTGCGCCGGAGGATCGGAGCGCCGTGGTGCGGACTCATTTTGAGAACGGGCGGATGATTTCTGCCGAAACAACAAAAAGCACACAAACCATCGCACTCAGCCGGTATCGAAACGGTGTTTTGTCTCAAAAAGAATATGATTATGACGGTGACGGATTTTTTGAAGTGCTGGAGCAGTACGGAAAGAAGGGGGTACTTGAAAAAATTTCGGTTGATACCAATAAAAATAAGGTATTTGAATATTATGAAGTGTATAAAACGGACGGCAGCGTCATAAAAAAATGGGATGGAAATGAAGATGGTACGCCGGAAATTCAGTACACGCAATTTCCGTCGGGGAATGCTCAAACGGTCTGGACTCACCGTTATTCGGGTTTGCCGGTATCGATTTATTATAAAGGTGGAGTCCCTGAGCGGCTGACCATCGGCAGAACAAATGTGCCGTTGATAAAAGATCCTTCGTATAACGTATATTGGCTTGGAATGCGTCCTCCTTTTTCGGATACGGTAACCGAACAGCTTTCAAGATTGTTTAATGACAATGATGCCGGTGTGGAAGCACAGACAGTGCTGATCGGAAGTTATGAATTATATGCCGTCCGTTCCGGCGGTGCCGTATTCGTACAGATGCTTACAGCCCCTGTTACGGTAGAGGAGAGAAGGTGAAGCGCCCCTTATTTTTATTATCCGTCCTGTTGATTGTCTTGTTGTGCTTTTACTCCTGCGCAACGGTTACGCCGTCTTTTCCCCCAAGTATCGATTATACGGACAGCCGCAGTGTCACGCGGGAGCTTGAAGCTGTTCGCAGTCTTATTGAAGAAAAACCGCTTAATGCCCTGCTGCGGGCAAAGCGTTTAATACTGTATACCGAAAATACCGATGAAACGAACACGCTGTATCAAGAGGCTAAAAGCAATGTTGAGAAACTCTTCCTGCAGGCAGTAGAAGACGGCAAATGGGAAGAAGCACTCAAAATATTCCGCTCGCTTACCGCATTAGGGCATCCGCCCGCGCAGTGGAGTGAGAAAAAACTCATGTCGGCACAGCAAAACAAATGGAAGGAGAAAAAATTTGATGCGCTGATTCAGGATACCGCCCGATTATCAAACGGAGTGAATGATGCGCCGTCGTTGGAAACGGTTCGAAAGATGATGAAAGGAACCGTAACGGTGTGGGTTGACCGCGGTATGACGATTGAAAAAGGTTTGGGAAGAGCAGACCGAATGATCGGGTCGGGCTTTTTTATCGACGCTAACGGCTACCTCATTACAAACTATCATGTTATTCAAAGCGAGGTTGATCCCGAGTATGAAGGGTTTTCCCGTGTGTACATCAAGCGTGCGGAAAATCCTACGGTACGGATACCGGCAAAGGTAGTCGGCTGGGATACGATCTTCGATCTCGCGCTTCTTAAAACGGAAATTGATCCCGAAGTTTATTTTCAGCTCGGCTCTTCGGAAGACTTAAACATCGGCAGCAGAATATATGCAATCGGCTCGCCCGCCGGATTGGAGCAGACGCTTACTTCCGGTATCGTGTCGGCACAAAACCGGCGTCTTTTATCTTTGGGCAGCGTATTGCAGATTGATGCACCTGTTAATCACGGCAGCTCAGGCGGGCCGATTATCGATGAGGCGGGTAGGGTGCAGGCGATCGTGTTTGCCGGTCTTGAACGCAACGAAGGCTTAAACTTTGCGATACCGGTTGAGCTGCTGCGGCTTATACTTCCTCAACTGTACGTAGGCGGCGAAACCGTTCATGCATGGATGTCTTCTTACGGCATTTCCGTAAAGCCGGCGCCTCAGCAGGAGGCCGGAACGGAGTTGGTCTATGCACTGCCGGATTCCTCTGCGTCTGCGATTCCTGCCGGTGCTCTGATTACCCATCTGAACGGGCGGGCGGTTCCCAGTTTGGAATCACTGCAGGCCGAGCTGATGCGGTTAAGCGCCGGTACGATTGTTAAACTTTCAGGTTATGCTCCCCTGCATACTTCTGCCGTGAACGGTGTTCTTTCCTCCGGCTCCGGTACCGATGCAAACCTCAGTGCCGTCACTGATACGACGGACAGCTCGGGCACCGATGCGGCTGGCGGTACCGGTAATAGAGCAAACAGTACCGGCAACACAGACATCAGTACCGGCAATACGGCGGACACTGCAAGAGACTCCGTCGGTACTATGGGCGGCGTAGAACGGATTGAACATAGCTGGGAAAAAACACGGCAGGATTGGTACGTACAACTGGAAGCCCGCCCTAAACAACCGGCGGAACTGGTGTATCGTAAGGATAGCCGCGCACGGGTTATGCTGCCGGCGTACGGTATCTACCTTGAAAACGCCGGCGGAAAAAAGTCTTTTCGAATAACGGAAGTTGTTCCCGGCAGCTACGCCGATGAAACGGGCTTTTCCGCCGGAGACTATCTTGAAATCCATGATATGGAAGTACAAAAAGCCGAAGAAGCGCTATTTACCCGGATTTATACCAAACGCCGAAAATCCGCCTATCTCGATACGTTCATCGATATTTGGGCATATCTGGATAACCCATCATACTTTTAATTAAGGGCATCTCTAAAAACTGCAGTTTTAGTAGAATATGTATACGGCCGGATAGGGGATTGTTTGATACACTATCAGGTAATGTGTTTTCGTTTGCCGGATTCGTGCGGGTATGTTGTTTGGGTCAACAGGATAGCCGCGCCGAAAATCTTTTTTACGCTTTCCTACTATTCATATCATTGTATTTCGTTATAGTGTTTTACATATTCTATAATTTTGAAGGAGCCTTTCATGATTAAAGCGCTGATTTTAGATTACGGCAATGTTATTTCTTTAACCGATACGGAATCTATCGATGCGGTTATGGCTGCCGAAACCGGTCTTCCAGCGGAAGTATTCGGGAGCCTATGCAGCATACACCGCAATGATTTTGACCGAGGTATTATCAGCGGCGAGGAAATGTACAGCCGCTTGCTGCAACAGAACGGCTATGCGAAAGCGGCCGAAGATACGGCTTTACTGAAAAAGATGGTAGATATCGATTTAGCCGCTTGGCGGGTTTTAAATGATGCGGTATGCGATTGGGCTTTGGATATTCAAAAACAAGGATTCAAGCTGGGCATTCTTTCCAATATGCCGTATCAATTTTTAGAGCGGTATGAAAAAGAAATTCCGCCCTTTGTTGCCGCCGATTATGCGTGTTTTTCGTGCCGCTTACATCTGATAAAACCTGAACCGGAAATTTATCGAAATTGTCTTGAAGGTTTAGGCATCCGCGCAGATGAGGCTGTTTTTTTCGACGACCTTGAACGGAATATTGCAGCTGCGCAGAAGCTTGGGCTCCGCGGTTTTGTGTGGACAGGGCTTGATCAGGCTCGGAAGGATTGGCTTTCCTGTCTGTAAACGAATATAGTGCTTGTTGAGTTTTAATAAGCCGATGAATATGAACGGCGTCTTAAAAAACAGTGCAAATCAACAACCACGATGCAAGCGTTGGGGTATTAAACTCTCCGCACGAATAAAAATTTCACAAGGAACACGGAACTATGCTGCCGGCAAAAGAAGAAGCGATGAAACTATTGGAAGAAGGATATGCCCGAAATCCGGGGCAATGGAAAGATCATTCTATTGTAACTGCTGAGTGCGCTTACAAAATAGCGGAACGGTGCGTAGGAATGAATCCCGAAAAAGCATACGTTCTCGGTTTACTGCATGACATCGGTAGAAGAGAAGGAGTAACGTATATCGCACATGTGATAGACGGATACCGTTATCTCAGTGCTCTCGGCTATGATGAAGCGGCGCGCATTTGCATTACCCATTCCTTTGCCAGACAAGACATAAGCGATTATATCGGCAAAATCGACATTCCGGCGGATCGGCTGGAGGAATTAAAACGTTTACTTGCCGGTTACGACTATGACGATTATGATCTGCTTATTCAGCTCTGCGACGGTATCGCACTTCCTAACCGTTCCGTGCCGGTAGATGAACGCATCGCCGACGTAAAAAAAAGATACGGTCATTACCCCGAAGAAAAGCGGAAGAAAACGCTTGAACTGAAACGGTACTTTGAAGCAAAATCGGGACTCGATATCGATCATCTTAATATCGTGCTGTAGATGCCACTTCTCCACAGAAGCAGAAGCATTAAATGGTGTTTTAGAGAGTGAGACCGTACGGGGAATATCAATACCGCCGTCGGTGTTTCATTCGGAATATGCCGTGGAGGTTGAGCCGAACATTGCTTTTGCACTTATGCTGCGTAAAAGGCGAGGAGAAAAAACTCAAAGCGAAATAGCTGACAAATTGAATATTTCATATCAACAATATCAACAATTGGAGAATCCGAGAAAAGCGAATCCGACGCTGCGGACAATCGCAAAGTTACAAAAGATATTCGATTATAAGTTTGTGAGCTTTTAAAAAGCTTTTTTGGCATGGT
>ERZ772960.3512-NODE-3512-length-10492-cov-9.723196_pt1 | contig 10492 bp, 9 predicted proteins | sample MGYA00580678_ERZ772960 | MGnify/ENA primary metagenome ERZ772960 (study PRJEB29015, sample SAMEA2737930) | human oral metagenome | biome: human oral; feature: human-associated habitat; material: dental | place: China | collected 2059 ...
ACCTGCAACAGGTGCTCTCTTAGCGTGTTACCAACGCCCTTTTGAAGTCCAATCAGGCACCTTTTGCGAACGATTTGACAACCAACTGATTGACTGCCGGTTACGAGCTCGACTTTTGTATGTGTTTTTTTTATTTGCAGATGATTGGTTTGAAATTATGTAATGACTTTTCAAAATCTTTTCTGTGTTTTCAACGTATAAAAATGAAAAGGTCTTTGTATCGGAGAAGGACAACAGGATAGACAGCTGCCAGTCTTGACTATGTTTTTGTTGAATGAATCACTTCGGTTCTTCCGTCAAAGCTATGCGAGAAGCATCCACGCATTTAACGGAAGAACCATAAACATTGGAACAAAAGGTGTAGTCCCTACGATGAGAATTTTTATTGTACAGTCACTTTTTTCTTTCAGCTGTACCGTCTCCTTGTTCTCTCAACAAGAAGAAACGGGATCTTCTCGTCTAAGCGGGAAAATCTCTCAAAAATGTTTTTGAAGATCTGACGGAATCCGTTTCCGGTAGTAAAGCGTGCTGTTTGTCTATTCATCGTGTGTTTTTCTGTCTGTCTGATTTTCGGATTTATCCCATTTGCAGTCTGTTTCCCTTTTGTGCAAATAGTTTGAACATCCAGTGTACGGGTGGTGATTCCGCTATTTTGCGGCCGGGTGACGTGTATTTGTCCTTTTATTAGGATTTTTAAGACGTATCAGTCGGAATCTTCGGATAAATGACGTATCTTTGCAGGAATATTCGATATTTGTTAAAGATGAACCGCAATAATTTCACATCTCTAATTTTACTTGCAGGTATTGTCACGGTCACGTCTTGTGTGGAGGAGAAGCGTCCTACTCCCGTCCGGCAGCGCATCAATGTCACCCCTCCATCGAGAGAGTCGGAGGCGATAAGCCAGCTTACGGCATCCATCGACGACATATCTGCCAATCTTGACCTTATCTATTCGCAGGAAGCATTGCTCTGCAAGACCGTCGAGCACACGAATAAACGTACGAAGATAATCCAGCAGATCAATACCCTTGGGGCATTGCTGGGCGAGAAACAGCGGCAGATCGCCCGGATACAGAAAGAGAGGGCAAGGAAGCCGGAGGGTACGGCCGGAGAACGTGCTGCAATGGAGAAACTGTACAAGGTGCTGGACTTCCTTTCGGCGCAGCTGCAGGAAAAAGGCGAGCGCGTGGCCTCTCTCCAGGTGATGGCGAAGCGGAAAGACATAAGCGTAGAGCAGCTAAGATATGCTGTCATGAACCGGGAAATCAATATGGATGTGCTGTATGACAGGCTGAGGCTTTCGGAGCTGGAACGGGAGAACATCAGGCTCAAGGCAAGACGGATTCTGGAGAGGCAGGAAGAGGCTTCGCCGGAGGTATATTATATCATTGCCCGGAAACAGACGTTGAAGGAGAAAGGCCTGTTGAAGACCAGTCTGTTTTCGAAGAAGATCGACGGCAATCATATCGTCGAAGAGAATTTCACGAAAGCTGACCGTAAGGAGCTGAAGACGCTGACAATCAACTCGCGTACCCCGAAGGTGCTGTCGGCGAACCCGGAGACAAGCTATACACTTACGGAGAACGAGGATGGGACAACGACACTGACGATTACCGATGCGGATAGGTTCTGGAACGTGTCACGCTACCTGATTATCCAGGAGTGACGGATTCCCTCGGGACTTCTTGCTTTCCTTGCCTTGATGGGAGGCGGAAGAAAAACCGCCTGCAAAGATTTGCGGAACCGGATATTTTTCTTATCTTTGCAGCCTGAAACTTATGCGTAGCGTGAAAATAAAGGAAGTGATTGATGCCCTTGAACGATTCGCGCCTTTGCCCTTGCAGGAGAGCTATGACAATGCCGGCCTGCAGGTCGGATTGACAGAGGCGGAAGTATCAGGGGCTTTATTGTGTCTTGACGTGACGGAAAAGGTCGTGGACGAAGCCATCGGACGAGGGTGCAACCTGATTGTGGCGCATCATCCGCTCATCTTTCACAAGCTGGCACAGATTACGGATGCGGACTATGTGCAGCGTACGGTATTCAAGGCTGTCAAGAACGATGTCGTCATCGTTGCCATGCACACGAACCTGGATTCGGCCGTGGGAGGCGTGAACTACAAGATCGCAGAGAAGTTAGGGCTTGGGAACATCCGTCTTCTGGGACGTGCCAGGCAGGCGGCGGATCCGCAGACCGGAGAGCTGGTGACCGGTGGAGACGGTGTCATCGGCGAGTTCGAGACACCGCTGGCTGCCGATGACCTGATTCTGCTGCTGAAGGAGCGGTTTGACGTGGAGTGCGTCCAGGCAAACGAACTGCTCCGGCGTGAGATACGGTCGGTTGCCCTTTGCGGAGGGTCAGGTTCATTCCTCCTGCACGATGCCGTGGCCGCCGGTGCCGATGCTTTCGTTACGGGGGAAATCAGCTATCATGAGTTCTTCGGACATGAGCAGGAGATCCAGCTTTGTGCCATCGGGCACTATCAGAGCGAGCAGTACACGGCTGAGGTGCTGCGTGATGTCATCCGCCGGGACTGTCCGGGTGTGGAATGCCGCCTGTCGGAGATAAATACGAATCCGATCGTTTACTTTTAGTGGACAGAGGGGTGTTCCGGCTGTCTGTCGTCGTATTCGGGGGCTGTGTCTCAGACCGTGATGCCGACTTCTCCCGGAGCGTTTCGGAGAGGCTGTCGGAGACGGGTCTTTACACGCAGGAGACTTTGGGTGCGACTGCGTCCGGTGAAGAGGGCGCAGTCCAAGCGACATGGTGACCAGAAGCCCGGGCTCTAGACGTCAGATGGCGAATCGCATTTTATGAACATTGAATTTTGAATTAATACAAGGAACTATGGCAAAGAAAGATCCAAAAGAGTTACCAGTAGAAGAGAAGCTGAAGAATCTTTTCCAGTTGCAGACAACATTGTCGGGAATCGACGAGAAGCGTGCGCTGCGGGGTGAGTTGCCGCTCGAGGTGCGCGACCTGGAGGATGAGCTGGAAGGGCTGCACACACGTATCGAGAAAATAGACCAGGATATCAAAGAGTATCAGACTGCGATTACCCAGAAGAAAAGTGACATTCTGGAGGCGCAGGCAAGTCTGGAACGCTACAATAAACAGCTGGATATGGTGGCGAACAACCGCGAGTATGACACGCTGACCAAGGAAATCGAGTTCCAGACTCTGGAGATAGAGCTTTGCAACAAGAAAATCAAGGAAGCCCAGTTGAAAGTCGAAGAGAAGCAGAGGGACTTGGATGCCAACCGTGCACTGCTCGAAGACCGCCAGCATGCTTTGGAAGAGAAACGGAACGAGCTGGATGAAATCATGCAGGAGACCCGTGAGGAGGAAGGGATGCTGAAAGAAAAGGCGGCAGAACTGGAGACGAGGATCGAACCGGGATTGCTTCGCAGTTTCAAACGTATCCGTCGCGGAGCACGCAACGGACTGGGAATCGTCTATGTGCAGCGGGATGCCTGTGGCGGCTGCTTCAACAAGATTCCGCCCCAGAGGCAGTTGGACGTGAGGATGCACAAGAAGATTATCGTCTGCGAGTACTGCGGCCGTATCCTTATCGATCCGGAACTGGCGGGTGTGAAGGTGGACAAGCCTGCAGAAGAGAAACCGAAGAAGCGCAGGACGGCACGCAAGAAGAAGGAAGAAGAAGGAGAGTAAACTTCTTCTCCATCATACGGTCTGATGGAAGGGGGAGACTCCGACAGAATAGATGAAACGGGTGACAGGAGAAAAGAAACCGCCGTTTCTCTACGGAGCGACCGCACCTCCCGGCCTTGTAAAATGAAAAGAGACAATCCTCTGGACACCAGGTGCAGGTATCTTTACACCAGGTGTCCAGAGGATCGTCTCTTTTTTGCAGGGCTTCCTGTGGAGTTTGTTAGCCCTGTTCTTTCATCCTGTTCTCCATTGGCGGGATCTGTTATGTCAGAGGAGATTATAGACGGAAGCCCTTTGCAAGAGTCGGCAGAATATGTGCGAGAAAAGGCTGGGAACTATTGTGGCACTTCACCGAAAGGAATTAATGACAGGCAGGTACTGTTAACATCGCATTGTGGAATTTCAGGTAAGGTGAGTCCTAAGTGGGGGCATGGGCTGTTTGGAAGGTCGGGAGCAAAGCAGGCTGTACAGCGGTCGCAGCACAAGATGGTCCTATTGTCTGTCTTGCGCATTGGATGAAATGAAAAAGAGGATATTCATGAATTTGGAGTGATGGGGTTTGTCTCGTGCGTTTATAATTTGGATGAAATATCACACAGAGGCAGGGAGTGGATGGAGGTAACCCTATAGCGGGGGCGCCGTCGGCGCATAGAGAGTTATCTGAGGGCTTTATCAGAGCTTTTTTTGAAATTTGTGAATAGCGTTTATCCCCCAAAAACGCATCTCTCTGTCGCTCTTCTATGCCATCGGCAACTCCGTGATAGTTTTCCTCTGCTTTCTCCGCTTCTCTGTGTGCCTATTATGTAGTAAGTTTACTTTATCACTCCAAATTCCGGAAGAACCGAAAAAGAGGGTGTGTCAAAATGCAAATTAATGACTTGACAACTTTCAAACGATAAGCAGGCCTTTCCTAAAAGCAAAGAAAAAACCATTTCTTTACTCAAAATCGAGTGCAGAAATGGTCATTTTTAATGAATTGTTTCAAACTGTAAGATGAACAAAATGGTATTTGCATTTTGACACACCCTCTTTTAACGGTTGTCCTGCTGCCCGTTTGTGTCTCACAGCAGGGTGATGTTTTCGATTTTTATGTCTTCTATCGGGCGGTCGTTGCGATCGGTCGGGCAATGCTGTATACGTTCCACGACATCGAGGCCTTCCTCAACCTCGCCGAAGACCGTGTACTGGTTGTCAAGGAAGGGCGTTCCGCCAAGGGTCGTGTAGGCCTCGGTCTGCTCGGAAGTGAAGGCGGGCTTCCCGTTTTGTCTGCATAATTTCTTGGTCTCTTCAATCAGGTTGTCCTGTAATTCCTGCAGACCTGCACGGTTGCGATTGCGTCTCAGATCCATGATCTGCTCATGATGTTGTTTAGCCAGCTGATTGAAGATCTCCTGCTCTTGTTGCAGTTCCATCTGTCGTTCCATCTGCTTCAGTTCGGCAGGTTTATAGGTCTTGCCCCATACAATATAGAACTGGCTGCCACTGCTTTCACGGTCTGGGTTCACGTCGTCGCCTGTCCGGGCTGCACTCAATGCGCCTCGTTTGTGGAAATAACGAGGGTAGACGAACTCTGCCGGAAGGGTATAGTCCGGTCCGCCCGTGCCCAGCATCTTCCCCTTCGGCGCATTCTTGCTGTCCGGGTCGCCGCCTTGTATCATGAAGTCCTCTATGACCCGGTGGAAAAGGGTGCCGTTGAAGTAGCCTTCTTTCGCTAATTTCAAGAAGTTGTCACGATGTCCGGGTGTCTCATCATAGAGGCGGATGATGATATCCCCCTCGGTGGTCTTTATACTTAGTCTTGTTGTCATAATTTATTTTTCAAGATTATATGTCTCAAAGTTTACTACTGCTTAAAGTCCGGAGTCCCGATGTTTTTTTGTCGTCAGCGGCCAGACTTATTGGTCCTAAATTCATCCGGGATCTACCATTGACTTGCCAATTCACGGCTTCTGTATATTGCCGGATTGATTAGCTGGTGTTTATGAGTAAGATGTCTGTTAACCGGTCTTTTGTTATCCGGACGGTTGCCAGCCATCGACTTGTCTGCTTGTCTACTTGTCAACTTGCCGCTTCACCTATCAGCCGGTTTGCCTGATGGTCAGTCTGCCTTTAGTCCGTCAATCGGTTTCTTCCTTGTCCGTACAGACTTCGTCCCCCTTTACAGTCCTCTTGCCTTGAAGATTCTCTCTTTGGCATCATTGATTTCCTGGAACTTCTTTTCTGCGGCCTTGCGCACATCCTCACCAAGAGCAGACACACGGTCGGGATGATGCTTCAGTGCCATCTTGCGGTAGGCAGCCTTCACCTCCTCATCCGTGGCCGACGGAGATATTCCCAGCACCTTGTAGGCTTCCTCGATGTTGCTGCTGTCTTTTGCGCCATTCTCCAGATTGAGCATGGACTCTACGTCCTGTGCGGAAAGACCGAGATAGTGGGCGACTTCCTTCAGTGCCGTCACTTCTTCCGGACTGACAATGCCGTCTACTTTGGCGATGATGACAAGGTAGTTGAGCAGCTGCAGCCGCTGACTGATGTTCATGTGGAAACTGATTTCGATGCAGCTTTTACGGATGGTTTCTTTGAACTGATAAGGGCCTTGCTGCTTTTGCAGTTCGAACAGCTTCAGCAGGATGTCCTCTCCCTGGCTTACCGCCTGCGGTCCGAAGTTGTGACGGAGAAACTGCCGTACGAACTCCATTTCAGAGTGCATGATCCGACCGTCCGCTTTTATGATGTAGGAGGAGAGGACGAGCATGGAGAACAAAAAGGAGTTCCGGTCTTCCTCGAAAGGCCGTCTGCCTCCAAATGTCCTTTGTTCATAATAGCTTTGTCCTCCGTTTCCGGCATCATCATCCGGTCCTTTGTGTTTCTTGTCTTCGATGGCTTCGTCAAGCATTGTTCCTATGCAGAAGCCCGCTACAGCTCCCAGGACTCCTCCACCAAGAATCCAGCCCAGGGCGCCGCCAATCCATTTTCCAATTGCCATATTTTCTCTTTTTAATTATCGTTCAGCACAGTCTGATGCCATATTCCTTGTAATGCGCAAAGATGATGCCAAAAGATAAAGGGATTATATTGTAAATAAAATTACCAATATATGCAAGATCTTTTGTCTATAAATTGTTGATATTTTTATAGTCTGGTATCATCTCCAAAAATCGATACGTATGGTTTGTATAGTCCATCTTGCAGATATAGGTTTCCAATCCGTTCGAAACGATGAGATAATCTACATGGAGCAGGAGGTTATACACCGTTATTTGGTCAAAGACCTTTTGGGTCAGAGGTATGGTAGGTGCCTTGTACTCGATGATAAGTCTCGGCCGAAGCTGTCTGTCGTACAGTACGCTGTCTGCACGTACTTTCTTTTCTCCGACTTGCAGCGGGACCTCGTTGGCAAGCAGGGCTGCGGGATAGCCTTTATAGCCGATCAGATAATGAATGAAATGCTGGCGTACCCATTCTTCTGGAGTGAGTGCCACGTATTTTCTGCGCAGTATGTCGAAGATCTGTCTCCGTCCGTCAGCCTCTTTCACCCTGGCAGGGTAAGGAGGTAGGTTAAGTCGCATCATTTCCAAAGCGGTTCTTTCTGTTTATATATAATAAGGTGTAAAGCGTCCGGGTGAAAGTCAAACGAAAATTTTGTATTCTATTTCTTTTCTATTAACTTTGCACAAGAAGGCTGTGCCGACACGCCCGCAGGACATTCTCCCCTGATGGACTTCTCTCCGTTCACGGCAGGAAAGCCCTTTGAGGGATGAGTTTCTCTCCGTTCACGGCAGGGAAGCCTTTTGAGGGTAACAGTCTGCCTTCTATGCAAAGTTAATAAAAAAGTAAATGCCAGCAAAGCAAGGAACCACATTTCAGCACATCATGCGAGATCTGAAAAGCAGGAAGTTTGCTCCCGTCTATATGTTGATGGGAGACGAATCCTATTACATCGATCAGATTTCCGATTATATTGCAGAGCATGCGCTTCGCCCAGAAGAACGTGACTTCAATCAGACCATTTGTTTCGGGTCGGACAGTACAGCCGTGCAGATAGCTGATATGGCACGGCGCTATCCTATGATGGCCGAGTACCAGGTGATCATTGTCAAGGAAGCACAGAATATCCGTTCTTTGGAACCTCTGGAGAAGTATCTCAAAAATCCTGTAAAATCAACCATCCTGGTGTGGTGTCATAAAAACGGGAAAATTGATGCCCGCAAGAAGGCAGTAGGGCTGGCTCAGCTTGTGGGAGTCGTTTTCGAGAGCAAGAAACTGCGGGACTATCAACTGCCGGATTTTATCCAGACTTATCTGAAGCAGAAGAACGTCAGCATTGACCCCAAGGCGTGTCAGATGATAGCCGACCATATCGGATCCGATCTCGGCCGTCTCACCTCCGAACTCGACAAGGTGCTCATTTCACTTCCGGCAGACCGTCTCCGTGTGACACCGGAGGTGGTGGAGAGGGAAGTCGGGGTAAGTAAAGATTTCAATGCCTTTGAGCTCAGAAATGCCATTGTCCAGAAGGACTGTTTCAAGGCCAATCAGATTGTGAAATATTTTGACAGCAATCCTAAGGCTGGTTCTCTTTATTCATTCCTCCCTTTGCTCTTTTCCTATTTCCAGAACCTGATGATTGTACACTATGCTCCTCGCCGGAACACAGATCAGGACATTGCAAGTGCATTGGATTTACGTAATTCTTGGGGGGCGAGAGACTATATCACAGGCTTGAAAAACTATTCCGCACGTAAAACGATGAGCATAATTTCCAAACTTCGGGAGATTGACGGCAAGAGCAAAGGGCTGGATAATCCCAATACAGGTGCAGGAGATTTGATGAAAGAACTTATTTTCTTTATTCTTCATTAGGAAAGAGAGGGAATTTTGAAGCTTTTTGGTGGCTCAAAATTCCCTTTTTTATTTAAAATCATTTGTTTTTTGAGTTAGAATGAGCATCCAAAAAGGGGTGCTTTTCTTGTGTTTTATGCTGACTGATAGGGCAGTTAGCTTGTTTTCTTCCCCTCATTTTTCGCATATTTCCGGGAATCTACGCACCTGTCTGTAAATACGCTAAACATGCAGAAAATGGGATTATGTCATAAAACAAGATTTACCGTTCACAAATTTTATAATTTTGAAATGTCAGATTCTTATTTATAGACAGCATACGGATATTTGTGAATGTAAATTTATAATTTAAAATATACAAAGTGAAAACACGCGCACCCTTGCTGATATTTGTTTTTCTAAAAGAATATATTTGGATTTGAAGATTTAAACGAATAAATATTCATCCCACTTATTTCCTATCTATACTTCTGTAAATCAGTTTTATAATGACATTCTCCATAAAAAACAGTTGGTTTATGGATGATATATACTCACTTAACTGCATATTCGAAAATTTACATTCACATATCATCCATAAATTTTCTAAAACCCAGTAGATTATTGTTTTTTGCTCATTTTTATGTTTTATCGTTTTCATTGGTGTGAATTGTGATTTGTAAATGTGTATGCGAATGCACAATGTTCTCTATCCATAGGTGTTGAAATGTAAATATCAAAATCTTAATATGGAAAAATAGATTTCCTCCCGCATTATTTTGATACTTGAATTATTATATTTATCTTTGTAAAGTCGTTAGAAAAGCGTCAGGAAAGCTTTCAAACGTCACTATTTGGTTATGGACAATAGAATTCGGTTATGAAAGATAGAATCAGACAGCTCATGGAAAGTCAGCACATGACCCAGCAGACCTTCGCAGATTTCATCGGCATCTCATCGGCCTCTCTCAGTAGCATCTTCACGGGAAGGACCAAGCCTACCCTGAATACGGTGGAAGCCATTAGGAGCAAGTTTACCAGGATCAATCTCGACTGGCTTGTTTATGGGCAAGGTTCCATGTTTAAGGACCAGGTCGCTGAGCCGGACGCTCCGGGTGGCGGCGTGAAGAAAGAGCGTCCGGACAGTTCTGAAGGTTCACTTCATTTCACGTCCCCTACTTCCCACTCACATCAAGAAGGCGGAACGGCCGCGGCAACCTCTGCTGATCCTATGTTCAAAAATCCGACACGAACGGAAGTGAAATATATTGACAAACCACAGCGTCGGATCACGGAGATCCGCATCTTTTTTGATGACCAGACATGGGAGAGTTTTGTTCCGAAGAAGTAGCCCGCGGACCGTATTTTTTTCCCGCCATTGTTAGTCTGACAGCTGGTAGCTACCGCATGGTCTTTCGCAGGCAAAGGTACAACAGAAATGGTTCCAGACAAAGAGAATAGGAGTAGTAATATCCTGTAATCAGTTGTGTAGGTCCTTTCGGAGAGCTCCCGTTGTAGTATTCGGCTTCTGTCTTGTACCGTGGTCTGTCAGACTTTCCCGTCCGGCAGGTAGAGAAAAGTCGGGAGCAGCTGCACCCGGAGGCGGACCAGCCTCCTCTTTCTCCGGGGCATCAGAGTAGAGGTTGCGGCTGTCCATTCATGGAAGCCTCCAATAGGTCTGATCATGTTGCCATCGGTACTTCACTATCTGTACTTCACTGAAAGAAAAAGTGGTTTTCTATGTCCAGATGATGGATAATTCGGGATTTTTATGTAAGTTTGCATAAAATAAGCTGCACTCGGCAGACCGTAAGCAAGTTTCCTTCTGCTCTCGTCTGCATTGCTTTCGCATGAATAAGCTGCATTCGGCAGACCGTAAGCAAGCTTCCTTCTGCTCTCGTCTGCATTGCTTTCGCATGAATAAGCTGCACTCGGCAGACCGTAAGCAAGTTTCCTTCTGCTCTCGTCTGCATTGCTTTCGCATGAATAAGCTGCA
>ERZ772960.3515-NODE-3515-length-10487-cov-4.315567_pt1 | contig 10487 bp, 9 predicted proteins | sample MGYA00580678_ERZ772960 | MGnify/ENA primary metagenome ERZ772960 (study PRJEB29015, sample SAMEA2737930) | human oral metagenome | biome: human oral; feature: human-associated habitat; material: dental | place: China | collected 2059 ...
GTTACGTGCCAGACTATGTCCTCAACAATGAGGAATTGTCTCGCATGGTTGATACCAACGACGAGTGGATTACCACACGTACAGGTATTAAGGAGCGCAGAATCCTAACAGAGGAGGGACTTGGTACTTCTTATATGGCTCGAAAGGCTGCTAAACTTCTGATGAAGAAGACAGGTGCAGACCCAGATAGTATTGATGCTGTCATTGTAGCCACTACGACCCCTGACTATCCTCACCCATCTACAGCTTCTATTGTATTAGGTAAGTTGGGTTTGAAGAATGCTTTCGCATTTGACTTTGCTGCAGCTTGCTGTGGTTTCATGTATGCATTTGATGTAGCCTGCAACATGATTCAAAGCGGTCGCCATAAGCGTATTATCGTTATTGGTGCAGATAAGATGTCATCAATTACTGATTATCGCGATCGTGCGACATGCCCGCTTTTCGGTGATGGTGCTGGTGCTGTTATGGTTGAAGGTACAGAAGAGGAAGGAATCGGTTTGATAGATTCTTATCATCGCACAGATGGTAAGGGACTTCCATTCTTGCATGTTAAGGCAGGCGGTTCTGTATGTCCTTCATCTCGTTTCACTGTTGATCATCGTTTGCATTACACCTATCAAGAAGGTCGTACAGTCTTCCGTTATGCTGTAACAGCAATGGGTGATGATTGTGCAACATTGCTTGAGCGTAATGGTTTGACACAGAATGACATTGATCACGTTGTCTGTCATCAGGCTAACTTACGTATCATAGAAGCAGTGGCAAAGCGTATTGGTGTTCCAATGGACAAGGTATTGGTTAACATACAGCGTTATGGTAATACTAGTGCAGCCTGCATGCCTCTCGTTCTTTGGGATTTTGAGTCACAGCTGAAGAAAGGTGATAACATCATCTTTACGGCATTCGGAGCTGGTTTCGTCAATGGTGCATCTTATTATAAGTGGGCATACGACGGAAAGTCAGTAGCGGTTAAGAAATAAGACTCTAAGTTATCATATAATTGAAACGCATCTTTCTTTTCCTATAAGATTGATGCGTTTTTTTAGAAATAACCATTATGCACAAAGCAGGATTCGTAAACATTGTTGGTAACCCGAACGTTGGTAAGAGCACACTAATGAATCAGCTCGTTGGTGAGAAACTTAGTATTGCCACCTTTAAGGCACAGACAACACGCCATCGTATTATGGGTATTGTCAATACAGACGATTCACAGATAGTTTTTTCAGATACACCAGGTGTGCTGAAGCCTAATTATAAGATGCAGGAGATGATGCTTCAGTTCTCTGAATCGGCCTTAGCTGATGCTGACATCTTGCTCTATGTGACGGATGTCGTTGAGAACCCAGAGAAGAATATGGACTTCCTAGAGAAAGTCTCAAAGATGACAATCCCTGTCATTCTGCTTATCAATAAGATAGATGAGAGCGACCAGAAGAAACTAGGCGACCTAGTGGGACGGTGGCATAAGTTGCTCCCGAATGCTGAAATACTCCCTATCTCTGCAAAGAATAAGTTTGGTACAGACATCTTAATGAAGCGTATTCATGAGTTGTTACCAGATAGTCCTGCGTTCTTTGATAAAGACCAATTAACGGATAAGCCAGCCCGATTCTTCGTGTCGGAGATTATCCGTGAGAAGATTCTCCGTTACTATGATAAGGAGATTCCATACTCTGTTGAGGTCGTCGTTGAGCGTTTTAAGGAGGACGACCGACAGATTCATATCAATGCTGTTATTTATGTGGAACGTAGCAGTCAGAAGGGTATAATCATCGGTCATCAGGGTATGGCACTGAAGAAAGTCTCAACAGAAGCACGAAAGAGTCTCGAGCGTTTCTTTGATAAGAAGGTATTCCTAGAAACCTTTGTTAAGGTTGATAAGGATTGGCGTAACTCTCAGAAGGAATTGAATAACTTTGGTTATAATCCAGAGTAAAAGCCCTCTCCGACTCCCCCGAAAGGGGGAGAGAGCCTAACGGAAGTTAGTTAGGATATCTATCATCACTTGTATTCATCGCCCTGACTGCTTAGTAGGGCACACTCTCACATACTGTGAGGGCTGGGGAGTGGTCATCCTCGGCAAATATTCATCGGATGCCTGACCACATCCGGCGTCTTCTTATAATGTAAATTACGATGTTTGATATTATAAGAAGAAAGAAGACCAATTAAAAAAATGGCAAATTTAGTAGCTATTGTGGGACGCCCTAACGTTGGTAAGTCCACTCTTTTTAATCGTTTAACCCAAACTCGTCACGCTATTGTGAGCGATACGGCAGGCACAACGCGCGACCGTCAGTATGGTAAATGTCAGTGGAATGGACGCGAGTTTTCCGTTGTTGATACGGGCGGATGGGTAGTTAAATCGGATGATGTATTCGAGGATGCAATCCGTAAGCAAGTGTTAGTTGCAACCGAAGAGGCCGACCTTGTCCTGTTCTTAGTAGATACTGAGACGGGTGTTACTGATTGGGATGAAGATGTTGCTATGATACTTCGTCGCACGAAACTCCCCGTGCTTCTCGTTGCTAATAAGGTGGATAATAGCGGAGAATATTACCAAGCTGCTGAGTTTTATAAGCTCGGTCTAGGTGATCCAATATGTATTAGTGCAGCCACAGGAGGTGGTACGGGCGACTTGCTTGATATGCTCCTCGATAAACTGAAGGATGTACCTGATGAGGCAATCGACGAAGACATCCCACGCTTTGCAGTCGTTGGTCGACCTAATGCAGGTAAGTCTAGCATCATTAATGCCTTCATTGGTGAGGATCGTAACATCGTGACAGAGATCGCAGGAACCACACGTGATAGTATCTATACACGCTATACTAAGTTTGGTTTCGACTTCTATCTCGTTGATACAGCGGGTATTCGACGTAAGAATAAGGTAACGGAAGACCTCGAGTTCTATAGTGTGATGCGTTCCATCCGAAGTATTGAGAATGCCGATGTATGTATTCTTATGTTGGATGCCACACGTGGTATTGAGTCGCAAGATATGAATATCTTCCAGCTGATTCAGCGTAATAATAAGAGTCTTGTTGTCGTGGTTAATAAATGGGATTTGGTGCCGGATAAGAACCAAAAGGTCATCGACACCTTCGTTAATGCTATCCGTAGTCGTATGGCACCATTCGTTGACTTCCCTATTATCTTCGCTTCCGCACTCACTAAGCAGCGCATCTTTAAGGTGTTAGAGACGGCTAAGGAGGTCTATCAGAACCGCAAGATTCATATTGGAACAACCAAGTTGAATGAGGTCATGTTACCTATCATTGAGGCTACCCCACCACAGTCTGTTAAGGGCAAGTATATCAAGATAAAGTATTGTTCACAGCTTCCGAACACACAGATACCATCCTTTGTCTTTTATGCGAACCTTCCGCAATATGTTAAGGAGCAGTATCGTCGATTCTTAGAGAATAAGTTACGTGAGAATTGGAACCTACATGGTTGCCCCATCAACATCTTCATTCGTCAAAAGTAATTGGTAAATAGAATGTCTATGAAGCAGGTATCATTAAGTATTCTCATTGCTGTTGCATTACTATTAGCAGCTTGCGGTGAGAAGAAGAAGAATGTTGATCAAGGAAAACTAGCTGCCAAAGCGGCTAAACACTATTACGAGCAACTCCTAAAAGGCGATTACGAGGCGTTCCTCTATAATGAGAATCGAACCAATAACCTGCCTGATAATTACAGAAAGCAGCTATTGCTCAATCTTAAGCAGTTTGTGGCTCAGCAAGATAGTGTGCATCATGGGATAGACTCCATAACGCTCGGAGCATCCCACTTCTCTGCTAAGGACAATACTGCCAGCGTCTTCCTCCTCTTCTGTTATGGTGATAAAACCACAGAGCAGGTGGTTGTTCCGATGGTGAAAGAGCATGGTAAATGGATCTTGCGATAGTCTCTCGAAGCTATTCCAAACTTCCCGATAATCTCTCATAGTTTTCCCAAAGAGGAGAGAAGAGACTTTACCCCCATACTCTCTTCGAGTGGAGAGGAGTGTGAACAGTGCTATTTGTAGACTAGTAGATCGTCATAAAGTCGAGGCAGAAGTCCCTGCCAGGAAACCCCACCCTGCCTCCTCTAAGGGGAAGAGTTCCTAACGGAAGCCAGTTGGAATGGACTTTTCCAATCTATATGCTTGTAGTTGAGGCTTTTTGAGGGATAAGCAATCAGTGTTTTACATTTTATTTAACAGTATTTTGTTCTGTAATAAATAATGAATGTGTACCTTTGCCAACAATCACTTTTGCATAAAGAAACTAACTAAAACATAATAAAATGAAGAAGAATAAACTATTACTGTTACTTATTGTGCTCCTTACGACAGTGTCTTTAACATCTTGCCTTGGCGATGGTGACGATAGCGGTAGACCCCAACTTCCAACAAAGGAAGAGAGAGATGCAGCCTTTAATGTTATGAAAGGTAACTATCAAGGAAAGCTCATTTGCTTTAGTCGTAACCAACAAACAGGTGGCTGGGAAAAGAAAGATTCAACCGATATTCATTGGGAGATGACATCAGATACATGCTTACTTGTAAAGCAATTCCCTACTAAGTATCTCGCAAAGAGTGTAAAGAATGCGAGCCTAAAGCAGGCTATTGAGGCTTTACCGGCACAGGATCTGAAGTTCAAATTTAGTATTTATTGGGCGAAGCCAACCGCTACGGGCTTCTATGTTGTACCACTCCTTGCTGATTTAGGTAACCTTACTTACGATGGTGCAAGCCATCGGATCGCTGTTAGATTTATATGGAACAGTACGGTAAGAGGACTGTTTGATCCTTCAACCAAACGCATGGCTGCGCAATTTATAGAGAATGGTATCTATGTTGATAATGCACTCAAAGATGATGTGTACTTCGATGGTAACATCTATCAAGTACATACAAATTGATAAGTTAAAAGCATTCTTTTAAGATAAAATAAGCGTAAGGCGGTAGTGTCAAGGATGATACTACCGCCTTATTCATTCGCTGTTTCTTCTTGTGTAGATTGTCTTTCTAAGAACAATCTAACATCTTCTTGCAGTTTTCTGAAAGGTTCTGCGTTTCTGTACCCTACGTTCCTTCTCAACATGGAAACGATTGTTTCAACGCTATGACTGTAACTCGATAACTCGTTCCGACGCTGCGTATCATGCACCGCATTGCGGTTTATCTCCTCTTCTCGCTCTCTGATCAGTCGGTCGCAGACACGTTTAAGGATGGGAACAACAACATTGTCGAAGAGATGATGCCCTTGTATATATAAATAGGTGGTAGTAGGTGTAACGCCAAGTGTGCTTAGCTCTCTCTTTAGTTGTAGGTAATCCTCCTTTGCATAAGGGTTCTCCTTTTGTAATTGGCGTATCTTCTTTTGTACCTTATGATGCAGTCTTTGTAAGGATTCAGCAGCATTATAGATAGAAAAGTGCCCTATTTCGATAACTCTATTGAAGTCGGTTATAGTGAATTGGCGGTACTTCTGGTGTCTATAAGTCCATATATTCCAAACAAAGAGAGGATAGATTATCTCGCTATATTGGCGTAGGAAGGATTCAAAGTCAAATATGGCGTGGTCGTTAAGGGTAACAGCTACGCTCACATCATGCAGACTTTGGGCGTAACACTGTAGGTTTTCAATGGCATAAGCATAGGTATGAAAGACGTAAGGGTTAGTGATGACTTGTGTAGAAGTAGCTGTTTCGCCTTGTAAAAGATAGTCATAATCCGCATCAACACAGGCTATCATGTTCTCTCCCATTTGATTTGAAATAAGGTTCATAAGCACCGACTTCTTCCCTTTCGTTAGATTTAAGCGTGACGGAAGCATAACTTCAAAGAAGCGATCATTGCTTTCGAAGCCACTTAACACCGTCCTCCAAAAGAAGATATCATCGTATGCCTCGACGTATGCAATAATCTTTCTACGTGCATGCTTACCATTAAGTTGATTGGCAGCATTGATGTATGCCGATGATAGATTGTCGCGGAGTCGTCTGCTCATAGTGCCTCCTTCCCTTGCTATTATTTGTCAGTAATATCGGAAACTTCCGTTACTCGGTCTATCCAACCATTCATTATCACAGCCGGACTATGCGTACTTAGGATGATTTGAACATTGGGATTCAGTTCGAGAATGAGGTCAATTAGTCGTTTCTGCCAGTCTACGTGCAGGCTAACTTCAGGTTCGTCCATAAAGAGAACGTATGGTTTATTATCTTCAACGAGCACTGTCAAGAGGATAATCAATATCTGTTTCTCTCCGCTTGAGAGCTGATAAGGATAGAGCGTTTCGCCTATCTGCGAGAAACGAATCTCATTCTCCGTGCGAATGATAGTCTTTCCTGTTTCGGTGAAGAGGTCGTCTATCATATCTTGGAATCGCTTTTTAGGTAGGGAGATGCGCTGTGCCTCTTCCGTAGCATGAGGTTTTCCACTCTGTAGAGTAGCAATGATTCGGTTGCCAATGTTCACTTGGTAATCCAGATACTTGCGTTGCAACTGAAAGAGCTGCCAGTCTAATTCGGTGGAAAGATTGCCATCCATCTTACTAACACTATCCGAATTTAACAGCGGGCGATCGAACGAACGGATAATATCATAGCGTATCCATTTGGCATCGGAAGGGTTCACTTTCAACCGAACGCCCTTTAGTAGATGACTGGGAAACTCTCCGCCTTGTGAAAAAGAGCGTACCACCTTATTTATAATGGTACTCTTTCCAACGCCATTGATACCACTTAAGATATTAACTTGCCGATCTAATGTCCATCGAATGTGCTTCTTTCCACTCCAAAGGGAGTCGATTTCAATCTCTTCTATATAATTGGCATATTTCTGCATAAGGCTTTCTTGTAGTATTATAACACTATCGCAAATATAGTGCTTTTTATCTGTTTGACGATAGAAAAGGCTCTTTTTAACGTAAATACCATAATTGTGGTATGCGAAATAACACAAAGTGAGTATTTTAAAGACCAATGTTTCTCCGTACCTTTGCACCTGTGAAAAAGAAACAAAACACTTAGAACTTGCGGTGATAAGTGTTTTGATTGGTAGATGAAACGAATAATTAAAGGTAACGGATATGACAAAGATTGCAAAGAAACTTACAGAACTGATTGGGAATACACCCTTGTTGGAATTAAATAAGTTCTCTTCTTTGAAAGGACTTGAGCAGCCAATTATAGCAAAGATAGAATCGTTTAACCCTGGTGGAAGCGTCAAAGATCGTGTTGCATTAGCGATGATTGAGGATGCAGAAGATAAAGGACTTCTGAAGTCAGGAGCCACAATCATCGAGCCAACGAGTGGTAACACGGGAGTTGGTTTGGCATTAGTAGCAGCTGTGAAGGGCTATAAACTCATCCTTACTATGCCGGAAACAATGAGCATAGAACGCCGTAACCTTGTGAAGGCTTATGGTGCTACTGTGAAGTTGACGAGCGGTAAAGAGGGTATGAAAGGGGCTATCAAAGCAGCGGAGGAATTGCGCGATTCGATTCCAGGAAGCATTATTCTTCAGCAGTTCGAGAACCAAGCTAATCCGCAGAAACACTATGCGACAACTGGTAAAGAGATATGGCGTGATACGGAGGGAGCGGTCGATATCTTCGTTGCCGGTGTAGGAACTGGTGGTACAATAAGCGGTGTTGGCAAGTATTTGAAGGAGCAGAATCCGAATGTAAAGGTCGTTGCTGTGGAGCCAACAACATCCCCCGTACTAAGCGGCGGACAAGGTGGTCCGCACAAGATACAGGGCATTGGCGCTGGTTTTATACCTTCTACATATAACAGCAAGTACGTTGATGAAATCTTCCAAGTCGATAATGACCAAGCGATACTCACGGGTCGTCAGTTGGCACAAAGCGAAGGTTTACTTGTTGGTATATCATCAGGTGCAGCAGTCTTTGCGGCTATTGAGCTTGCAAAACGCCCCGAGAATAAAGGTAAGAGAATCGTTACTTTGCTCCCAGATACGGGTGAGCGTTATCTCTCAACGGTATTGTATGCTTTTGAGGAATATCCCTTGTAAGAGAGTATGTTTAAGTTAGGGTAACCCACTCTTTGACAAATCAACAACTTTTAAGACAAAGTAACATAGGAACATTTTGTGGAATAACATAGGAATATTTTGTTGAGTGACATATACGAATCATCCACAAGTAGGGACAGACGCCCCCGTCTGTCCGCTTTTATACATTTGCAAGTCAAGGTGTTGTTGCTTAAATAACGGACAGACGAGGGCGTCTGTCCCTACTGTTAATGCTAAGAGCTCAAAGGTCAAAGCTTAAATTATATACGGTTAGCCGAAAATTTTTATTTGATATAAATTTATTTCTAACCTGTTCCCCGTAAATTTCTAACCGTATATAAATTTATGGGGAACAGTATATAAATTTTCTTCTAACACGTTCCCCATAAATCGCAAACACGTTAGAAATTTTTCGCAAACACGTTCCCCGTAAATCGCAAACACGTTGGAAATTTACGGGGAACAGCATATAATTTTTCTTCCAACAGCATACGAGTTTCTTTCTAACTTTTAAGTCGGAACTGTTAACATCAACGAAATGTACTTTCGTGGGGCACGGGTGTCGGACTCGTGCCCCACGGATCCGACACCCGTAGTCTACAAGTCCGACACCCGTGCTTGATGAATTTGGCACCATAATAAGAGGCATAAAAAATTGTTCGCGAACAAAACAAAAATTGTTCGCGAACTCTTTCCGAATTGTTCGCGAACAAAATCAAAATTGTTCGCGAACTCTTTTTAGATTCTTCGCGAACAATTTTCTGCGTTTCTTATCAGTCGTTAAAATGCGTCTTAATTTCCCTTTGATTCCTCCGAATCAGATTCCGAAAAATCAGAAGCAGATTCATCTTCTTCGTCAAAGAAATAATTAGCCTTTGCTTGTCCGCCACCGCCGGGTCCAGGACCAGGTCCAATAGGGATGGAAAGACAAATAAATTTCTCAACATTCATTTGCACAGCGGTGCATTGTGGGGCGTTATAGGTTTTCTTTTTCATTGTTTGTAACTCCATTTGATTAAATCTTATAAAATTTCTTTCCGTTCACGATGTAAATCTGACCGCTTTCGAGGGCGTTATAATCGTTGCCCATCAACTTGCCGTCAACAGAATAGAAAGGATATTTTCCGCTCTTGATGTCCTCGTTTGTTTTGTTTTCGAGCGATTTAATACCCGTTGTATTGTTGTCTTCTTCGTCAAGCACCATTAAGAAACTCTTTGCTGGCACGGCACCTGTCGGGCTACTGATAAAGCAACGGAAAGGAGCAATATAGTCGTTCGTTACACCATTCTGCACTGCCCACCATTTGTTACCATTTAAGTAATAAGCCTTCTTAGCATACGCCTTGTCGTTCTTGATTCTCAACGTCGTACCGTAGAACTTCCAATCGCTATCGGCACTTGCCATAACGGCTGTGCTCTCAATATCAGGCGTTGCGGGAACAGTCACGTTGTGCATTGTTGGCAGCGTATGACTTGTACCATCGGTTATCTGCACCAAGTAAGGCTTATAAGCCTCTAATCGTGTGCCGGCTGGAACAGGTGCAAAGCAGAAAGCCTTGTCGCCGTTCTCGTCAAATCCTTTTCTTATCAATGTATAGGCGCGCATGCCATTTGGGAGATCGGTTGGATAAGGTAAGTAAAGGGTGCTAACCGCTTTACCTGCAACGTTATCAAACGTGCGCTTATAGTCAGCCTTTGTCGCCGTAAAGCTATAGGGCGATTCGAAGTCTTCGCCATCAAATACTTGTAAATCATCACAGACACCTCCGTGAACAAAATTGAATGTTGCACCACCATACATTGTACCTGCATATATAGCGCTATGTACAAAAGACGGGTCTTTACTAGGGTTGATAGAAGCTGCATTAAAGAAATATAATTCATTTGCAGCTCCTGCATAGAAGCCGTAAGATTCATAATCGGTTATCGTAGCTGCTGTAAAGTCACAATAGAGAGGGGTTCTATTATCGTACCATTCATTAGGATTAATATAGACGAAACGACCAGTTCTAGTTAGTTGACTACCCGCCTCTAAAACTATTCTTCGTGGGGAAATATGAGCCAAGTGATCTGTTTCCACTACCGTAGCTGGAATAATCAACTTTTCTGCATAAAGATGAAATAAACCAGATAACTCTGTTACGGTGTAGGTGTTGGTTCCATCACTAACCGTTGATGGGATATGAAGAACATCTCCATTATAGTTCATTGTACCTCCAGTCTGTTCAGGATATACGTTAGAGCCTACTATTGAGAACATTGGTGAAGCTGCTGCATCAACATCTTCTATCGCAGCAGTCGTAGCATTAATAACTCGGCATTTCCATACAGTGCCTTCCGCATCCGTAGAATTAAAATAAGTTATTTGTGCAAATATGCTTTCCGGCAACAAGCCTAAGAGAAGCAATAAAAGCGAATAAATCTTTGTTTTCATTTTGTTTGTTTTGA
>ERZ772960.3520-NODE-3520-length-10481-cov-5.158834_pt1 | contig 10481 bp, 9 predicted proteins | sample MGYA00580678_ERZ772960 | MGnify/ENA primary metagenome ERZ772960 (study PRJEB29015, sample SAMEA2737930) | human oral metagenome | biome: human oral; feature: human-associated habitat; material: dental | place: China | collected 2059 ...
AAGGGCCCGTATAAGGTTGAAATTTTATCTAAAACCGCAAGCTCGGCTCGCTCGCTTATCCGCGCGCCGCAATAAAGCTAAATTAAATTTAGCCTTCACGACGAGAAGGCATTGCGCTTTAAATTTAAAACCGCGCGTAAAATTTTGAATGAAATTTTGATATAAAAAGGCGGCTAAATTTTAAAATTTTATAAAATTTAGCCGCGAGATGAGGTGCTTACTTTCTTTCGTAGAAAATTACTAAGGCGTCTTCTGCCACCCTTTTACCAGTGAACGAACTTGTTTTAATAATATCATCGGCAACATCTTCGGTCACCATAAATTTATCCGACAAACTTATGCTTTTATCGGCATTCACGATAAAATTTAGCTCAATAACAGCTTTTGATGGATACTCTACTTTTTTGCGTCCAAAAACTGCATCATATTGCTCTACTGTTAGCTGCGAGTAATAGACGGCTCTCTTAAGATATTCTATAATATAATCAACGCTATATTCTTTTTGAAATTCCACTTTTAATTTATCGTCACAATCAACTATCTTGTCTTCATCGTCGAATTCTATTTTGCCTTTAGTTTTAAATGTTTCTTGGAATTTTACCTCATTGAGTTTGCAGTGTTCTTTTGCTAGCTTAAGCAGGCCTTGCTCATCATAGACCTTACTTTTGTAATAAATCATAGCATTATTTAAAGATGTATCCAATGCTCTTTGTTTATAAGATTTAAGGCTCTCGGTTTTATCTTGCACTATCTTTGCTTTCATGCGCTCCATATCCAAGTCGCAAACCATCTTGACCGTCTTTAATCCGCCGTTTTCCTCTTTGTTCCAGGTGACACTTTTGCAGATTTTCGAGCCCTCGATCGCCGTGCCGATACTCATAGACTTAAAATCGAGCAGAGTGTAGTTTTTCACGAGCTGTATCTCGTCCTCGCCGCATCCTGTTAAAATAAATGCCGCCAGCGCGACACCTAGTGCATATTTCATCTTTAACTCCTTGAGGTAAATTTTCTAGAAAATAATGCTACCCCCCCTGCTTAAAAACGGGTAAATTTATAGCCTAAATTTTAAAATTCCGCCATTAAAATTCCACGCGCCGCAATTCTGCCGCGCATGCGGCGCTTTGCGCCTTTTAGCGAAATAGTCTTGCGGTAAAATTACAAGATAAACCGTCCGCATCGCATCGCCGAAATTCCGCGCGCAGTTTCGCGCGCGAAGGTCGCAAAATTTAGAAATTTTAACCAAACTTTCGCTATCATCACGGCTTAAATTTCACCCAAAGGAAACCGATGTTTGAATGGATCGCCTCACCCGAGGCATGGATCAGCCTGGCGACGCTCACGGGGCTTGAGATCGTGCTTGGCATCGACAATATCATCTTTATCGCGATTTTGTGCGGCCGCCTGCCCGAGGCGCAGCGCGGACGCGCCCGTATAATGGGGCTCGCGCTTGCGATGTTCACGCGCATACTGCTGCTTCTTAGCCTAAGCTGGATCATGGGGCTAACCAAACCGCTATTTAGCGTGCTTGCGCGCGATTTTAGCGGACGCGACCTCGTGCTGATCGGCGGCGGATTGTTTCTGCTCGTCAAATCCACGCTCGAGATCCACTCCAGCGCCACGGGCGAGGCACACGAGCGCAGCGCTAGCAGCGGCAAGGCAAGCTTCGGCGGCACGCTCGTGCAGATCGCCGTTTTGGACATCATCTTTTCGCTCGACAGCGTCATCACCGCCGTGGGCATGGCGCAGCACCTGCCCGTGATGATCCTCGCAGTGATCATCGCCGTGGGCGTGATGATGCTCGCTAGCGGCGCGATCGCGCGCTTCGTGGACGCAAACCCGACGATCAAAATTTTAGCGCTTGCGTTTTTGATTTTGGTGGGCGTCTCGCTGATCGCCGACGGGCTGGGCTTTCACATACCTAAGGGCTACATCTACTTCTCGATGGCGTTTTCGCTGCTGGTGGAGCTCATCAATATCCAGATCCGCAAAAAATCCGCCGCGAAATAGAGGAGCGAAATTTTGTAGGATCTGAAAGGCGCGAATGGGCTTTGCTAAATTTCTTTCGCCGCTGCAGATCAAGCTTGCTCGCGGCACGGCTAGGGATTTGAAGCTGGAGTCCGCGCCTGCAGGTGCGGCTAAATTTAGCTTTACGCTGGAGCGCTTGCGCTTTGCGGGAATTTTAAATTTAAAACGCGACGGACTTTATCTGCCGATACGCGAGGGCGACGAGCTGACGGTGATATATGAGACTTCAAGCTCAAATTCCTACCGCGAAGCTTTGAGGGGCTTAAATTCCAGCCGCAGCGCTTCAAGCAGTGCCGATTTAAGCGGCGAAAATTCCGTACCGCGCTCTAGCTGTGGAATTTCTAGCAGCGAGAATTCTGCCGCCCCAAATTCAAACTGCGACGCACATAGCGATACGGCGGCAAGTGCGCGTCAAAATTCTGCGGTATCTGATTTATCGGACAAAGATCGCAGCGGCATAAACTCCGCCGCTTTGGGTTTTATCCGCAAAGATTTAAGCAGCTCCCTCTCTTTAAATTCTACCCGCGAGAGCCGTGACGGTGCTTCGGTAAACTCCGCCGCTTCCGTCCTTCCGCTAGATTTCGTTAATCTAAGCCTAGGCGCGCAGCGCTGGAGGGACGCCGGTAGCACGGCGCTCGCCGCGATATTCGCAGCCTTCGGCGTAGCGCTAGCTGCGATGAGCATCTACTGCATAATCTTTATCTTTGATGTAAGGGCTCCTGCGGGGCTGCTAGCCCTGCTCATCCTCGCGCCTTTTGCATATTGCAGCTTTAGGTTTATGCGAAGAGACTGGCGCGCCGCAAAGTTCGGGCGCATATTCGCAGCGCTTCCGCACTCCAAAGAGCCCAAGCGAAGCGGCGAAGCGGAGGGCTATGCCAGCGGCGTGCGCGTGCTAAAAGGCAATGACGTTTATTATTTTGGCTTCGCGCTGGACGGAGTATATTTATCGGGCGATAGCAAGCGGCGTATCGTCTCTGACGCGCTACGCGCGGATCAAAATTTAGCGGAGCTTGCGGACGGCGAAAATTGCATGAAATTTAAGAATTTAGACGCAGAAAATTCCGCAAATTCTACGAGAATTAAGAATTTTGCGAAATCAGCGAATTCCATAAGCTCTGCAAATTCTGCCAACGTAACAAATTCTACAAATTCTGCCCGCTCCGCCGAAGCCTCGGCACCCGCCAATACAAAGGACACCTCGCAGAGCTTTGAGCTGCAAAACGGCGATATTCTCCGCGCCCGCTACAAGGACTACCGCGTAAGCGGACTGTGGAATAAAAGCCGCGGCATGGAGCTCGGCGATACGCGCAGCGGACTTCGGCGCGCAGCAGATTTTATCGCGGGCGTGGCGCTACAAATAGGTCTGCGTTTAGGCGGCGCGCTCGTGCTGACGTGGCTCGGCGATCACATCGGCGGCTCCTTCGGCAACGCCCTAAGCTTCATCGGATTTTTGCTGCTGCTTAGCCTTATGCTTTGAAAGGCGAATTTCAAGCGACAACCTCGCGGAATTTTGCAACTTCAAGGAATTTCAAATTTCGCAATTTCGCAGAATTTCGCAGCGAGCGGATTCGGATTTTAAATTTTAAGGCTTAGGGCTGTAAATTTAAAAGCGTAGAAAAATTTCAAATTTCAAGCACACAGAATTTAGACCGTGAAATTTTAAAATTTTAAATTTTAAAGCGTAGAATTTCAAGGCGCGGAATTTTAATTTCAGAATTTTAAATTTTGCGGTGCGGAATTTCGTAGCGTGGATTAAAATTTTAAATTCCAAAACGCGCGGGATTTTAAGGTGCGTGAAATTCCAAAGCGCGAAATCAAAAAGCGGAATTTTAAAATTCCAAATTTTACGGCGCGTGAGGCCGCAGCACGGCGTGTGAAGCTATAGTGCGCGAGGCTGTGACACACAAAGCTGCGGCGAGCCGCCTGCTAGCTCCAAATTCTTTCGTTTAGTTTTAGGTTTTTTACGATCGCCAAAAAGTGCGAAAGCTCGCGCTTGAGCTGCGCGGCAGGGTCGCGGCGTAGCACGCTTTCGTCGATGTCGGGCTCGAAATTATCGCGCCCCGTATTTACGAAAATATAAATTTTGCTATCTAAAAAGCTAAGGCTAACGGGCGCGGCTACGGCGCCTGCGAAGCGCAAGAGCCTCCGCATAAAGGCGGGCGTTAGAATATACATCGCGCCCGCCGCGTCCTCGCAATACACGGCGAAGGCGGCGTTAAACTCCGCATCGTCCATATCGATCTTTTTTAGCCCGCCTGTGTTCGGCGCGCCGGCGCGAGCGGGAAAAATCAGGGTTTTGGCACTTATGCGTTTGTTAAATTCCGCGTAGAAAAAGGTGCCGAGGATTTCGCTTTCCGAAAATCTATTAAATAAGCTCACGTCGCAAAATGCGAACTTCACGCCGTCATAAACGCCCGAGACCCTATCGTTGCCGCCTTTGAATTTATCTAGTCGAAAAAAGAGCCCCGAAAGCTTAAGCTTGGCGGGATCGATACTGCCTCCAATATCGTATCGATAGCCGAACGCTTTAAAATAAGGCATTAGATAGTGCTCTTTAAAAGCGCGCCGAAATTTTGCCGAATAATCTCGTTTGAAGACTCTAAATAATACGAATAAGCTATAAGCAGCCAAGATTAAAATTATAATCGCGAGTAAGATATATTTGGAAATCGTGGGGCGATTTTGTAAATCGTTTAGAAATAGGCTCATAGCAAAAAGGCAGGCAGCGTAGATTATCTTAGCTTTTATGGAGCTTTCATCGCACAAAACGGCTACTATAAGAACAACCGCGAATAATCCTATAAGAGACAACAAATCCGCCATGCCTCCTCCGTCGCGCAGCCTGTATAACAAAAACGTGCCGTAAAAGAGCATGCACGTCGCCGCTAAGATCATATTTCTTTTCGCCCTATACAAAAGCTCCAGTCTGATCTGCTCCAGCTCGCTTGCGCTCAATCGCCTCTCCTAAAATTTAAATCCGATTATGGCGCTAGCGAGCTTTAAATTTGCTTACGAACGGCGGCGAAATTTTAAAATTTAGACTTGCGTAAATTTGCGGTTAAATTTAGCGGCAGATCGTTTAAATGGAACAAAGACGGGATTTCGGTATAAATTTAAGCGGCGCGAAATTTTAAAATTCCGCGCCGTAAGAGAGATAAAATTTTACGGGCGCGCTTTAAATTCGCTATAAAATTTCACTGCGCCGAGTCGTAAAATTTCGCGAAACAAACGCCGCAGATTATGCTGCGAAATTTAGGACGCCCGAGCGAACGCCGATAAATTTACGAACGCTCGCGCCGCAAAAAGCGCCGCGCGGACGCCGCTAGAAAAATTTAAATTTTTCTATAAGGTGCCTGACCTACTTCGTAGAAGTTATTGCCCTCGCTGTCGATCGCTACGATAGCTGGGAAATCCTCGACCGTAAGTCGCGCGACCGCCTCGGGGCCGAGCTCAGGGTAGGCTAGCACTTCGTATTTTTTAATACTTTGGCTAATCAGCGCGCCCGCACCGCCGATAGCGACCATATAGACGCAGCCCGATTTTTTCATCGCCTCGACGACGGCGTCGCTGCGGTAGCCCTTGCCGATCATGCCGTTGATGCCTACTTCGTTTATCATCGTAGGAGTGTATTTGTCCATGCGTCCGCTAGTCGTAGGCCCTGCAGCACCGATTGCCTGGCCCGGTTTGGCAGGGGTTGGTCCCAAATAATATATCGTCTCGCCGGCTAAGCTTACGGGTAGCTTCTCGCCGCGAGCGAGGGTTTCGGTTAGAGCCTTGTGCGCGGCATCGCGAGCTGCGATGATGGTGCCGCTGATTAGGACGTTATCGCCCGCCTTTAGGCTTTTTACTACGCTTTTATCGAAAGGTGCGGTAATTCTTTTAACTTCTGACATGATTTCCTCCTTATAGTTCAGCGTCGGCATGGCGAGCCGCGTGGCAGTTGATATTAACGGCGACCGGAAGCCCCGCTATGTGGGTCGGATACCACTCTACATTTACCTTGACGGCGGTGTTTATGCCGCCCAAACCCTGCGGACCGACGCCCGTAGCGCGCGCCATCTCCAGCAGCTCATCCTCTAGCTTGGCGTAGCGCTCGTCGGGATTTCTGCTGTCGATCGAGCGAACCGCGGCTTGCTTGGCTAAAAGCGCCGCCTTATCCATCGTGCCACCGATACCGACGCCTACGACCATCGGAGGACAGGCGTTAGGACCTGCGTATTTGACCGCCTCTAAAAATACCTTTTTTACCCCCTCGATGCCGTCTGCAGGAACGAGCATTTTTAACACCGATTTGTTTTCGCTACCGAAGCCCTTCGGGGCTACTTTGATCTTAAGTTTGTCGCCGGGGACGATGCGGGTATTGATGACCGCAGGGGTATTATTCGTGGTGTTTTTTCGCTCAAAAAGCGGCTCTGCGACCACGGATTTACGCAGATAGCCGCCTACGTAGCCGTCCGCAACGCCTGCGTTGATAGCATCCTCCAAATATCCGCCCTCGATATGCACATCCTGACCGAGTTCGACAAAAACCACCGTCATACCGGTATCTTGGCAGATCGGCGCGACCTCTTTTGCCGCCAAATCGGCATTTTGCAAGAGCTTGCCTAAGATATCTTTGCCGATAGGCGAAGTCTCGTTCTCGCGCGCTTTCTCAAATGCCGCGCGCATATCTGGCGTGACGTGATAACAGGCTTTTTTGCAAAGTTCGCTGACTACTTTGGTAATTTCATCCGCTTGGATCGTTTTCATGATCTCTCCTTGTATTGAAATTTTAATGGATTATATTCCGTTAAACTAAAAACTTAGTTTAAAATTTTATCTTCATTTAATAAATTTTAACAAAAGGCTAGAAAATAAGCGGTTTTTAATCTTTTTATAATAAAATACCACTTTTCGAATTATCAAATACTAAAAATTTTGCGAAGAAATTTTAAAATCAAGGAAACCTATGAAAAAGAAAACTCTTGTGCTGCTCGTGGGCGCTTGTGTGCTTATAGGAATGATACTTTCTCTTGGGATTGCGGAGATGGTTCACCTTACGGGCACCGATAAATTCTGCGTATCCTGTCATACGATGCAGCCGATGGCAAACGCATTTCACAACGATGTTCACGGCGGCAATAACCCGCAAGGCTTCAAGGCCGATTGCGTCGCCTGTCACGTTTCTCATGAAAATACCTTTATGTATCTTTGGACTAAAGCTCTAACCTCCGCAAATGATGTCTACAAAACGGTCTTTACCGATGCCGATAAGATCGACTGGCAAGAAAAACGCAAGGAGCGAAATCATTTCGTTTATGAAAGCGGCTGTCTAAGTTGCCATCGAAATTTAAAAGAGCAGAATAATCAAGTAAATAAAGCCTGGCTCGCGCATAGGGATTATTTCGCGGGCACTACCGGCAAAACCTGCGTGCAGTGCCACGAAAACGTCGGCCACAAAAATATGGGTATAGAGATTACCAAATATTGGGATAAATACAACCGAGAAAATAACAAAACCAAGTAAAGGAGAAGCAATGCTAAAAAAAGTCGCTATTTTAATAGCCTGTATCGCATCGTTTGCATTCGCAGAAATGCCCGCGCAGCATGCGAATATGTCCGCGTCGGACGCGAACGTAAGCAATTCTGTAAACGTTAGTCTTACGAAGAATTTAAAGGTAAATAGGCAGCTTACGCCGCTAGCTAGACGCTGCGTCGAGTGCCATGCCGAAAAAACTCCGGGCGTCGTTGCGGATTGGAAGATGAGCCGCCACGCTCACGTAGGCGTTAGCTGTACCGACTGCCACTCGCAGCCAGCAGATAGCCCTATGGCAGCTAAAGAGCCGCATCCGAAAGACACAGACAATCATATTTCGGTGCTAGTTAGCCCAAAAACCTGTGCCAAATGCCACAGCAACGAGGTTAAAGAGTTTGAAAACAGCGGTCACGCAAGAGGCGCTATGCAAATGCAAGCCAACAAAGGAATGGTTGATCTAATGTATCACTACGAAGGACGTGATATCCCTGATCTTAAACACGCGCCTGATATTACCGGTTGCTCTCAATGCCACGGTAGCGTCGTTAAAATGGATGAGCATAACAAGCCTACCAAAGAGACCTGGCCCGTTTACGGCATCGGTACGGTTTATCCGGACGGTAGCGTAGGCGGATGCAAATCGTGCCACTCGGGTCATAAATTTTCGATCGCCGAAGCTCGTAAGCCTGCTGCTTGCGCATCTTGCCACTTAGGACCTGATCATCCGGATATCGAAATTTACAATAACTCAATGCACGGACACGTATTTAACGCTGAAGGCAATGAGTGGAAATTTGACAGCGCTCCTGGTACTTGGGCGGTTCCTGACTACCGCGCTCCTACATGCGCGACCTGCCATATGAGCGGCGGTGTGGGCGATCTAAACTCTACTCACAACGTATCTCAACGCTTGAAGTGGAATTTGTGGCAGCCTAAGAGCAATCTACGCACCGGCGGTAATGAGACCGCGGTAAGCGAGTTTTTAAATACCGGCAAGTTAAACATTGGTAATCCTTTGGCGGGTAACCTAAACGGTCCTGAGGCAGCGCGTGCCGAGATGAAGCAAGTCTGCAAAGAGTGCCACGCAAGCACCCACACGAATAATTTCTTTGAGGTGGGCGATAAGCAGGTACTTCTATATAACGTTTACAACGACGAAGCGACTAAGATGCTAAAAGAGCTTAAGGAAAAGAAACTTCTAAAAGACGATCCTTGGGCGGATGCGTTCCAGCGAATCTACTATGTTTCATGGCACCACGAGGGTCGCAGAATGCGCCAAGGCGCGCTAATGGGCGGACCTGATTATTCGCATTGGCACGGCGTATTCGAGGTCAAAAATGACATCAGAGAGATGCGCGAAATCTACGAGCGCCGCATCAAAACCGGCAAGATCGAGGAATAATCCTTCTTAGTCTGCTAAATTCTGCCAGACCAAACAGATCAAGCTTGTAAGCCCCTGCACTTCGCGGGGGCTTTTTTATTTGGATAAAATTTTAGAATTTTATTTCGTAATCCGCAAAGCCCATCGAAAATCGCCCCTAAAAGCCACTACAAAATCACTGTCTAATTATTTAAGATCATTGAGAATTTATGACGGAAGTAGCTGATAAATTAGAGTAAATTTATCTCTTTGCAATCCAAAATTAGCTACAATCGCGCATATCATTTAAAAGGAATTTTTATGGACAAGCAAACGGCATTAGACTTTTTGAGACTTCATCAGCCGATGCCTGCGCAGCTTTCGGATCAGCTTGTGGCAGAGTTTCGCGCGGTACGGGAGTTTTTGCGTGATAATCCCTGCGACGAGGCGCTTGAGCCGCTTTTGCGCTCGCTAAACGAGGGTGACGGCGCAGGTGAATATCCGCTCGTGGACGAGGTATTGGGTGCGGCGGACGATGCTGCTGCGGTAGCTGCGATTAGAGCGGTCTTGGAAGATCCGAGCACGGGCAGCGGAGCGCGATTTTGGGCGACGCTTTTTAGCGTGAGCTTCGTCCGTAAGGAGCTCATCGCAAGTCTGGAGACATCGCTTAAATACGCAAACGATGATTTGATCGAGCTTACGAAGGAGCAGATCGAAATGTTTAAGCAGCTGACGTAAAGCTAGCTGCGTAACTTATAGTTGCACCTTGCTCGCCAGATTGCGCTGCTACAAAGCAAATCCAAATTTATAAAAATCGGCTTAATCGAAGGCTGCTTTTAAATTTTAAAATTTTGCGGTCGCTTAAAATTTTTTAGAGGCGGCGATCGAGCAGGCGGCGCGCTTTATTTTCTATGTGCTGTGGCAGGCGCCCTGTGCGAGGATTGCTATCGGCAAAGATATAGCGTCGCCGCTAAGTGCGAGCGGCGCAGGCACCGAGAGATATGTATCTAGGGAGGGTAGAAATTTCACGGCGTCGTTTGAAGTAAAATTTTAAATCTGCGGGCTTGTGATAGAATTTAAGTCGTAATAATGAAGCAGAATTTAATATGCGGCGAGCTCACCGCTGAAATTTTAAGCTTGCGTCGCGCAGTGACTGGATTTCGCTCAGTGCGATCCGTACGAAATTTTAAGCCGTAAAGATAAAGCGGAATTTCTCATACGCGATTTTTTTGAGACGAAATTTTAAGCAATGAGTTTGAGGCGGAATTCTAAGGCGTGAGTTAGATTATAAACTTGCACCGTCGGTAGAGGATACCGCGCCTTTTTTGCTCTGAGAACTCCTACCGCACGGCAAAGAATTTTGCGCTTTTAGCATTGCAGCTACGAACCTCGGCTACGCAGCGAGTAAAACTGTGCTGCGGTTATACGACTAATGATACTGCGCCGTTTTGCAAGCGATCTTGTAGCGAGATTAGGCTATGGGTTTTGGTGCACGGTATAGAAATTTGTATGGTGCGATCCGCGTGGGATTATACGGCGCAGATTTTGCGTCCTCATCTGCACTGCCAAAAAAATTCTATT
>ERZ772960.3525-NODE-3525-length-10469-cov-20.664202_pt1 | contig 10469 bp, 6 predicted proteins | sample MGYA00580678_ERZ772960 | MGnify/ENA primary metagenome ERZ772960 (study PRJEB29015, sample SAMEA2737930) | human oral metagenome | biome: human oral; feature: human-associated habitat; material: dental | place: China | collected 2059 ...
GACGTAAACCGGCGGAATCTGCGCGCATTATCAACGACCAGGACGAACAGAAAAAACAAGAAGAGACCGACGAGCTAATCACGGTAATTTTACCGACGATAAACAATGACAAGTAAACAAAATGAAGCAAGATCGTCAAATTTTGAAAATCTAAAGTATAAACCTATCCATCAAAATTATATTTTATAAGCTTCAAAGCGCTTTTACTCTAATACTATTATTAACTATTTCTACTCTACCCTTATCAATAAAATTTCTCCTGAATCCATCATTATAAATTCTTTTTGCTTTAGATGTGTACCGTGTTTTTTCAAAAACTTTCTCATTTATTTCGCGAAAAATATCTTCTGGGCTGAAGCCATTTTTATATTTTAGTATTTGATCAATGATTTTTTCAATTATATCATAATGCTCCATAACATATAGACTATTCCAACCATCACGATTGCTCCAATTGTTATATTCATTAAACGTACCATCACCAAACCGCTTTTTTAGCGCCACCTTCCAAGTGTTATATATTATACTCAACTCTTGTTCGGTACTGTCTGATGACGCTTCAATAATCTTATTACCTTCATTAACTAACTTCGGCGTACTAAAATTACTACTAGCACTATTTGGCTCATCATATAGACTTTGCGCAATTTTGACAGCTTTGAGTAGACGATTTTTCTCATTTTCGTTATCATGAAACCAATCAGTTGACCAAATACGATAAAACCTCCATCCAAGATTCTCCAATATTTCTTGCCGTAAAATATCCCGATCTCGGGCTGTCCGACTGCTATGATAGGTAGCACCATCACATTCAATAGCCAAGATATATCGACCTTCAATTTTCGGATGCTTCACAACAATATCAATCTTATATCCAGAAGACCCAACCTGAGTGCAAAGCTTATAACCCTTATTCTTCAAGAAATTATAAACATCTTCTTCAAATCCAGAATCAAATTCTAGATGATCATCACCTACAGCATCATCACCAAGGAGAGTAACCGTTCCTCTCTCAGCGTAGTCAATAAAATCACGAATCAATCTTCTTTGTGAATTATTTTCAACTCCACGAATCTCGTTCGCTCTAAATGATGATACTACCGTCATAGATCTTTTTGCACGCGAAATCGCTACATTAAGACGGCGCTCTCCACCGGTCGTAGCTAGCGGTCCAAAACGCATAGCAAAAGTTCCGCTAGTATCCTTTCCATAACCACACGAAAGTATAATTCTATCTCGCTCATCTCCTTGAACATTTTCTAGATTTTTTATAAAGAACGGTTCTCGATTTAGGTCACTAAAAAAGTCCTCTTTCTCTGGATAAAGATCCCGCAACTTGTTAATTGCTTCATCTATAGCGTACTCTTGAGACTTGCCAAATGCTACTACACCGAGTGATTGTTCTGGATGTTTTTCTATATGATCAAACACCAAAAGTGCTACCTTTTCTGCTTCTGGTCTATTGCCGTTTCTACTTTCCCATAAGCCATTCTCACAGTAAATAAAGTTCACACCAACCTGTTCACTATCAACAACCGGTGACGGAAAAGTCGCAAGACGGCTATTATAAAATTTATGATTAGAAAAGGCAATTAGCGATTCATCCTTGCTGCGATAATGCCAGTTTAGGTAAACATCAGGAAAGAAGGAGGACATTTCATCCAATACAGATTCAAGATTATCCAACTGAGTATTTTCGTCATCATACTCATCGTCTCCCCCAACAGTGTCAAAGAAGTTTGTTGGCGGCATCTGCTTAGAGTCACCAGCCACAATAACCTGCTTACCGCGAATAATTGACGTGATAGCATATTCTGGTTTAACTTGCGACGCTTCGTCAAAAATGACAATATCAAATTTCCAATTTGGATTCATTCCAAAATACGATGAAACAGTCAGAGGCGACATCATCATACAGGGCTTTAACTGGGGCAACAAAATAGGTAAATTCTCAATCAACTTCCGCGTTGGCATTAAGCGAGATTTCTTTTTTAGCTCTCTACTTAGAAGCTGGACTTCACCTCCGCGTGTTTTATTCGTAAAACTAGATAAGACAGGTAAACCATTAATCAGCTTACATCTAATTCTTGCAGCCGATACCTTTAGATTCTCCTTGTCATATTCTCGGAATATATCTACATCCCTATTATGGCTCTGACGGCTGTAATTAGAATATTCTTTATCAAAATCAGTCATTTCTAACGAGATAGTAATAAAACGCTTCTTAAATATACCTTTGATATCATCTGATTTGAATGTGTATTTTTTGTCTTCAATCTTTTCTACAAAACTAGCTAAGTTATACTCATCAAGAAGGATTTTTCTTGAAGCTAGATAATTTTGATATTCCTGCATTAGATTAAAATCTAACTTATCAAGAAGTTGTTTCACTGAATTGTTTTTAGATTCTAATATATTTACTAATTCTGAATATTTATTATTCAGACAAGTACTATTTGAATTAATCTTACCCTTAACAGCTCTTATTGTGTCTGCATTTTTATTAATTGTTTGTAAAATATCAAGATATTTCACAAAGTCATTATATTTAAGCTTCTTAAGAGTGTATTTGTCTAGTTTTTTAATCAACATTCTATAGTCACTAGATAATCTACTAAAAAACGAATTAAACTTGTTTGTTAGCTTCTTGTAAAATTCATCAGATTTCTTAAAATTTAAGAAATCTTCAGAGAAAGTATTGAGTAGTTCAGCTTTTTTGTTGTTTATATCTTTCGCCAATTTTTTGATAATCTTCTGATTTTCAACATTATCCGCCTCCAGATCTTCGATCTGTTTAATATTTTTATCAATTTCATCATGCTTAGCCTGCTTAAATGGTATTTTATCTATATTGGCAAGATATTCTTTACACTTTTTAAGTATTTCTCTCTTGTTTCCTTCCTTAGCCAGATCTTTTATAAACTTGATTCGCGCATTAAGAATATCTTTATTTATATCTCCAATTTTCTCTTGGACTTCTCGTCTTGTAGAGTTGCTAAACTGACCAATGTAATACTGCCAATAATTGGTGTCAAAATGTCGAGAATCATCAATAAAACTCATCCCATAAGACTCTACCTTACTAAATAGCTCTGCAATCTCTATATTATAATTTGCATACCAATCGAAATCATCTGGCATGTCAAAATTCAGATCTTTAACCTCTCGCAGTTTGCTTAACTCGCCAATTAGGAAATACGGAGTAGTTCCGTCATCAAACTGTTCATGAAGCTTTTCGGTGTATAGGTTTAGCTTTTTGCGCTCTTTATCAAAATTCTCATAAGTCAACATTGCTGATTCTGTTATAGACAAGTGTTTCTGTGATAAATTCAATGATGACGCAATCTGTTTGCGTACATCCGACTTGCGCTGTTTCGAGTTGTGAAGAATCAAACAGAAATCAGCTAGATTCTTCTCTTCTAACTTATGATAGACAACGTCAAGTGCAGCTTGTTTTTCAGAGACAAACAACACTTTCTTACCCAGATAGAGTGATTCAGCGATAATGTTTGTAATTGTCTGACTTTTTCCAGTACCCGGAGGCCCTTGAATGACAAAACTTTCACCATTTCGAGCACGATAAATTGCTTCCTGTTGAGATGAGTCAACTTCAAAGATATTTATATTATTTCTAGCTTTAGTTTTATCCAAATCTGGCTCTTTTTCAAAAACAAAACCTTCATCACCAAGTTCAGATCCTGCTAGTACTCTACTAAACGAATTATCGATAACAAGCTTGGCATTTTTATCTAGATCATGCCAAATTGCTAGGTTTTGAAAATTAAAAGTATCAATTACAGCCTCGTTCAGTACTCTCCAATTTAATTGGTTCTTAGTTATCTTTTTGATTTGTTCTAATATTTTTTGAATAGAAGGAGTCTCGTAATTCTGAGGATCTATGTCAAAAATTAAATTAAAATCGGATTCCAACTTTTTCTTAATTACTGGATTAAAAGTAATTTCTTCATTTGTATTCAGTGATATTCTTAACGGATCACGACGACCATCTTGCTCAGTTTTGATTGGTATCAAAACTAGAGGAGATTTTACTTTACTATTTGCGTCATCGCTTTCATACCACTCTAAAAAACCAACTGCTATATAACCGATATTTAGCCCCTTTTCTTCATTTTCGAGCTTAATTCTCTTATTTATAGCATAAAGTGTTTTTGTACGATTTTTAACTATTTCATTCCGATCCTTTTTCTTCTTTTCATCATATTCAAGTAGCGGCAGTTCTTGTTCATTAGCAATTTCAATCTCAGTACTAAATTCAATGGTATGCCCGCCAAAAGCAAGCTTATTCAATTCATCTAAGATGTCTTTTACCTCACTATCAAAGATGTCTTTCTCAAGTTTTAGTGAACCAGTTTTATAAGGCTTATACCATAGCAGACGATTTCGTTTCGTCATATCCAGTAGCGACTTCTTCCAGTCATTTATCCGCTTTTCAATATTTTTCGAAACATCTACATTACTCATTTTGCCTCCCCTTTTATCCAAAGCCTAACCAGCCACATCATTTCCTTACACCTACATTCAGAAATCTCATTTTGGAGCCACGATCGGGGTTTGAACCCGAGACCTCATCCTTACCATGGATGCGCTCTACCAGCTGAGCTATCGCGGCATAGCCATCAGACAATCACTCGTTTCTGCAACTAAAGAGCCACTATCCGACTGCTTGATTCTAGCATATTAGACAGTTATTTAGCAACTAGCGCTTAGCCGTCTTAGATTTTGCTTTAGATTTGGTTTGGCTGGCCTTTGGCAGCCTCGGCGTTATGAAGGTATCGATCAATCCCCAGGCGATGCCGTTGACTAAAAATGTAACCGCTAATATACCCGAAAAAGACGCCGCCAGATGTGCCGAGGAAACGCTAAATAACGTTGATAATCCCGCGGCCACCAGCCCGATAATTGCCAAAATTAAATATGCCTGCTGCAACTTCAACCGCTGGTTCTTTTCGCTGTTCCAGACGGTAAATATTTGTTTTAATAATTCTAACATGCTTTAACTATAGCACACAAACATAAAAATGTCAAACGAAATCAGTTTCACCAGAGAAAAGCTAAAGAAAAAAGCCGCTTCTGTAAGCGACAATTTTCTTAAAAATTATTCCTTGGTGCTGGAAGTAGGACTCGAACCTACGAAGCCTTACGGCGGGAGATTTACAGTCTCCTGTGATTGCCACTACACGATTCCAGCGCGTATTTGGAGCCGATTCTCGGACTCGAACCGAGGACCTGCTGTTTACAAAACAGCTGCTCTAACCAGCTGAGCTAAATCGGCAACCTATATGATTCTAGCAATTTTCAGCGCTACTGGCAAGAGTTATTTGACAAACATCAATATTCTGTTGCGATACATTGTTTTACATCAACGATTATTGACAAAATACCCCCAGGGGGTATATTATAAATCTATGAACACAACAGATATAAAGCGGCGAGCCCTGCACCGTATTAAGATTATTCAAGGGCAGATGCGCGGACTTGAAAAACAAATCGCCGACGACGTCTATTGCATGGATATTTTAACGCAAAGCCTGGCGCTGCAGAAATCATTGGCGTCATTGAATAAGCTTATCCTTGAGCGGCATTTGCGTACGCACATCGCCGACAGAATGGCGTCGGGCAGCGAAAGTCAACAGCGTAAAGCGATTGAGGAACTGTTAAATCTATACGAATTAAATAATATAAGGACAAAATAATGAAACACGACTCTCACCACTGCAACATGAAACAATCATCTAAAAGTATGGCATTAGCAGCGACACTGCACTGTTTAGCCGGCTGCATGGTTGGCGAGATGCTTGGCGTGACGATCGGCACACACGCCGAGTTCGCACCGCACACGACGGTAATATTAGCATCAATATTGGCGTTCGTTTCTGGCTATACTGTATCAACCGTACCGCTATTGCGCGCTAAGCTACCGCTTACTAAAGCTTTCAAATTAGTTTTCGCCGCCGACACATTATCAATCCTGTCGATGACTGTCGTCGATAATATCATCATGATGATAGTTCCCGGCGCCATGGACAAGAATTTGCTGCACCCGATTTACTGGATTAGCCGGTTGTTGTGTATGACGGCGGCATTCTTAGTATCATTTCCGGTTAATTTGTATCTGCTGCGCCGCGGCAAAGGACACGCACTGACCCATCAATACCATCATCACGATAACTAGCACTATCGATATACAGGGAATTTTGACAAACATCAGCCGTTTTTCTTGTCAGTTGGCAATATTTTTAGTACAATCAGAGGGTAAATTTGTGGCTCTTTAGCTCAGTTGGTAGAGCAGAGGCCTGAAGAGCCTTGTGTCCCCAGTTCAAGTCTGGGAGGAGCCACCAATTTGTTTTTGTATTGATATTTACTACCAGTGTTTTTCCGGCTGATTGTAGCTGTGTGCGGAGCTTATTTTCTTAACCAGAATAATTTTAGCCAATTAAGTAAGACCAATAAAAAAACACCCGGATATCTCCATATTTTCCGGGTGTTGTTTAGTTGATGATTTATTGATTACTATTCTGTTTAGCGTAAGACTGGGTTATATTCGTCTACTGCTTATAGGATAATACAGACCTGCCGATTATTGCACTTTGCCAGCAACATCAACAAGACCACCTCTCTCCTTGCCGTCTTGTGGGAAATGAACGAACACGTCAGATTCAGGAGAATCTTCTACTACCTTAACACGCGCCTCGTCGCCAGGTTCCACCTTAGCCAAGCCCGGGTCCTTTACTGTAACGTCTCTATGTCCTTGCGCGCCTTCACAATCTACTCCCAGCTTTACCCCGACTTGTAAGTTGCCGCTTGCATCTTTTTCCGCACTTGTAACTTCGGCAGAACAATCACTGACTGGCCATTCTTGTGTATCTTGTGTATTTTCATGCCCAGCCGTTACACCAAACACAGCAGCTACAGCGAGAGTGCCAGCCGCCAACCCCGCGATAATCCTTTTATCCAATCGCTTAGCATGTTCAGTTGAAGTTGATATTGGTGGTTGTGTATCGTGTCTTTTCCTCATAACCATCATATGGTAACACAATTTTTTATAAAAGTAAAGGCTTTGTGTAGATTCGTTTGGTGAACCTTGCGAATCTGTAATCTGCCTACTCCCTACTCTTTACCGTACAGCGCGCGTAAAAACCTGGCATTTTATTCTCATCTCGCTTATACTTAAACCATGAAAACTTGGCAAGATGTCGCTTCCCTATATCAGATTTATCCGCGTAGTTTTCGGGATACTAATGGCGATGGGATTGGTGATTTGAATGGCATTACCGAAAAGCTGGACTATTTGGCGTGGCTGGGGATTGACGGGATTTGGATTTCGCCGTTTTTTACCTCGCCGATGACTGATTTTGGCTATGATATCGCTGACTACCGGGAAATTGATCCGACATTTGGCGGGCTGGATGATTTTCGAGCGCTGTTGGAAAGAGCTCATATTCTGGACATCAAAGTTATAATCGACCTCGTTCCCTGCCATACATCCGACCAGCATCCGTGGTTTCAGGAAGCACGGTCATCGCGCGACAACCCTAAGCGTGATTATTATGTCTGGCGTAACGGACGGGACGGCAATGAGCCGAACAATTGGCGAAGTTTATCGGGCGGTAGTTCGTGGGAGCTTGACGAGCAGACCGGTCAATTCTATCTCCATTCGTTCCTGAAAACACAGCCGGATTTGAATTGGGATAATCCTGCGGTTCACAATGAAATGAAAAACGTAGTGCGGTTTTGGTTTGACACGGGCGTGGACGGTATGCGGGTTGATGCGATTTGGGGCATTTCGAAAGATCCGGAGTTTGGCAATGATTCGGCAAATCCTGATTTTCACGGCGATCCTGAAGCCTACGGCGCGTTCATTCACGACCACTGTAAAATGGGGCCGCATTTTCAGGAATATCTGCGTGAGCTGGCATCAGTTTGTGATGAATATGACGACCGACAGATGGTGTTTGAATTTTATCCGGACGAGAAGTTGGGCGATATTTACCAGCAGTATCACAAGGTACTGACGGCTCATCCGAAGGCGTCGGCGTTCTTTATGGAGTATCGCCAGGACGAGTGGCACGCGGAGCATATTGGGCAGAAGATTGAGAAATATTTACAGGCGGCGGGTTCAGCCAAGCCGTTTTTCTGCGTAGGTAATCACGATCAGCCGCGCATTGCCTCGCGGCTCGGGATGGAGCGAGCGCGAGCCTTGCACTTTCTCAACCTGCTAACGCCGGGCGTCAGCGTAATGTACTATGGTGATGAAATTGGTATGACCAATGGCGAGCTGACCGCTGATAACATTCAGGATAATTTTAGTCCCGCCAATTCCATCATCGACAGCCGCGACCTGGAGCGCACGCCGATGCAATGGGACGATACGCGGTTCGCTGGATTCTCAGAAGTAAAACCGTGGCTACCAGTGAATAAAAACCGAACATTTGTTAATGTTAACAATGAAAAAAGCTCGCCCATGTCAATGCTAAATTTGCACAGAGCTTTACTACGATTACGCCAAGAATTCCCAATTATTAAAAACGGTACACTAAATATCGTAAGTAGTGCTGATACCAGTAACGGGTTTATTCTGGGTATTAAACGCGAGCTAGGCAGAGAGTGCGCTTATATTTTTATCAATTTCGCTGACGCACCGCAAAGTTTTTCCATCCCAGAAAACGGCAGAATCCTCGCCTCCACGCACCCGCAATACCTACTCTTAGGAAAAGACAGACAAATGACGATTCCTGGCTATTGCGGAGTAATATTGATAGTTGGAAACTAGTTTTTACGAAACAGCGTTGATACCTTCCAGTGCGTAGGCAGTGTCTTCCCATCCTCGTACTTCGATTGAATCGACGCCCATTTGTTTGACCGGAAAATCATTGCCGCCTTCTTGTAACTTGTCGCCAAAGAACAGCGCTTCTTCCTTTGACCAGCCGTTCAATTCAAGCAGCTTACCAATGCCATAGGCTTTATCAATTCCTGGCAGCGTAATATCAGTACTGGTCGTACCGCCAATCCTTACCTCCAGGCCAGGCAATTTCTCCGCTATTTTATCACGATACACGGGACGAATATCTTTATATTTTTCTGCCCAGGCATACTTATCTTCTGGGGTCGCCTGCTGGCCCAGTGCCGACATGGTAATCTGACTGTGGCGATCCTCAATAATTTCGCCCGCAGGATTATCGCACCAAATGCCCATCTCCCTGGCAACCTCTTCCAGTGCTGTAGTTATCTGAGTTTTTTGCTCATCAGATAAATCATTCGCGTACTGGATTTTCCAATCGTCATCAGCAGCATTAAATCGATAATACCTCGTGCCGCAAGTCGGCATTGCATGAAATCTTTGGAGCAATTCAGGCTGGACATTAAGCCGATCAATCACCTGCTTTTTAATCTGCTGGAATGTGCCGCCCGTAATGACGCACACATCATAATTTTCAAGCAACTGGCTAAGAATGCCGGCCATCCGATCGCTAATTGGCGACTTGGTAATAGCTAGCGTGTCATCCAAATCAAACCCGATAATTTTTTTCACTCTTCGTCTCCCTCCATGATTAACACAAACGTATTTTTACCTTTTTTCAGCAGCGACGTAGTGTTGACAGCTTGGTCTTCGGTCAGTTTTTCGCCGTTGAGGCTGATAGCGCCAGATTTTAGCAGGCGTTTTGCCTCGCCATTAGAACTGACTGCGCCAGAGACCACCAACGCTTCAATGACGCCGACGCCGACATCAACGCGCGGAATTTCTTTAGCCAAAGCATCTAGATCGTCGTCTGACAATTGCCGGAAATCGCCGCCACCAAACAACACTTCAGTGACGCGTTCCACCGATTCGCGCCGATTAACGCCGTGGACGATGTCGGTGACTTCGCGAGCCAGAACTTTCTGTGCCGAGCGCGCACCTGGATTAACCGCATGGTTTTCGGCGATGGCTTCGATCGATTCGTGATCCAGCGTAGTGTACATCTTCATGTAGTCGATCACTCCATCATCATCGACATTCAGCCAGAATTGATAAAACTTATATACGCTGGTTTTATTTTCGTCAAGCCAAATTGCACCGCCCTCAGACTTGCCAAACTTACGGCCAGTTGCTTTGTTGATAACCAGCGGCACCGAGTAAACATGCGCTTCGCTGCCCTCTAGCTTACGGATAAGGCTAACACCAGTCGTCGAGTTTCCCCACTGATCAGCACCGCACACCTGCAACGTAACACCGTGCTCTCGGAATAGATGTAAGAAGTCATAACCCTGTATTAACGAGTAGCTAAATTCAGCATAACTAATGCCGCTGCCGCCCTCGCCGATGCGCGCTTGAACAAACTCGCGATCAAGCAGCTGCGTCATTGACATATGCTTACCAACTTTATACAGGAAATCGATATAGTTTATATTACGAAACCAATCGGCGTTATCAACCAGATGAAAATCACGCCCCTCAAAAACGCGCCTGT
>ERZ772960.3526-NODE-3526-length-10469-cov-9.041963_pt1 | contig 10469 bp, 11 predicted proteins | sample MGYA00580678_ERZ772960 | MGnify/ENA primary metagenome ERZ772960 (study PRJEB29015, sample SAMEA2737930) | human oral metagenome | biome: human oral; feature: human-associated habitat; material: dental | place: China | collected 2059 ...
GATCCTGAAAGATAAATCCGATATCCTTTCCGCGGATTTTGTTCATCTCGTCTTCGGGGAGTGTCAGTAAGTCTCTGCCGTTCAGGAGGATTTCGCCCGAAACTTGGGTAAAGCGCATATCGTGAAGCCCCATAACGGACATTGCGATAGTGCTTTTCCCGCAGCCGGATTCCCCAACAATAGCAAGCATCTCATTGGGATGAACGTCAAACGACACCCCGTCAACGGCATCATAGTAGTTGCCGTCGATACGGAAAGCCGTGTGCAAATTTTTAACGGTTAATAAATTGTTTTGTTCCATGGTAGTTTACTGTATTTATAACCTTTTTTTTAATAGTTATGTAATACGGTATCACGGATACGCAAATTTTGCAACCGGAAAAACAAAAAAACAAAAAATCAGGGTAACTGCATCAGGCTCTTTGTTATCCCCGCAGAATAATTGAGGCCGTTCAACCAGAACTGCCAAGAATGGCAGTGGTTCCATACAGCAGCGATGTTTTGTGCGTGCACAAAACTCGCCTTCAACTGTTGTACACGGATGTACAACAGTTGAAGATGGTTCAAATGGTCTCGCGACCTCAATTATTCTGCGATGTTTATCAATTTTTCCTGATGCAGTTACCCATCTGCTAGAAAAAATGTGCGAAATTTTATCCAAAATTTCGCACAGAAAGAAGGTACCGCATCCTTATACTCTACAGCACGTACTTCTCTAAAAAGCGGGCGACGCCGTCCTCATTATTGGTATAGTCCGTTACCGCGTATGCGATGTCTTTGATAGCCTGCAGCCCGTTTTTCATGGCGATGCCGTATCCCGCAAGGCGGATCATCGTTTCGTCATTCATACTGTCGCCGAATGCCATCACTGCCTCATTTTTGATACCGAGCAGCCATGCCAGCTCTTGCAGGAATTCCCCCTTACCGGTATCCAACGGAATGATTTCCAAAAAATACGGCTTACTGGTAAACAGGACAGCCCGCGTACCGAACCGCTTTCTAAACTCAGGCTCGACGGCAGCGATAATTTCCGGCTCCGCAGGAATGAGCAGCTTATACACCGGCTTGGTGCGCAAAATCTCCCGATAGTCCTTCGGCACGACAATCTTCATTTTTGTCAGATGCGCATCCCTATCCGAAAAAACCGTCCGTTTAACGATATAAATGGTATCGTCAAAGTAGAGATGACAGGAAAGATTTTGCGACTCGATATAATCGTAAATCTCAAGCGCAAGATCGGCGCCGAGACGGCGGCTGATGATTTCCAGCTTCATATCGGAGGTCAATATCTGTGTTCCGTTGTTGCACAGGATATAGCTTTCCGTTTTATCCGAACCGATCCGCTGCGCATACGAATGTACCGAACGGGGACTTCTCCCCGAAGCGAGTAATGTCAGCACACCCTTTTTCATCAAGGCCTGCAATACCGACACCGTATAATCGGAGATGGTCAGATCATCCCGCAAAAGGGTATCGTCCAAATCCATTGCAATAATTTCTATGTTTTTTAACTTTTCCATTACAGCGGCTCGCCTTTCAGCAATTTACCGATACGCTCAAGCGCAACCCGTATTTTGCTTATGTCGGTAGCGTAGCAGCAGCGGACAAAGCCTTCGCCGCCGCTTCCGAATACATGGCCGGGCACAACGGCAACTTTGTAGTCGGTAATCAGCTTAATCGCAAAATCTTCCGAACTTAAACCGGTACTGCGGATATCGACAAAGAGGTAAAATGCGCCGTCGGGCGTTATATATGGGAGATGCATCGAATCAAAACTCTTCATCATCAAGTTGCGCCGCTGCCGGTAGGAAATTCGCATCCGCTCAACCTCGTCCCAGCCGCGTTCCAATCCTTCCAGTGCCGCATATTGGCTCATAATCGGAGCGCAGATTGCCCCATACTGGTGAATTTTATGAACTTGAGCCATCAGCTCCTGCGGACAGGCGATAAAGCCGATACGCCAGCCGGTCATTGCAAAGGACTTTGAAAACCCGTTGAGGATAATGCAGTAATCCTTCATTCCGGGAAAAGAACCGATGGACACATGCGGCGCTTCGTACCGAAGTTCGCAGTATACCTCGTCGGACAGCACCCAGATGTTATGTTTTTTAACGACGGCGGCGATCTTTTCCATCTCATCAGCAGGAATCATCGTACCGGTGGGATTGTTCGGGCTGCAGATAATCAGCGCCTTGGTTTTCGGCGTAATGAGCGCTTCAATGGCTGCCGCCGTCGGGATAAAGTTATCCGCCGAGGTATCCAGCCCGATCGGTTTCGCCCCGCAGAGCGCAACCAAGGGCTGATACGAAACATAGCACGGTTCCGCAACAATCACCTCATCCCCCGGATTCAAAATAGAACGGAACACAATATCGATTGCTTCCGAAACGCCGAAGGTAATCAGTACCTCGTTTTTAGGCGAATACGACATACCGTAGCGGTTCAAATAACCGGCAATCGCCTTGCGGAGCGGTTCAAGCCCCCAGTTTGAAGTATACGAAGTATGCCCGCATTCGAGGTGATACCACGCTTCCTCGCGCATACCCCACGGCGTTGCAAAGTCAGGCTCCCCTACCCCCAACGAGATAATATCATCCTTTCCGGCAGCAAGCTCAAAAAAGCGGCGGATACCGGAAGGAGCGATACTCACAATCCGATTGGAAAATTTATCGGGTCTGTCCATCATGCGGTAATCTCTTCACGGGGATCTTTTTTCGGGTCGATATAATACGTTCCGCTTTCTTTGTAGGTCTTGAGCACAAAATGCGTACGTGTACTGATCACCCCTTCCAGCGATGCGAGTTTTTCCGACACGAAAAAGGCAACCTCTTTTAAGTCTTTTCCTTCGACCAGCACATGCAGATCATACCCGCCGGACATCAGCTGTACCGTCTTTACCTGCGGGTACCGGTATATCCGCTCCGCAATGCGGTCAAATCCGTGTTCCCTCGCCGGCGCAACCTGAATTTCGATCATTGCCGATACCGTATCGCTGCTCGTCAGCCGTTCACGGTTGATAACCGCAGCATATTTTAAGATGATGCCCTCATCCTCTAATTTTTTGATGACAGCGCATACTTCTTCCTCGGACTTGCCCGTCATTGCGGCAATATCTTGCGGACTCAGCCGCGCATCGTTTTCCAGTAAATCGATGATTTCCTGCATACCAGCGTCCTTCCTTTTATATCAATGTTCCTGCGATTCATACTTAGGCGTGGAATATACCGATGGTATTATAGCATAGATTAATGCATGTTTAAAGGAATGGTGAGGAACAGCCTTTGCATACAAAAAAACGTCCTCGAGCCAAAGTTTCCTCCAACGTGAGAACGGTCGATTTAATTTTCAAAAGGAGTTTGCCATGAGTAAGTGCTCGGGGTACTCAATCGACCATAAAAAAAGCCCCTGCGGAGGGGCGGTTTCTCCTGCATTTCGGCGGTCTTTTGAGCAAAGCACTGCTTCAAAATCCTCTTTTGTGCCGTTTTGCTGTTCATAATGCAGCAAAGTACCGGTTATCGAGCGTACCATGCGCCACAAAAAGGCATTGGCGGAAATTTCAAACACGAGAAATTCCCGATCGTTAAAAAATCGAGCCGTATAGATATAACGCGATTTGCTTTTGCTTTGATCGCCTGCGGCGGAGAAAGTCGTGCAGTCCAACTCTCCGGACAAAACGCTTGCCATCCGGTTGAGCAGGTTAATATCAGGTTCTCGTCGTATGTGCCAGCAATAGGATAATTGATGCGCAAAAGCGGTTTTCCCACAGTGAATGAAATACCGGTATGTACGTGAGGTGGCGCTGAAACGGGCATGCAGGCTATCGGAAACATGGGACGCTTCCATAATTCGTACGTCCTTGGGCAGAACGGAGTTGAGCGCAGGGACAAAACGTTCCGGTTTAATCCGCGCTATATCGGTAAAAAAATGAGCAGCCTGTCCGCAGGCGTGAACCCCCGCATCGGTTCTCCCCGAACCGAAAAGTTCGACGGGGTGCTTATGCAACAGCGCCAATGCCCGCTCAATTTCGCCCTGCACGGTGCGGAACGATTCTTGTCCGTGCCGCAGCTGTTTTTGCCACCCATGGAAACGCGTTCCGTCGTATGAAATACGAAGCAGAATATTCCGTCGCAGGATCGCCGAATCTGAATCAGTCGTCATCGGTTTCGTTTAATTCAACCTTCAGCGCATCATAGAGGTTTCGTGCATGTTCCAAAATAGGACCGGGCTTACTTTTAGAGGATTTTCCGAGGCCGAACATTTTTGCCAACGCAATTTTATGCATTCCCATCCGTTTAAGCCGTATTTCGGCATCCTGTTTCTGCCCATAGCGGTACTCTAATAATGCTCCCAGATAAATAACACCGTCATACCCATAATTTTTATCTACATCAGGCCCGAAAGATTTTAATCCTGCTATCATCTCTTTACCGGTTGTTTCCAACTCAAGCGCACGCCGATACAAAAACAGCGCTTTTTGATAAAAGAGTTTTGAAATATAGGTATAGTTCTCCTCCGGCTCTTTTTCGCCAAGCGTTGAAAAAAGCCATGCGGCACGTAACGCACATATAGCCTGTTTAATAGTAGGAGAATACTTTGAATCAAAATGATCGTAACAGAGCAATGCAAGATAATAGGAGGCGGCGCCCGAATGGAGCGTTCTGGCATTATTAAAATCGACACGGCCGAAAAGATTTTTTACCGCGCTATAGCGTTCGTTCATAGCTCCAAGCAGCGCTTCGGCGATCGGTTTTTCGATAACTCTAAAATCCTGTGTAAACCCCGTGTATAAACATTGCGGACAAACGGTCATACTGTAGATAAGCGGGTATACTTCCCCGTATTTTGCCGACGGCTCATATAAGCGGCGCAATTCTTCCGTTAAATCACCGGCGATAACGCGGCCGCCGCCGGAATACATCTCTTCCCGTTTAAATTTTGCTCCGCATACGGGGCATTCGATCTGATCTTTGGAATAATAAGAAATAGCGGCTTCTTTTTTACTTTGCTGATCATCGTCACGTTTCATATTACAGATCTCCTTTCCGATTAACTTTCCAATATTACAGCTGCAATAGCCATATTACTTTCATGGGTCAATGAAAGATGGATACGGGTACCGCAGATACGCTCGAACGGCGTTGCTGCGTCTCCTAAGAGTGTCAATTCGGGTTTCCCGTTCGGATTATTGATAACGAGAATATTCTTTAGTGTTATCCCTTTTAATCCGGTACCGAGCGCCTTCCCATACGCTTCCTTTGCAGCAAAACGAGCTGCTAGAGAATAGGCCGCAGTCAAGCCTCTGCTTTTGGTCTCCATCAATTCTTGCGGATGAAAAAAGCGGGCAAGCAGACCTTCATCTTCCATCCACCGCCGTATGCGGTTTATATCAACGGCATCTATTCCGAATCCGACAATCATCTATACATCTCATCATCTTCCGATACTTCCGCAAATTCCGCCGTTATTTGTACCGATTTCGGGCTTATCTGCAGTATTTTCAGTTTTGAATACGCTGCCGATAATACCGGTACAACAGGCAGCATATAAACACCCTGTTCAGTAATACTTTCGCATGATACCGTCAATATATTTTCGGCAGGACTCCATGTTTCCAGCAACTTTTTCGGCCCCTGTATTTCCAAACTGCCGGTTTTTTTATCGGCGGTTATTGATAGCCCCTCATTCTGCTTTTCAAAGTAAATAGGAATATTATCAAATTTCTTTTGAATAGTAGTTTCATTTATCTTAACCGTAGATTGCACTTGAGCCTTGCCGACAATTGAAATCAACGGATCGTCGTTAATGATGGCGACTGTTCCCGAAAACCCGTTTGTCCGCGCTTCTATCGAAAGCGGCTCGGTCACAAGTTCATTAATCTGCTCAACACGTTCGGCAGGGCCTTCTATGTCAATAGCAGCCGGTTCAAGCGAGCTTTCGGTTACCTCGTACCCGTCGGCGGGAATTCCCCTAAGGGAAAGCGAAACGGGAACCTGTTTGCGTATGTTTGTCGCCAAGCGGAGCGTTAGGATCGCCGGCTCCGTGCTGATCTCCATATTACCGATCGGTACTACTGTTCCCGTCAATCGAGTTTTGATGGGTATTCGATACGTTCCTTCGGTTTTAAAATCCGATATATTGATAAAAGCAGTAATATCATTTTCTCCGATGGAGCCGATTCCGGTGGCGTCTCCCCATATCGTAACTTTTATTTTAGCAGGATATTGCTCCGCCGGCACAAGATGTCCGTCGGTTTTAACCGTAAGCGGAATAATAAGGGAACGCCTGTCTAAAAGGGTTCCTCGATAAAACTCCGATAAGAAAACAGCCAAGACAAGGCAGATAATTTTAACCGGCCAATTTTCGGTAATATGGAGTAAGATTTGTTTTATATTCATGAAGCGCTTCCTTCGGATGTCTCGGCAGTTTGAGCCTTTGCCTTGACTTTGAGCAGATACGTCAGCTCCGATTCGATATTGTCCGTGGTAAGGTCGTAATACAGCTTTGAATCGTACGCGAGGCTGATTGCTCCCGATTCTTCGGAGACGACAAGCACAACCGCATCGGTTTCTTCAGCAATACCGAGCGCTGCGCGGTGCCGTGTTCCGAAGCTCTTGTTGATATCCTCCTGCTTGGTAAGCGGCAGATAGCAGCCCGCCGCAACGATTCGTCCGTTGTCGATAACGACAGCGCCGTCATGTAACGGAGTGTCGAATTCAAAAATGGTAACGAGAAGATTCGAGCTGATTTCCGCGTTGATTCGAGTAGCGGAAGGATTTTCGATTATCTCTTTTAAATTATTCTGCCTTAAAAATATGACCAGCATTCCGCGGCGCTCTGCAGAAAGGCGCTCGGCAGCAGTTAACACGTAGTCGATATGGTTGTGTTGGGATCGGGAGCGTCTGAACCAATCGTTTTGCCCCATCGTCAGGAACATTCTCCGCAACTCGGGCTGAAAGATAATCGCCGCACCGATAACAACTCCGGTTGCAAGCATGTTCAATATCCAAAGCAGCGTCGTAAGGTGCAGCAGGAATGCAACCGCATAGATGAGAAGCATCAATAAGGCGCCCTTCCCGAGCTGTGCCGCCTGCGTTTTAATCAGTATCTGATATGACTTATACATCAGAAACGCAAGAAGGAGTATATCCAGCACCGGTCCGATATAGGAGAGGTAGAACGACAGCATATCCCTAAGTAGTTCCATATTTTTGCAATTCCTTTAACACCAGTAATAGCTCTCGCGTTTCGGCAACATCGTGTGCCCGTACGATAGAAGCTCCTTGCTGCACCGCATACATCGTTGCAGCAAGCGTTCCCGCAAGCCGTTTTTCAGGAGCTTCTCCGGTCACAGCCCCGATAAACGACTTCCGCGAAAGGCCTACCAAAAGCGGGTATCCCAAGCCGGTAAAACATGCGCTTGCCGCGACCAGCCGGTAATTATCCTCGGCCGTCTTTCCAAAGCCGATACCGTAGTCGATAATGATACGCTCACGCACTACTCCGCAGGTTAAAGCATACACAGCCCGTTTTTCAAGATAGTCCCGTACTTCCATTACTATATTGCGGTACTGCGGAATATTCCGCTGCATTGTCGGCGGTGTCCCCCGCTTATGCATAAGGACAACGGTGCCGCCTTCTTTCGCTATCAGCGTACCGAGCGCCGGATCATCAGTTAGTGCCGAAATATCGTTACACAGCGTCGCACCGGCTTTAAAAGCAGCCTTCATAACCGCCGCTTTCCGCGTGTCTACGGATAGGGGAACAGCGCTGCGCTTTCGGACAGCCTCGATTAACGGAATAACCCGCTCAATCTCCTCTTCTTCGCTGATATAGGAAGAGCCGGGACGAGTCGATTCACCTCCGATATCGATAATATCGGCGCCTTCCGCTTCCAAAGCTAATGCCCGTTTCAAGCCTTTTTCCACACTTGTTGAACGGCTCGGTTCATAAAACGAATCGGGCGTTGCATTGACAATTCCCATGATAAAAGCCGGTAAACCGGTTTCTATTATATGCCCTTTTCCGCAATCAAGTTGCAACCGCATAGTAGATTATAACAAATTTTCCGACTCTTGTCCTAGACAGCAGCCGCCTAAAATATTTATAATGCGGAATCTCTGCACTTCCATTACCCCCTGCTTGAAGAAAGTTATAAATTATAGTATTCTTAATATATACGTTCGGTGTTATCAATTTTAGCGGAGGATAGATATGGCGATTACTGACGCGCAGTTTCAACTGGTTACCTTTCAGCTCGGCGAAGAGCTTTACGGTGTCGATATAATGGATGTAAAAGAGATAGTAAAGGTTCAAGAAGTCCGGCAGATTCCGAATGCACCGTATTACGTCGAAGGATTTTTCCATTTACGAAATGAAATTATTCCGATTATCAGTTTGCATAAACGGTTCCATCTTAAAAAGGCGAATTTTGACGAAGATGATGAATATTTGGGAGGATTTATCATCCTTAAAATCGGCAAATACAAAATCGGCATTGTAATTGACCGCATTGCGCGTGTCGTTATGGTACGCCAAGAAGATGTTCAGCCGCCGCCTCAGATGATTACCGGTATCGGTACCGAATATATCAACGGGGTTATCCGCCAAGATTCAGGGTATCTCATCCTATTGGATATCCGCAGATTGTTTAGTCCGAAAGAATTACAGAAGCTCACGTCCTTCTAGCATGTCGATACCTGTTTATAGCTCTACCATCCGCCGCTCGGAAATGGATGCCGTACTCACCTGCATGGTCGAAGAAAAAATCGGCCCGGGCGAGATGAATCAAAAACTCATTAAATTGGTACGCGAACTCTATGAAGCCGAAGGCGCTATTGCCTTACGCAGTCCAGCGATGGCCTTGGTCTATGCCCTTAAAATGTTCGATCTTCCCGAAAAGGCCGGTGTACTACTCTCCGCGCTTGCTCCTTCGTGGCAATATATCGAAGTAAAGCGGCACGGATTTACTCCGATTGTCTTGGATGTAGACTCATTGACCGGCTTAGTCACACTTGAAACTGTTGAAGAAGGGGTCAAACAGGGTGGCAGAGTATTGGTACTGCATGAAACACTCGGAAATGTACCCGATATGGAAGCGTTTGCCGCCCTTTCCATTCCGATTATCGAAGATATTTCCCAAAGCGCCGGCGCCCTGTACGGAGAAAAACGGGCGGGAACGTTCGGATCCTTTGCGATACTGGGACTTGAAGAGAGGGATATTTTAACGGGCGGCGGCGGCGGTATACTGATTGCAGTAGAACGGCGTAATGCCTCCGTGTTAAAAAACATGGCGGAAACCATTCCGATAACCGATTTTTTGCCTGACATCAATGCGTCCCTCGCCTTTGTGCAGCTTAAAAATATGGAAAAAAATCTCCGGCTCCGTGACGAAATGCGGGAGCTGTATCTCCGCGCGCTCTTACAGACAAGGCATAAGCCGCTCGTATTCTCCGAAGGGGTAAAAAATCCCGTTTATTCCTTTCCGGTAATTCTGGAAAGCGGCTTTAAGGATGTAAAACAGTACGTTAACCGCAAGGATATTGAGATAGAGCTCGCCTTTACCAATTCCATTGCGGACTTTTTAAAAGAAGAAAATAAAAGCATCAATGCGGCGTCGCTGTTACTGCGAACCGTACTCTTTCCGCTCTATCCTCGGCTCGGCATCAATAATGCGGCGAAGATTGCAAAAGTATTGGGGACACTTCCGTAACGGACACGTATGCAAAAGAACGCCATTATCATCCTGACAACCTATAAACCGCACGCAGCGGAGATATCCAAGGAGCTCTTGGGCTTTTTGCAAGAAAACCGGATTCAAACTGACATCTACGAATATGACGGCTTACCGCCGGCAAAACCGATACGGAAGCGGTATGATTTTGCCGTCAGCCTTGGGGGGGACGGTACGGTGCTGTTTGCAGCGCGGTACTGTGCACCGAAAAAAATACCGGTATTTCCCATTAACCTCGGCGAATTCGGCTTTATTGCCGGCGTTGAACCGGCCCATTGGAAGCAAGCGCTCGGCGAATACCTCGCAGGAAATGCGGAACACCACGAGCGGCTCATGCTTTCCACCGCCGTGTATCGTAACGGCGAATGCGTCGGCTCCTTCGATGCGCTCAACGATGTGGTTGTGTCAGGCGGCGGCATTGCGAAGCTGATCAACCTCGCGCTTTCCTTTAACGGTATCTCTTTCGGCGTATATCGGGCGGACGGCGTTATCGTGTCGAGCCCGACCGGTTCTACCGCATATTCGGCAGCCTCCGGCGGCCCGATTATGGATCCTACGGTTGCCGCCTTCGTTCTTACGCCCATATCGGCATTTTCCCTATCAAACCGGCCGGTCGTACTGCCTGCTTCCGGCACAATGCGTATTGAGGTTTTGCATAATCGTCAAAAAGATGTTATTGTATCCATAGACGGACAGGAGTTGTTTCCGCTCTGCGAAGGCGACAAAATTGAGATTAAGA
>ERZ772960.3528-NODE-3528-length-10468-cov-5.715356_pt1 | contig 10468 bp, 6 predicted proteins | sample MGYA00580678_ERZ772960 | MGnify/ENA primary metagenome ERZ772960 (study PRJEB29015, sample SAMEA2737930) | human oral metagenome | biome: human oral; feature: human-associated habitat; material: dental | place: China | collected 2059 ...
GGCGATAGAGGGCTTCTATGCCTCGCGCCGGTGCGACAACCCCCTGTTCTTAGGGTCATGACAAGAACTGGCGTCACGAAGTCTAAGGTGAAGAGAGCCGGGCGCATCCTTGCCTGCAGGGATGCGCCCGAGGAAGAACGTCACTGGGCGTTTGGGGTTGCGGATATTTGGCGTTCCGCCCATAAAGAGGTTATCGGAGAGATGGAGGGAACTTTACGAGAGCTTGTTTCTAGAGAACTGGCCGATGGGGGTAATAACACCCTTGTTGTTAGTCGGCTAAAACGAATGGATACGATCGTCAAGAAGCTTCAGCGGCCCGATCTTAGTATGAAGCTGAATGAGATGAATGACATAGCGGGATGCAGAGTAATCGTGCCTACCGAGCGCGATGTCTACAGAATTGTTACTGCAGTGCGGGATGCACGCGTGCGGCTGTATCGAACTAAGGATTATATTAGAACGCCCAAAGACGATGGGTATAGGAGCGTTCACCTGATTACCAGGCATGACGTTCCATCAGTTGGGTTAACCGGCCTCTTCTGTGAGACACAGGTTAGGACCGAGCTGCAACATGCGTGGGCAAGCGCACTTGAGACATATGACGTCATCTGCCAACAGGGCATGAAGTTTGGTGGGGGCACCTATGAAGAGAAGAGGTTCTTTGCGCTCGTCGCAGCTCTCTTTGCAGAGGAGGAGTGTGCCTCTGAAAGCGGAGAAGTCATTGGAGCATTGAAAGAGCAGAGGGAGGAGCTTCGTAGGATCGAAGACAAGATGTCAATTCTGAAAAAGCTTCGGGCATGTTCCGGCTCAGTGACTATCCTTGGCGGAGAAGACTATTCATATGCGAGTTATTTCGTACTTGATATTGACTACGAGCTACAATGCACGCGGCTGTATGCGTATCCAGAGGGTGAAGGCGTACGGGCAGAGGAGACCTACTTCCAAAAGGAGCGGAAGAAGGGAGATTTCCAGGACGTCCTTCTTGTGAAGGCATTCTCTCTGCAAAACCTTTGCAAGGCATACCCAAATTACTCTCTGAACATCTGCAAGTTTCTCGATTTGGCCAATCGCTTTGTTGCTGGTGAAGACCGCTGACGGCTTCTTTCCCTGTCAGCTCCAGAAGGGCCCCTCCTCCTGGCATTAGAACATTTATTCGTTTATCATGCCCGCAGCATATGGATGTGCGGTGAGCTTGATGATATCGCTTGTGTGATGCGTCAGTGATAAGATCAGACTATGCGGCAGAGTTCAGGTAATTTTATTCAGCTACCTTGCATGTGCAACTCATTGGCAACTACTACGAGGACATCGATGGATAGTGACAATCACGTCGGCGAGGCTGGTTCGTTCAACGAGGACTTCTATGAGCAAGCTATCATCGAGCATATGGTTGACAAGCTCGGATACGAGCACCTCTACGGTCCTGATGTCCGAAGGACCGATAAACTCTACCATGACGTGTTCCTTCTTGATGTTCTTCAGAGTAGCCTTTGGCGCATCAATCGGGAACTTCCAGTACAGGCAACCTCCGAGGCCATACGCAGGCTTAACGCCGTGGAGGCAGGCTCTCTTGAGCAGCGCAACGAGGTCTTCTCTGACTACGTACAAAACGGCGTGGAAGTTCGATTCTTCGACCAGGAAAAGGGAGAGGAGCGAAACGATATCATCCGTCTCATCGACTATAAAGAGCCTGAGAAGAACACGTTCCAAGTGGCGAATCAGTGGACCTACGTAGAGTACGAGAACAAACGTCCAGATATCGTGGTGTTCGTAAATGGCATACCCCTCGTTGTATTTGAGCTGAAGAGCCCCTCACGGGAAGAGACCGATGCCTCGGAGGCCTACCTGCAACTGCGCAACTACCTGAAGGCCATACCCTCCTTCTTCGTGCCCAACGCCTTCTGCGTAATGACCGACATGGCCGAGACACGGGTGGGCACTATCTCCAGTTCGGAGGATCGCTTCAGCGAATGGAAGAGCGCAGATGGTGACTACACGAAGAACAACACACGCTGGCAGACAACCATCGACGGCGTGTTTCGCAAGGATCGTCTCTGCGACATCCTGCATAACTTCATCTGCTTCAACGACGCTGACGATAGGATCGTGAAGATCCTTGCCGCCTATCACCAGTACTTTGGCGTACACAGAGCGGCAGAACGTGCCGTCGAGGCCGTGGCTGGTGACGGAAGAATCGGCGTCTTTTGGCACACGCAGGGTTCCGGCAAGTCCCTCTCGATGGTGTTCCTCGCTCACATGCTACAGGAGCGCATCGACAGTCCCACGATCGTCGTCATCACCGACCGTAACGATCTTGACGACCAGATCTTTGGCCAGTTTTGCCGCTGTGCCAAGTTCCTAAGGCAGACGCCAGTCCAGGCAAAGTCGCGTGACGGGGGCGACGGGAGCTTGCGGGCGCTGCTCTCCGGTCGCATTGCAAACGGCATCGTCTTTACCACGATGCAGAAGTTCGAAGAGGGCTCGGAACCCCTCACCGACCGTAGCAACGTCGTTGTGATGATCGACGAGGCGCATCGTGGGCAGTACGGCCTCACCGAGACTATCCACAATGATGGCACGGTCTCGATCGGGGCCGCCAAGCTCGTGCGCGATGCGTTGCCCAACGCCTCCTACATCGGCTTTACGGGCACACCCATTGCCCTTGACGGGCGCAACACTCAAGAGATCTTCGGTGACTATATTGACGTCTACGACATGACGCAGGCCGTGGACGACAAGGCGACTGTACCGGTCTACTACGAGAGCCGCGTTGTGGCGCTCAAGCTCGACCCTGACACACTTGAGGACCTCGACCGAGCTTACAGTGATTTCGCCGCTGAGCATGACGAGGATGCCACCGAAAGGAGCAAGCATGTCATGAGTGGCCTTGACGCCATCCTTGGCACGCCAGATACCATCGACGCCCTGTGTCGTGACATTGTGGCCCACTACGAAGAGAATCGCGAGGACCTGCTCACGGGTAAAGCGCTGATCGTCGCCTACTCACGTCTCGTTGCGATGAAGGTCTACTATAAGCTGATGGAGCTGCGCCCTGCCTGGAACGACAGGGTAGGTGTCGTGATGACCACGAGCAACAAGGATCCTGAGGAGTGGTACGGCGTTACGCACGGTACCCCGAGGAGGGGCGGAGGCCGTCTCGACCACAAGAAGGAGATGGAGCGCCGCTTCAAGGACGACTCGGACCCTCTCAAGATCACCATCGTCGTAGACATGTGGCTTACGGGCTTCGACGTGCCCTCGCTCGCCACCATGTATATGTACAAGCCCATGCGCGGTCACAACCTCATGCAGGCTATCGCGCGCGTCAATCGCGTGTACCCCGGTAAAGAGGGCGGTCTCATCGTTGATTACATTGGTATCGCCGGGTCGCTCAGGGCCGCCATGCGCGATTACACCAACCGCGATCGCAGAAATTACGGTGACATGGACGTCGCTAAGACGGCCTACCCCAAGTTTCTGGAGAAGCTTGCCGTGTGCCGAGACCTGCTGCATGGCTTTGACTATCGCGGGCGTATTATGACGCAGAGCAGAGAGCGACTTGCCGACTGCATCGCCGAGGGCACCGATTGGTTGCTTGCCAGGGGAGGCGAGGAGCACCGCAATGAGTTTCTCAGGCAGGCTCAGTTGCTTGCGAGCGCCGAGAGCCTCTGCAAGAGCCTGGTCTCAGGGAAGGACCAACGTGAGGCTGCCTTCATCCAGGTGTTGCGCGTCCAGGTACTCCGCATCTTGGGCAAAGCGGGGTCGGGTTCGGGCGGCATGAGCTATGCCGAGTTCAACAAACGGATCGAGGCCATCCTGGAGCAGACCGTGCAGAGCGCGGGGGTCATCAATCTCATTGAGGGGGGCGATGCCGACGTCTCCCTTTTCGACGAGTCGTTTCTTGGCGAGATTGCCAAGATGAAGGAAAAGAACATTGCTCTGGAGACGCTCAAGCGCCTCATCAAGGAGCAGGTGCGCGAGTATAAGCGAACGAGTGTGGTGCAAGCCCAGAAGTTCTCGGACATGCTCCAGAAGTCGCTCAATGGATACCTTAACGGTATGCTCACCAATGCCGAGGTCATCGAGGAGTTGCTTGGGATGGCCAGGGAGATGATGGCAGAGCGCGAAGAGGGCAAGACGCTTGGACTTGATGGCGAGGAGCTTGCCTTCTATGACGCGCTCACCAAGCCAGAGGCCGTGAGGGACGTCTACACCAATGACCAACTGGTTGCCCTCACCCATGAGCTCACCGATGCGCTACGTAAGAACGCGACCATCGACTGGCAGGAGAAGAAGACAGCCCGCGCTAAGATGAGGAGTGCCGTGAAGCGCCTACTCAAGAAGTACAGGTACCCGCCCGAAGGACAGCAGGAAGCATTGGACATCGTAATGGATCAGTGCGAGCTTTGGGCTGACAGCCAGACGTTCAGATAGGAAGAGGCAAATGCCAAGAGGCAAGAAGAAACAGAGAGTGGCGAACACGCAGGAAATAGGGTTCGAGGAGAAGATCTGGCAGGCGGCCGACAAGATGCGCGGCCATATTGATGCCTCTGAGTATAAGAACGTGGTGCTCGGACTTATCTTTCTGAAGTACATATCCGACCGTTTCGATCAGAGGCACACGGAGCTCGTGGAGGAGGGCGAGGACTTCGAGGAGGACCGCGACGAGTATGAGGCTAATGGTATCTTTTGGGTGCCAAGGGATGCCCGCTGGGAGGTGGTTGCTGTTGCTGCGCATACCCCGGAGGTGGGTAAGACCATCGATAATGCCATGCGGCGGATTGAAGCTGAGAACGACTCTCTCAAGGGCATTCTTCCCAAGAACTTCGCCCGCCAGGAGCTGGACAAGCGCATGCTTGGCGACGTGGTGGACCTCTTCACCAACGTGAGAATAGCCGGTGACGAGAACACTCAGGATGTGCTGGGACGCACCTACGAGTATTGCCTTGCGAAGTTCGCTGAGCAGGAGGGCAAGAATGCCGGAGAGTTCTATACGCCCACCTGCATCGTTCGCACGCTCGTGAAGATCGTACAGCCCTACCACGGTAGGGTCTATGACCCATGCTGCGGCTCCGGTGGCATGTTCGTTCAGTCGGCCAAGTTCGTAGAGCACCACGCGGGTAAGATCAGTGACATCTCAGTGTTTGGGCAGGAGAGTAACCCCACCACGTGGAAGATGGCCAAGATGAACCTGGCCATTCGTGGTATCGAGGCGGACTTGGGTGCACACAGTGCCGACACCTTCTTCGATGACCTGCACAGGGACAAGCGCTTTGACTTCGTGATGGCCAATCCTCCCTTCAACGATAGCGATTGGGGTGGTGATCGGCTGAGAGTCGACCCAAGGTGGGACTATGGCGTCCCACCTGCGGGCAATGCTAATTTCGCCTGGCTACAACATATGGTGCACCATCTAAATGACCGTGGTCGTATGGGCATGGTGCTGGCTAACGGCTCCCTCTCGAGCCAGCAGAGTGGCGAGGGTGACATCCGCGCAAATCTGGTGAGGGATGACGTGGTCGAAGGCATCATCGCACTGCCGAACAAGCTCTTCTACAGTACGGGTATCCCCGTGTGTCTTTGGATTATCGACAAGGCGAAAAAGCACAGGATGACGGAGGCTGGCAAGGTGCTCTTCGTGGATGCCCGCGAGCTAGGCACAATGGTGAGCCGACGGTTGCGTGAGCTCAAAGATGACGACATAGCTAAGATTTCCGGAGCCTTTGACGCATTCCGCAAGGGTGAGTTGGAGGAGGAAAAGGGCTTTTCTGCGGCGGTGATATTGGATGAAGTGGCTAAACAGGATTACATCCTGACACCCGGACGCTACGTAGGTATAGCCGACGTCGAGGAGGATGAAGAGCCTTTCGACGACAAGATGAAGAGGCTCACTGGAGAGCTCGCCAAATGCTTCGAGGAATCCAACCGCCTGCAGGATGAGATCAAGCGGAACCTGGAGGCGATCGGGTATGGGATGTAGGTATGCACTCGGAGAACTCTGTGAATTCAGGCGTGGAGCGAGCATTCCGCGCGCACGCATGTTGGATAAGGGCGGCTACCTCTACATCCATTACGGTGACCTTTATAAGGGCTTTTCCTATCGCATCGATGTCAAGCATCCCCAGAAGCCTATTTCCCACATCCGTTCTGACGAGAAGATTAAGGATAGTCAATGGCTAGAGGATCAAGATATTGTCTACGTTCTGACTTCCGAGACCGTTGATGATCTCGGACATGCATTCCTCTTCAATAATCCGGAGCATATGCCTGCAGTCAGTGGTACCGAAACCACCATCGTCCATGTGAACCGTCCAAATGTGGTAATCCCTGCCTATCTCAACTACTTGATGCATGCGCCCCTGTTCGTGAGGATGCTCAGACAATATGTACGCGGCATGAAGGTTTTCCGAGTTCACCCAGACGATGTTGCAAGAATTGAGGTTGATGTCCCGACCTTAGACAAGCAGAGAAAAATCGTGTCAATGCTTGATGCAATTCAGGCCAAGTTGTGCATCAACTCTCACACAAATGATTATTTAAAGCAATGTGCAATGACGTTATTCTCGCAATTCTATATGGATAGATGGGTCGAAGATCTTCCAGATGGATGGTCATACCAGCGAGTTGAGGAGTTCGCAGAGAAAGTTGCCATGGGACCATTTGGCTCAAACATCAAGGTGGAAACCTTCGTAGATGAAGGTGTGCCAATCATAAGTAGTGCGCATTTACGTGGCTTGTTGCTGGAAGAGCTTGAATACTCAACATTACAGAGGAGCATGCTAATCGGCTTGCTAATTCAATGGTCTATCCTGGTGATATCGTCTTCACCCATGCAGGCAACATTGGCCAAGCGTCTCTTGTCACCAAATGGGCAGCCGAACCGAAATACATGATTTCGCAACGCCAGTTTTACCTACGATGCAATCAAGATAAGATGCTGTCTGAAATACCCGCTCTGTATTTCCATACCAGAGTCGGTCGTCATGTATTAACCGCTAATTCTAGTTCCACAGGCGTACCATCAATTGCTCAACCGTCCTCATACCTCAAGTCAATCGAGATTATCGTTCCTGACATGGAATCTCAGCATGCCTTTGTCAATCAAATCGAACCGATGCTACATCAGTATGTTGTCAATGAGAAAGAAATAAGAAGACTGGAGCAGTTGCGAGATGCGCTGTTACCAAAGCTGATGTCTGGTGAAATCGACGTTTCTCAAATCGAGTTACCTAAGCAGTCAAATAATCATTTGGCGTCCCGCTCACCCATGAAGCCACCATGTACTCCATCACGCTCGAAGAAAGGAGCAACGATGGAGGCAAAAATAAACCAGGTGCTTGCACGGATGCAAGACAGCGTAAACAGTGCGCAGCTACAGCTCCTAAAACGGACTCTTGAGGATGTCCTCAATACGTCCACGTCAGACAACATCTGTGACAACGCCCACCTATTGACTCTCTTCCTCACAGCAAAAGAGGTCGAAGGCTGCTCTTCAAAAACGCTGGCCTACTACGAGAGCACTATCAGGCACATGAACTTCACCGTAGCAAAGCCCTATATACAAATCTGCAGCGATGATCTGCGGCAATATCTAAGCGACTATGAATCCCAGCGCCACGCAGGCAAGGTGACTATCGACAATATCAGGCGCATACTCTCCAGCTTCTTCTCTTGGCTCGAAGACGAAGACTATGTAGTCAAGAGCCCTATCCGCCGCATTCACAAGGTCAAGACTCCAACAAAAACGAAGAACGTCTTGAGCGACGAAGACCTAGAGACCTTGCGAGACACCTGCAGCGAGCATCGAGACCTTGCGATTATCGATATCCTCACTTCAACCGGCATTCGTGTTGGCGAGCTAGTCGGACTGAACATCGCAGACGTAGATCTGCAGAACCGTGAGTGCATTGTTACCGGTAAGGGCAACAAACAACGCTTCGCCTACTTTGATGCCAGAACAAAGTTGCATCTCCAGAAGTACCTGCAAGAACGAACGGACGATAATCCCGCTCTATTTATCGCACTCAGGAATAATGGCACAAGACTTACAATTAGCGGTGTCGAGGAAAGACTGCGCTCCCTTGGCAGGCGAGCTGGTGTTGGCAGGGTACATCCACACAAGTTCCGCCGGACCCTCGCCACGCATGCAATCGACAAAGGCATGCCGATAGAGCAAGTGCAAAAGCTCCTCGGGCACGCAAGGATTGATACAACTATGCACTACGCGCTGGTCAACCAGGACAATGTGAAGGCATCGCACAGAAGGTATTTAGAATGAGCACGATTGAGCTTGATAGCATCTGCAGGTATCGCACAGAGAGCGTGCCTGTTGACTCGTTGCCATACGTGACAACTGAATCAATGCTGCCAAATAAAGCGGGAATTGCCGCTAAAGCGTCTGAGCCCATTAGCGGAAAGGCTCGGCTCTTCCAGAAGGGCGACACACTCGTCTCCAATATTCGCCCCTATTTCAAGAAGATTTGGCAAGCAGATTGTGATGGCTGCTGCTCAGCCGATGTGCTTGTCTTTGAACCGTCTAACTGCGATGCAGACTACCTGTATTTATTGTTGTCGAACGACGTATTTTTCAGCTACATGGTCTCAACTGTCAAAGGGACCAAAATGCCGCGCGGCGACAAGTCGGCAATCATGCACTACACACTCGAGTACATGAACGCCGATGAGCAGCGCGCGATAGCAGGTGTCCTGAATCCCATACGTGAACTCATAGCGACTAATCAGCGCGCAAATGATTATTTAGCGGCGTAATTGCTTGATTCCCGGCAGAGCGTTAGAATAATCTCAGCATTTGGTAGCAGCGATGCTACTTGCGGTATCGTGCCCTGAAAGCCTATTCGAAGGTTTATCCCTATTTTTCCAAGTAGTGGCATTTACTTTTGAAGTGAGGTCCAACATGGATGATTACTTACCATACATTTTTTGGGCGGGTAACGGCGCTAGCGGGGCTGTCCGACTTGTAGGTTAAGGAATTGCACGATATTTGCGGTTCATCGTTTCTGCGTATAGCGCCAGGGGGGTTCGAATCCCCCCGGCCCCGCCAAATATTTTCTACGCATTTTCTTCAGGCTAGGCATCCTCCGAGAGGATCGATTTCGCCTGTCATTAGCTTTGGAAGCAAAGCGTCGCGAAGCATTATCAGATTCCGACTCTCCACCTCGTTGATTTTAATTTGAACATCAATCGAATCAGCCTTTGCTTCGAACGACTCGATTGATTTTTTGTCCGGTAGGGCAATCTTAAGGGCCTTTAGCGTTTTTCCATTAATAGAACCGAATACGGTGCCCTCACTGTTGTATGCATTAAGCCTTCTGCTAAGCGAACGCAATAGATAGAGACAAAATGACGGATATTGGCTATGGATTGCAGCCAAACCACGTCCAATACAGCAGTCTTCATAAGCGACGTTCAGGTCACCTACCGGTGCACGTACGCTCATCAGGACATCACCTGCCGCTGCCATTCTCTTAGGCTCCGTAGTAAATAGTCGCTGTGTCGGAAAACGCCAGCCGAACTCGCCACGCCCTTGATAAAACACGGCGCCTTTCCCTTCTTCGTTATATGACTTACCAGATGGTGATTGACCCATGGTTATATCTGCGATATCAGAAAGAACAGCGTTGTCGTCAGTGTTGCCGAATTGCTCAGAGAAGGCAGCGTCACAAATCGCCGCTAAATAATCATTTGCCGGCACAGTCCACAGCAACCCCGCACACTGTTCCCAATCCCCTCAAAGGAAAGGAACAGTTCCCCGGAAGGCATCATCAATACCGCTTTGTCCCACACGCAGCCCCTGCTCGATGCGCCCCAGCTCAAGCAGCTCAAGGCCACGATGAGAGCCGCATTCGAGCATGCCAAGACCCCGCCAGCCTAGGACCCGGCTGACCTGCTAAAGCTCTTCCTTGCCGCAAAGGAGATCGAGGGCCGCTCGCCCAGGACGATCGCCTACTATCGCCAGTTAGCGGAGCCCATAGCCAACGAGATCATGGACGCTGAGGCCGATCAGACGTGTGGGGAGCGCAACAGCAGAAGCGACTGCAGAGAAGAGGTGTCCATGACACGGGAGGGGGAGGGGGCGATCGGCCGATCGTGTGCCGATTGTTGGTGTCATGGGCCGCTTTGAGAAGAGGCGGCCATTGCCTAGAATCGAGCTTTGCGAAGGCAATCGATTCGAGAGAGGGGCAACGGCCACCGATGGATATTCCACGGGAAAAGGAAGCTCTGCGAGACCTGCCGATCCGCGAGGACGGAACGACAGGCATCAACGAGATGATGGTAGCCGTTGCGCCAGGCGCCAGCTCGAGGCGATGGCCGACCAGATCATGGACTGGCAGGCCGACGAGCTGTGCGGGGAGGGCAACCGGAGCCGCGGCTGCCGCAAGCGCAGGCCGGCCGCCACGGTCGGCGAGATCACGCTGCGCATACCCAAGCTGCGCGAGGGCACGTACTT
>ERZ772960.3530-NODE-3530-length-10463-cov-15.212721_pt1 | contig 10463 bp, 8 predicted proteins | sample MGYA00580678_ERZ772960 | MGnify/ENA primary metagenome ERZ772960 (study PRJEB29015, sample SAMEA2737930) | human oral metagenome | biome: human oral; feature: human-associated habitat; material: dental | place: China | collected 2059 ...
ACAGCGATGGCAAGCTCTACACGCGCAGCAAAAAGCGCGGCAGTGTGGAGAAAATTTTGCAAGTGTTTTGTCAGCACGGCGCTTCTGAAGCCATTCTCTCGGATGTGCACCCGCATATTGGCACCGACAAGTTGCCACGCGTAATCGAGGCCATGCGCAACACTATTTTGCAATGTGGTGGCAAAGTGCATTTCCTCACGCAAATGACGCAGCTTTTAATACAAGGTGACGAAGTGGTGGGCGTGGAAGCCCATGACTTGCAAAACGACACACAACGCACGTTTCGCGGACCGGTGATTTTGGCTACGGGCCACAGTGCACGCGATGTCTACCGCTATTTGCACGATGCCAACATCGAAATCGAAGCCAAGGGCATTGCCGTGGGCGTGCGTTTGGAGCACCCCAGCCAGCTTATCGACCAAATTCAATATCACAACAAAAATGGTCGTGGCCGCTATCTCCCTGCAGCCGAATATTCGTTTGTGACCCAGGCGCAAGGCCGTGGCGTCTATAGTTTCTGCATGTGTCCGGGCGGTTTTGTTATTCCTGCCGCCACCGACAAACAGCAGATTGTGGTGAACGGTATGAGTCCCAGCAACCGCGGCACAGCATGGAGCAACAGTGGCATGGTGGTGCAGATGGAACCGCAAGATTGTCAGCAGGCCTTTGCCGAAGCTGGTGATGATGCCTTGTGCGTGATGCGCTTTCAAGAACATGTAGAACGGCTCTGCTGGCAACAAGGCAACATGCGGCAAACCGCACCGGCACAGCGCATGGCCGACTTTGTGAATGGTCGGCTGAGCTATGATTTGCCCAAAAGTTCTTATGCCCCCGGATTGGTGAGCAGTCCCCTGCATTTTTGGCTTCCGCCTTTCATTGTGCAACGCTTGCAAGAGGGTTTTAAAACCTTTGGGCGGCAAGCGCATGGCTTTCTCACCAATGAAGCGGTGATGATGGCCGTCGAGACCCGAACATCGAGCCCTGTCCGCATTTTACGCAACCGCGAAACCTTGCAGCACGTGCGCCTACGAGGGCTTTTCCCTTGTGGCGAAGGAGCAGGCTATGCCGGTGGCATCGTTTCTGCGGGTATGGATGGCGAACGCTGTGCCGAGATGGCGCAACACTATGTCGACGGCTTGTAGCAGATACCGGCTGCCTCTTTCCTCGTTTACAAATCCAATGCAATAAGAAGTCGTCGCATCCGCTTTTAAAAACAGATGCGATGCCGCTTTCCGATACCCAAAACCACTCAGATACGGGGTGTAGTTGGGGTGCTTTCTTGAAAAAATATGCCGCTATGCTATCAAAAAAGGAAGGAGCCACTCTGTGTGCTCCTTCCTTGTTTCTGCATCCCATTGTGTGGTGTCTACATGACTGCGCATGCAAACGCCACGATGCCTTTAATCGGCAAACAGCGGATAGTTCTTCATTGTGGCGTTCACCTTCTCGCGAACCTGAGCTATCACGCGGTCATCTTCAGGATGATTGAGCACGTCCTCAATGAGCGCGGCGATGAGATGCATCAAATCTTCTTTCGCGCCACGGGTGGTGATGGCTGCTGTGCCAAGGCGCAAGCCCGAGGTGAGGAACGCACTGCGCGTGTCGAAAGGCACCATGTTTTTGTTGGCTGTGATGTCGGCCGCAACCAACGCTTTCTCAGCCATCTTACCCGTGAGCTCGGGATATTTGCTGCGCAAATCCACCAGCATCGAGTGGTTGTCGGTTCCGCCACTGATGATGGTGAAACCACGCTCTATAAGGTCGGCAGCCAATGTTGCAGCATTGGTTTTCACCTGCTGCGCATAGGTCTTCCACGCGGGGAGCAGGTTTTCGCCAAAGCCCACAGCCTTAGCAGCGATGACATGTTCGAGCGGGCCGCCCTGTGTGCCGGGGAAAACGGCCGAATTGAGCAGGGTGCTCATCATTTTCACTTCGCCTTTCTTGGTAGTCAGCCCCCAGGGGTTCTCAAAATCCTTGCCCATAAGAATGATTCCGCCACGCGGACCACGCAATGTTTTGTGGGTGGTGCTGGTGACGATGTGGGCATATTTTAAAGGATTGTCCAGCAAGCCGGCAGCGATGAGTCCTGCCGGATGCGCCATGTCAATCATCAGCAAAGCGCCCACTTCATCGGCGATTTTGCGCATGCGGGCATAGTCCCACTCGCGGCTGTAGGCCGAACCGCCACCGATGATGAGTTTGGGCTTGTGTTGGTGCGCTAATTGTTCCATTTCATCGTAATCTACACGGCCTGTTTCGCGGTTGAGATTGTAACCCACCGGATGATAGAGTAGGCCGGAGGTGTTGACGCTGCTGCCATGTGAAAGGTGGCCGCCCTGTTCTAAATTTAGGCCTAAGAACGTGTCGCCGGGCTTCAGCACCGCCAACAACACCGCTGCATTGGCTTGTGCGCCCGAGTGGGGTTGTACGTTGGCATAAGCCGCATGAAATAGCTTCTTCACGCGCTCAATGGCCAAAGTTTCAACTTGGTCTACCACCTGGCAGCCGCCGTAATAGCGCTTTCCGGGTAGTCCCTCGGCATATTTATTGGTGAGGCATGACCCCATGGCCGCCATGACTTCATCACTGACAAAATTTTCAGAAGCAATAAGTTCAATACCTTTGAGTTGTCGTTGATGCTCTTGTTCGATTAAATCGAAGATTTCTTGGTCTCTTCTCATATTTGTTACCTTATGTTTTACGGATAAATGACAATTCTTATACGAGCTTGATTTCGTTCATATTTTGCTCTTTGTCGCAATAGTGGCATTTCACTACGCCGTGCACTTTGTCGACAACATGGAAAAGCGTGGCCATTGGCTCATTGTTGGTGATGCACTTAGGATTGTTACAGCGCACAATGCCTCGCAGCACTTGGGGTGTTTCAACCATTTTCTTTCCCACCACTTCATAGTCTTTAATGATGTTGAGCACCACGTTGGGCGCAACAACACTGAGGCGACTAATTTCTTCGTCGGTGAAAAATTTATTTGTAATTTTAATGATTCCTTTCTTCCCAATGCGGTTTGATGGAAGATTATAGCCGATGGTGACAGGCATCGTCGAAGCCTTCAAGTCAAGGAGGTCGACCACTAAATAGGTTTTCTCAGCCGGGATATGATCGATTACCGTGCCATTTTCAATGGCTGCCACCTGCATTTCTTTTTTCGCCATAATGTTAGAATTTTGACTGAATAATTGTTTTGTCGTTTTTGACATCTTCTAATGTGATTCCCAAACAATGGCAGAAGATAGCCTCGCGTGCATAAAGCCCATTCTGTGCCTGCTGAATGTAATAGGCATGTGGGTTGTCATCCACATCGTAAGCAATTTCGTTTACGCGCGGGAGAGGATGGAGTATCTTCATATTCTCTTTCACGTGTTGCAGCATGTCATTTTTCAAAATATACACGTTCTTCACACGTTCATACTCCATCAAGTCCGAAAATCGTTCCTTCTGCACACGCGTCATATACAGAATATCGGCATCGGCAATGGTTTCTGAGTCGAATGTTGTATGCTCGTGATAAACAATGTGATGTTGTTTACAATAAAGTTTATATTCCTGGGGCATACTCAATTCTTTAGGTGCAATGAAATGGAAGGTAGGATTAAAATGACGCATTGCCGTAATAAGGGAATGCACCGTGCGTCCATATTTCAAGTCGCCGACAAGATAGATATTGAGGTTCTCTAATTTTCCTTGCGTCTGATAAATGGTGTAGAGATCAAGCAAGCACTGGGAAGGGTGCATGTGCGCACCATCTCCTGCATTGATGATAGGCACTCGCGTCACTTCTGAAGCATATTGTGCTGCACCTTCTATGTAATGTCGCATGGCAATGACATCGGCATAGTTGCTCACCATGAGAATGGTGTCTTTCAGCGTTTCGCCCTTTGACACGCTCGAAGCCTTGGCATCGCTGAAACCAATAACACGAGCACCTAATCGGTTGGCCGCCGTTTCAAAGCTAAGCCGTGTTCGTGTGGATGGCTCGTAAAACAATGTTGCTACGACCTTCCCTTTTAATAATTCTCGGTTAGGATTCTTTTCAAACTCGTGTGCCATTTGAATGAGATACAATATATCTTCTCTCGTCAAATCGGCAATGGTCACAAAATTGTGCATATTGTTATGTTATTGATGTTGAAAACCAGTCCAAAGGTAGGGATAAATTCTGATTATACTATGGTATTTCGGAGAAAAATTGTATTTTTGCCCAAAATTAAATGAGATGAGAAAAGTCTTTGTCCACGCATTGTGGACGATTTTGTTATGTGCAATAGCAGGAACAGCATTAGCTTTCACAGCCATTTGGAATGGCTGGATTGGCTATATGCCCGCTATTGAAGATTTACAAAACCCTATCAATCGTTTTGCAACGCAAGTTTATTCGGCGGATGGAAAAGTGATGGGAACCTATAATTTAAATAAAGAAAATCGCATTGTCGTTCCTTATAATAAAATATCGAAACATTTGGTTCATGCCTTAGTGGCAACAGAAGACGAACGTTTCTATGAACATAGCGGTATAGATTTCATTGCTTTAGGGCGCGCTTTGATAAAGCGAGGTCTATTTGGCCAGGCATCAGCCGGTGGAGGTTCAACCATTACCCAGCAATTGGCCAAACAATTATATTCCATACAGGTACATAGTTCTTTAGAGCGTCTCCTGCAAAAGCCCATAGAGTGGGTTATAGCGGTGAAATTAGAACGCTACTATACCAAAGAGGAAATCATTGCTTTATACCTCAATTACTTCGACTTTTTACATAATGCTGTCGGGATTAAGACCGCAGCGAACACCTATTTTAATAAGGAGCCAGCCGACTTAACGACAACAGAGGCAGCTATGTTGGTGGGATTATGTAAGAATCCGTCATTGTTTAATCCGGTTCGTTTTCCTGAGCGCGCGCGTGATCGTAGGAATATTGTCTTGGGGCAAATGTTGAAAGCAGGCTATCTGAGTAATAGTGAGTACTCAGAATATTGCGCAATGCCTTTAGCATTAAATTTCCATCGCACAGATCACAAAGATGGAAATGCGACTTATTTTAGAGAGTTTTTACGCCAATATATGATGGCAGAAAAGCCCAAATTAGAAAGTTATCCAGTATGGAATCGCGTGCAATATGCATTAGATTCTTTAGCTTGGGAAACCGACCCACTTTATGGGTGGTGCAATAAGAATTTCAAGAAAGACGGAAGCCCCTATAATATTTATACGGATGGGCTGAAAGTCTTCACAACATTGGATAGCCGTATGCAACTTTATGCGGAGGAAGCTGTATATGGACATGTCGCAAAGTTCCTGCAACCGGCTTTTAATCGCGAGAATAAGAGCAAAAAAAACGCACCTTTTACGGAGAAGCTAACACCACAACAACTGCGTTCAATTCTCAATCGCAACATGTTTCAAAGTGAACGCTACCGCGATATGAAGGCATCAGGAGCAAGCGAGGCAGAAATTAAGGCCGCTTTTAACAGGCCTGTTGGCATGACAATCTTCACCTATCATGGCGATATTGATACAACAATGACTCCTATGGATTCCATCAAATACTATAAGAGCTTTTTGCGTGCAGGCTTCATGAGTATGGATCCTAAGACGGGATTTGTAAAAGCCTATGTAGGTGGATTAGACTATAATTATTTTATGTATGACATGGTAACAGGAGGACGTCGGCAGGTGGGGTCAACCATTAAGCCTTTCCTTTATGCTTTGGCTATGGAAAATGGATTTTCACCTTGCGACGTTGCCCCAAATGTTCAAAAGACTTATACCGTAGCAGGTAGGCCTTGGACACCACGTAATGCCTCGCGTGCACGCTATGGCCAGATGGTTACGCTGAAATGGGGATTAGCAAACAGTAATAACTGGATTTCAGCTTATCTTATGAGCAAGCTGAATCCACGTCTATTTGTCTCCACACTACACGAATTTGGTATTAATACTCCCAATATCTATCCATCGATGTCGCTTTGTTTAGGCCCATGTGATGTGAGTGTTGCCGAGATGGTGAGCGCCTATTCTACTTTTGCCAATCACGGTATTCGGACGGCGCCTCTATTTGTTTCGCGTATTGAGGACAATGAAGGTAATGTTATTGCAACGTTTCAGCCACGCATGAACGAAGTTATCAGCGCAGAAAGTGCTAATAAAATGTTGGTGTTGTTGCAAGGTGTGGTTGATGGTGGTACGGCAGGCCGATTACGCTATAAGTACAACTTTGAAGGTGAAATTGGTGGAAAAACCGGAACAACCAATAACAATAGTGATGCCTGGTTCATTGGTTTTACACCCCAATTAGTCTCTGGCGTATGGGTAGGAGGTGAAGATCGGGATATTCACTTCGATAATATGGCCATGGGACAAGGTGCAACAATGGCATTACCCATTTGGGCCTATTTCATGCGTAAGGTTTATAATGATCGCACACTGGGTTATAGCAGTAAGATTAAGTTCGACTTGCCTGATGGGTTTGATCCTTGTAAGAATCAGGATAATGACTCAAGCAGTAATCAAATTGATGAGGTTTATGAATAAGAGTCTTATACTTCTTTTCATTTTAGCATATCACTTTTGCGCTTATGCACAACATAACCCCCTACGGGATAGTTTAAAAGTGGCAACAGAAGCTCTTAACTATCATCCGGATAGCCTTGACTTAAGGCTAAAGAAAGCCTCATGGAATGTTCAACTTGGCGAATGGGACTATGCCAAAAGTGAATACGATCAGGTACTTGCGCGGAAGCCAAATAATTTGGCAGCATTATATTTCCGTGCTTTTGTCAATGAACAGCTCCATCGTTATTCTTTCGCTCGCTTAGACTACGAGCACCTGCTCTATCTTGTTCCTGGAAATTTTGAAGCACAGTTAGGATTAGCACTACTCAATGAAAGGGACAATCATCATACAGAAGCTTTAGATGGGCTCAACCGCTTAGTGATGCAATTTCCTGATAGTTCACTTGCCTATGCTGCACGTGCAAATTTAGAGCGTGACCATCAACAATATGATTTGGCTGCGTTTGATTATACGGAAGCTATTCGGCGTGCGCCTGATAATACAGACTATCTGTTGGCTCGCGCAGACATTTGGATTACTTTAAGACAATATGAAAAGGCAAAGAACGATTTGCAAAAATTAATGACTTTAGGTATTCCCAGAATGGCATTAAAGCCTTTTTTCGAAAGAATAAAGAGGAAATCATAACAACAATAACAGAATTGTAAAAAGATAAATAGATAAAACATGAAATTTCTACAACCCTCATTTGAAATATGGCAGCAAGAGGCTGGAATTGACGGTATCTACCGTATGATAGAACGAGCTGGGCGTGTGTGCTATAAAAGTGAAAATCACGTAGATAATCAGTCAGCACGTCCCTTTGTTGAGCGGCTCATAGCTTCAAAACATACGGCCATGCTCGAACATGGGACGGTATATTTGGTTACAAATCAAGCAAAATTGGCTGAACGGTATATCCAAAATCCATTCTCCGTTGTCCATACATTTAATACGAAAAATTATATTACAACCAACCTCCGTGTACTGGTAGAGCAGGGGTGGATGGACGATTTGAAATATCTTTATAAGCAACAACCTCAGCATGAGCCACGCATCACAGTTCATTTTACCACGCAAGTTTCCATTACACGCGAATTTAATCGTCATCGCTCACACTCTATGGCAGAGCAGTCTACACGCTATTGTAATTATAGCAAAGATAAATTTGGGGGTGAAATCAATATTAATGTACCTGAATGGATTACCAACTGTGAGAAGTTTTCTGCGACAGAACAAGCTGGCAATTTCAATATGCAGTTTATAAACTACTGCCGTTCTATAGCCGACAGTAGTGTTAATACAAATTGGACGGACTTTGATGCCTGGCTGTTTGCTAATCTTGCTGCCGAATTTGCCTACATGCAACTCATTGCATTGGGGCGAAAGCCACAAGAGGCTCGCGCAGTATTACCTTTAGATGTAAACACAGAGCTTATTCACACGGCATTCTTACATGACTGGCAACACTTTTTTAATTTACGAGCCTTAGGAACAACGGGTGCACCTCATCCAGATGCAAAGGCTATAGCTCAGCCGCTTTATGAGGTCTTTAAGCAAAATGGATGGTTATAATCAGTTTCAAATAGATTTTTTAATAGGAAGATAGAGGGAGATTGTAGATTAACAAGAGGATAAAAAGTAGAATTTGTCAAGCACATGTTTCTCTATATCACCCTTTTTACGTAACTTTGCATGGTATAAAGATGGATAAAACAAATTTCAATATGATTAAAATTACTTTTCCTGATGGCTCTGTCCGCAATTATGAACAGGGTGTAACGGGAATCCAAATTGCAGAGAGCATTTCACCAGCTCTTGCGCGTAGTGTAGTATCATGTAGTGTTAATGGGGAAATAGTAGAATTAAATCGGCCTATCAATACAGATGCAACTATTGCACTCTATAAATTTGATGACGAAGAAGGGAAAAAGACTTTTTGGCATACATCAGCCCATTTGTTGGCCGAGGCTTTGCAAGAACTCTATCCAGGCATTCAGTTTGGCTTTGGACCTTCGGTTGAGAATGGATTTTTCTATGATGTCATGCCTGCTGAAGGTCAGGTGATTTCAGAAAATGATCTTCCAAAAATCGAAGCTAAGATGCTGGAATTGGCTAAGAAAGATGAGCCTGTCATTCGTAAAGAGATTTCAAAGGCAGACGCACTGAAAGCTTTTAAAGCCGATGGGCAAGAATATAAGTACGAACACATCGATCAAGATTTGGAGGATGGCACTATAACAACCTATACGCAAGGACACTTTACAGACCTTTGTCGTGGGCCACACTTGATGTCAACAGGGCTCATCAAAGCAGTGAAACTCACAAATGTTGCAGGTGCTTTTTGGCGGGGTGATGCAAAACGCGAGCAAATGACACGTATCTACGGCATATCTTTCCCCAAGAAGAAACTATTAGATGAATATTTACTTTTGCTGGAAGAGGCAAAAAAACGCGACCATCGCAAAATTGGAAAGGACATGGAATTGTTCATGTTCTCTGAACGCGTGGGCAAGGGACTTCCTATTTGGTTGCCCAAAGGCACTCAATTACGCCTTCGTTTGCAAGAATTATTACGTGGGCTACTTCGTCCTTACAATTATCAAGAAGTGATTACACCAGGTATCGGGAGCAAGAGTCTTTATGTTACATCAGGACACTATGCTCATTATGGGAAAGATGCTTTCCAGCCAATTCATACTCCAGAAGAGGATGAAGAGTACATGCTTAAGCCCATGAATTGTCCTCACCATTGTGAAGTATATGCACGTAAACCTCGCTCTTACAAAGATTTACCATTGCGAATAGCAGAGTTTGGTACTGTTTTCCGCTATGAGAAGAGTGGTGAGTTACATGGTTTAACACGTGTACGTACGTTTACACAAGATGATGCACACATCTTTGTACGTCCAGATCAGGTGAGAAGCGAATTCGAGAATAATATTGATATTATTCTCAAAGTGTTTAAGACGTTCAAATTCGACAACTACGAAGTACAGATATCACTACGCGATCCTAAAGATAAAGAGAAATATATTGGTTCTGATGAGATTTGGGACGAGAGTGAAAATGCAATTCGAGAAGCCTGCAAAGAAAAAGGCTTACAAGCACATGAAGAAGTTGGAGAAGCTGCTTTCTACGGGCCAAAATTAGACTTTATGGTAAAAGATGCTATTGGTCGTAAATGGCAGTTGGGCACTATCCAAGTAGATTATAATCTACCAGCACGCTTCGAATTGGAATATACGGCTGACGACAACAGCAAAAAGACACCCGTTATGCTTCATCGCGCACCATTTGGTTCGCTTGAACGTTTCGTAGCTGTGCTGATTGAGCATACGGCAGGACATTTTCCTTTATGGCTAACGCCTGACCAAGTGGTTATACTTCCCATCTCTGAAAAGTATAATGATTATGCACATGAGGTAGAACAGCAACTCCACACAGTAAATGTTCGTGCTATCATAGATGATCGTAATGAAAAAATTGGTCGTAAAATACGAGATAGTGAGTTGAAGCGAATCCCTTACATGTTGGTTGTCGGCGAGAAAGAAGCAGCCGAAGGTTTGGTTTCTATGCGTCAACAAGGTGGCGGTGAGCAGGCTACAATGACCATTAAAGACTTTGCACAACGTATCAATGATGAGGTAGAAAATCAGCTTAAGGATTTGAGATAATGGTAAATATTTTCTTAACATCGGGAGCGTGAAATTAAAAGGCAGTGATGTACGCCATCATTATTGTACCTCTTGCGTATAAGTTTCTTATTAAAAGATTAAGGTGTATCAAGATTTTGATACACCTTTTTCGGTAGTGTCTAAAAAAGTGTGTAAGCTCGACATAATTCTTATCTTTGCATTAAGTAATAAAAAACAACAAGAATATGGAACTTA
>ERZ772960.3531-NODE-3531-length-10460-cov-12.685632_pt1 | contig 10460 bp, 9 predicted proteins | sample MGYA00580678_ERZ772960 | MGnify/ENA primary metagenome ERZ772960 (study PRJEB29015, sample SAMEA2737930) | human oral metagenome | biome: human oral; feature: human-associated habitat; material: dental | place: China | collected 2059 ...
CTGGTAAAACAACGTTTTCTGGTAAATTAGCCAATCTGTTAAAAACAAAAGAACATAAAAAACCATTGCTTGTAGCTTGCGACGTATATCGTCCTGCAGCTATCCAACAATTAAAAGTTGTAGGCGAATCGGTAGATGTTCCCGTATATAGCGAACCCGATAGCAAAAATGTAAATGCTATTGCCGAGAACGCTATAAAAGAAGCAAAATCTAATGGAAACGATGTAGTAATTATAGATACTGCTGGACGTTTAGCTGTTGATGCAGAAATGATGGACGAAATAGAAAGTCTAAAAAAATATGTAAATCCCGATGAGGTTTTATTTGTTGTAGACTCTATGACGGGTCAAGATGCAGTAAACACAGCAAAAGAATTTAACGACAGATTAGACTTTGATGGTGTTGTATTAACCAAACTCGATGGCGATACACGTGGAGGTGCTGCATTATCAATTCGAACAGTTGTAACCAAACCTATAAAGTTTATTGGTACAGGAGAGAAAATGGACGCATTAGATGTGTTCCATCCTGCAAGAATGGCTGATCGTATATTAGGAATGGGCGATGTTGTTTCGCTTGTAGAACGTGCTCAAGAGCAATTCGATGAAGAAGAAGCAAAAAGGCTTCAAAAGAAAATACAAAAAAATAAATTCGATTTCAACGATTTCTACAGCCAAATACAGCAAATTAAAAAAATGGGAAATCTAAAAGACCTTGCTGCAATGATTCCTGGTGTAGGAAAAGCTATACGCGATGTTGATATTGACGATAATGCTTTTAAAGGAATAGAAGCAATTATACAAAGTATGACGCCAAAGGAGAGAACTAATCCGGAAATATTAAATAACTCTCGACGTCAGCGTATTGCAAAAGGGTCAGGTACCAATATACAAGAGGTAAATAGACTCATAAAGCAATTCGAGCAGACACGTAAAATGATGAAAATGGTTACGGGGTCTAAAATGGCAGGAATGATGGGTAAAATGAAAAATATGCCAGGAATGCCAAAGATGCCTAAACTATAGTTCAAAAAGAATAATATAATAAAACCTACATTCAAGACCTTATGAATTATAAACTTATTGATGGAAAAGCTACCGCAACAGCTATTAAAAAGGAAATTGCGGAAGAAGTACGTAAAATTGTAGAAGCTGGAGGAAAACGACCACATCTTGCAGCTGTACTTGTTGGACACGATGGTGGGAGTGAAACTTATGTAAAAAATAAAGTGTTAGCTTGTGAGGCTTGTGGCTTTAAATCTTCGCTAATTCGCTTTGAAAGCGATGTTACAGAAGAAGAACTGCTCGCATGTGTAGATAAACTAAATAAAGACGATGATGTAGACGGCTTTATAATGCAACTTCCATTGCCCAAACATATAGACGAACAAAAAATAATAATGGCAGTTGACTATCGTAAAGATGTAGATGGCTTTCACCCAATAAATGTTGGACGAATGTCTATTGGTTTACCATGCTTCATATCAGCAACACCATTAGGAATGTTAACTTTACTCCAACATTATAATATTCCAACATCAGGAAAGAAATGTGTTATTCTTGGCAGAAGTAATATTGTTGGTAAACCAATGGCACAACTAATGATGCAAAAACAATTTGGTGATGCAACTGTTACAGTGTGTCATTCTCATTCAAAAACTTTGAAAGAAGAATGTTTGGCTGCCGATATTATAATTGCAGCTATCGGAAAACCTGAATTTGTTACGGCAGATATGGTAAAAGAAGGTGCCGTTATACTAGATGTAGGCACAACTAGAGTTCCAGATTCATCTCGACCAAGTGGATTCAAATTAACAGGAGATGTAAAATTCGACGAAGTTGCACCTAAATGTTCTTATATAACACCCGTTCCTGGTGGAGTAGGTCCTATGACAATATGTTCTTTAATGAAGAATACACTGGCAGCAGGAAAAAAAGAATACTATAAATAAGAATTATTCTGATAAAATTGATATCACAAAATTGATATCATAAAAATAAAAACAACGCGAATAGATTTTTACCTAATAATTTATTACGAAATAACTATAAACGAAAGGAGGACTATTATGACTGCGGAAGAATTTTTCCGACAGGGCAATGAATTCAAAAAGAAAGGCGATTTAAAGAATGCAATGAATTGTTACCTAGAGGCAATAGAACTCGATCCAGAGTCTCCAGCCTTAGAGGCAAAGAAAATGTTAGAAGACATTTTCAATTTTTACAACAAGGACGCTTATAATCCTTAAAAATACAAGAACAATGAGCAAGATTAAAGGAGCAATTGTCGTAAACACAGATAGATGTAAAGGCTGCCAATTGTGTATTGTTGCCTGCCCTAAAGATGTGATTAACATGGCTCAAAAAAAAGTAAATGTACACGGATATACATACGTAGAACCTGCACACGCTGATTTATGTATTGGTTGTGCAGCATGTGCAACTGTATGTCCTGATGGTTGTATTACCGTATACAAAAAAAGAGTGGAGGAATAAGAATGGCAGAAAAAGAAGTAACATTAATGAAAGGCAACGAAGCTATTGCTCACGCTGCTATACGTTGTGGTGCAGATGGATATTTCGGCTATCCTATTACTCCACAAAGTGAAATAATAGAAACATTAGCATTATTAAAACCATGGGAAACAACTGGTATGGTTGTTTTGCAAGCAGAAAGCGAAACTTCTTCTATTAATATGATTTATGGAGGAGCTGGTGCTGGAAAAAGAGTTTTAACATCTTCTTCTTCTCCTGGTGTAGCTTTAATGCAAGAGGGAATAAGTTATATGGCAGGTGCCGAACTTCCAGGTGTTTTTGTAAATGTACAACGCGGAGGACCTGGATTAGGAACAATACAACCTAGTCAGAGTGATTATTTCCAAGCAACAAGAGGAGGTGGTAATGGAGATTATAACGTTATAGTTTTAGCTCCTAATTCTGTTCAGGAAATGGCAGATTTTGTAGATTTAGCTTTTGAATTAGCATTTAAATATCGTAATCCTGCTATGATTCTTTCTGATGGTGTAATTGGCCAGATGATGGAAAAAGTAGTTTTACCTCCTATGAAACCTCGTCGTACAGAAGAAGAAGTTGAAAAAGAATGTCCATGGGCTAGTATGGGACGTAAAGGTGGACGTGTTCCAAATATCATTACATCACTTGAATTGAAATCTGAAGTAATGGAAAAAAGAAACTTACACCTACAAGAAAAATACACAAAAATAAAAGAAACGGAAACACGTTTCGAAATAAGCCAATGTGAAGATGCAGATTATGTGATTGTAAGTTTTGGTAGTGCATCTCGTATTGGAGAAAAAGCTATGGAATTAGCACGCGAACAAGGTCTGAAGGTCGGTTTATTCCGCCCAATAACTCTGTGGCCATTCCCAAGTAAAGAGCTTGTTGAAATCTCTAAAGGAAAGAAAGGTATATTGGTAAGTGAGATTAATGCTGGACAAATGGTCCAAGATGTTAGACTTGCTATAGATGGTACTCTACCAGTTGAACATTTTGGAAGATTAGGTGGTATTGTTCCAGAGCCAGAAGAGATAGTTAAAGCACTAAAAGATAAACTTGTAAAATAAAAACGGAGGAATGCCTAATGGCAGAAAATAATATAATTTCACCAGAAAATTTGGTATACGAAAAACCAAAACTAATGAACGATACGACAATGCATTATTGTCCTGGTTGTTCACATGGTGTTGTGCATAAACTCGTAGCAGAGGTTATTGCCGATATGGGTATGGACGAAAAAACAATTGGTGTGTGTCCTGTAGGTTGTGCTGTTTTTGCTTATCGTTACCTTGATATTGACTGGCAAGAAGCCGCACATGGAAGAGCACCAGCAGTAGCTACAGCTATAAAACGACTTTGGCCAGACCGTTTGGTCTTTACTTATCAAGGAGATGGAGACTTAGCTTGTATAGGAACTGCAGAAACTATTCATGCTCTTAATAGAGGAGAAAATATAACTATCATATTCATTAATAATGCTATTTATGGAATGACAGGAGGACAAATGGCTCCTACGACATTGTTAGGGCAAAAAACGGCAACTTGTCCTTTTGGTCGAGTTCCAGATATTCATGGTTATCCACTTAATATGACAGATCTGGCAAGTCGATTAGATGGAACTTGTTATGTTACTCGTCAGAGTGTTGATACAGTCGCATCTATTAATAAAGCAAAAAAAGCAATTCGAAAAGCATTTACAGCAAGTATGCAAGGTAAAGGCAGTTCTCTTATTGAAATTGTGGCAACTTGTAATAGTGGTTGGAAACTTAGCCCGGTGAAAGCTAATGAATGGATGCGTGAAAATATGTTCCCACATTATCAAAAGGGAGATCTTAAAGATGAAACGGGAATGTAAACTAATTTAAAGCATTCACAATATGAAGAAAGAAATAATAATTAGTGGTTTTGGAGGACAAGGCGTCCTCTCTATGGGAAAAATATTAGCTTACTCAGGTTTAATGGAAGATAAGGAAGTAACGTGGATGCCTGCTTATGGACCAGAACAACGTGGTGGAACAGCTAATGTTACAGTAATTGTAAGCGATGAACGCATATCTTCTCCTATATTAAGTAAGTATGATGTTGCAATTGTGTTAAATCAACCTTCGCTCGAAAAGTTTGAGCCAAAACTTAAGCCAGGTGGAATACTTATATATGATGGATTTGGAATAAGCACACCACCTGTTCGTTCTGATATTAAGATTTATCGTATTGATGCAATGAATAAAGCTGCTGAGATGAAGAATTCTAAAGTATTTAATATGATAGTGCTCGGCGGATTACTAAAGGTTTGTCCTGTTGTAAGTTTAGAAGGATTAAATAAAGCTTTATTTAAGACTTTGCCTGAACGTCATCATCATTTAATTCCTTTGAATATGGAGGCTGTAGAAGCTGGTGGTAATATTATTCAGGAAATTAGATAAACAGCATAATTTCTAAGAATTATAAGAAAGAGGTTTGTAGAATGGTTACGAACCTCTTTTTTGTTAAAATGTAAATGAAGATACTGAGAACTATTTCTCAGAATCTTTTAAAGAACCAAATTCGCAGTAATCTCAAACAGATATTAGCCCCCAACAATACTTCTTTTAATTGGAAATAGACCCTTTGTTTTTAATTTAAATGCAGCTAAATTTTAATTACAAAATGAAAAACTGTAATTATAATTTTTAATTTTCTTATTATAAATTCTGCTAAACCTCCTTTCTTTGCTCTTGATTTTTCCTTTTCCTGCTTTTACTAGACACCTTTTTCTTATATTTGGTAACTTTTGTAGATACTTTATTTGTTATAGGTGTTGGATAGTTGCATACAAGTGAACATATATGTAAGAATAATAGATTGGCTTTTCCAAATTTAGTTTACTCTTTTTTATTATATCAGCAAAAAACATAGATGATTAAATGAATGTAAACTGATAAATATTTTCAGCATCTCTTTTTCTATATAAGATAGGAGCGTGTAACTTTATTGATGCAACTATATTTTATTAGTATTATAAACAATAGAAACAACTTATTTTAAAACTCTAAAATGGGTAAAATAATATGTTTCTTGGCAATTTGACCATATAAAACATAAAAAAAAGACCTTTTTACACACTTTTCGGGAAAAATATTTGGTCATCTGCATATTTTTCTATTACTTTGCACCGTAATATAAAATTTTTATTTAAAAGGGTATTAATAAATTTTCAGAGAAATGAAAAAGTTAGGTTTATTGTTCGCTGCCTCAATATTCGCAGCATCTGCATCTGCTCAGACAGTTGCAGAAAGTAAGACTTTCGACAACATTTACATTGGAATTAATGGTGGTGTCGCTACTAAAACAACAGGTCACAAATGGTTAAGCGATCTTAATGCAAATGCAGGTCTTCGTCTTGGTCGCTATTTTACTCCAGTATTCGGTTTAGCAGTTGAGGGTAACGCTTATTTCTCAAACAAACCTTGGCATTCAACTGGTACTGTTGTACGTGCTACAAATGTTAGCTTACTCGGTACAGTAAATTTGAGCAACTGGTTTGGTGGTTATAAAGGTGAGCCTCGTGCTTTTGAAGTTAGCGCTCTTTATGGTCTTGGTTGGATGCATGTATTCACAAACAACAAACAGTTTGAAAAAGACACAGAATATCAGCGCAATCGTATGACTTCTAAAGCTGCTCTTAACTTTGCATTCAACTTTGGTGCTGAGAAACAATGGCAGATTTATGTTGAACCATCTATCAACTTTGCTTTCTTGGGTCAATCTAGAAATAAAGAAGTAGTTGCAACTGGTAATCCTGCAAATCCAATTGGCATTGCAGAACATTCAGATTATAGGTATAAGGCAGCTACTCAAGCAGGTCAGCCAGCTTACAACATTAACAACTCATTTGTGCAGTTAAATGCTGGTATTATCTATAAGTTCAAGAACTCTAATGGTTCTCACAATTTCACAATTGTAACTCCACGTGATCAAGCTGAAATCGATGCACTTAATGCACAGATTAATGAACTTCGTAACCGTAAGCCAGAAGTTATCACTAAAGAAGTTGAAGTTGTTAAGGAAGTACCTGCAGTTAAGGAATTCACAGTTTCTGACCTTGTATTCGTAACATTCGCTCAAGGTAAGTACAATCTGACAAAAGAAGCAAAAGCTGCTCTCGATAACATTAAGGAAGGTAGCCATGTTCAAGTTGTTGGTACTGCTTCTCCAGAAGGTTCTGCAGCACTCAACCAGAAGTTATCTGAAAACCGCGCAACAGTAGTTGCAAAATACCTTTCTGGTCGTGGCGTAATTGTAGACGAAGCTACTGGTAAGGGTGTTCAAGGTGTAACTTCTAACCGTCTTGCAGTTGTTTACGTAAAATAAAAAAATAAATAGAATAATTAAATTTTAGATTACACAATTAATCCTCAGTACGAAAGTACTGGGGATTTTTGTTTTACATAGTGAGTAATAAGATTATCTAAACTATGTATAACCTTGGTTGCGATTAAAGTCTCTAAATTTTATAATTATAAAAAATAATTTTGTAATTATAAAATAAGATTTTATTATTATATTTTTATTGAAATCAAATCATATTTTTGTAGTCTTTTATTTAGTACAAATATATTTTTCATAGAATCATCTTCTCTATTTTTTCTATATGTTCTATTCTGGTGCGATTCATAATCTCGTTTAAATAGGTTGTTTTAAATTTTCCGTATAAAACGAAATTAATATATACGCTATGCAAATTTTCATAAGAATATCGTTATTTTTGCAAGAGTATATAATTAATCGTATATCGGATATGAATAACTTACCAAAGATAGGCAAATATAATTTTGTTGCAGAGCCATTTCATTGTGATTTCACAAAGCATTTATTTATCGGGCATTTAGGAAATAATCTTCTGAATGCTGCAGACTTTCATAGTAATGATAGAGGATATGGGGTAAACTATTTGAACTCTGTAAATAAGACATGGGTGTTGAGTAGACTTTCTGTCGAGTTAGATAAAATTCCTGCTATTTATGAAGATTTTGTTGTAGAAACTTGGATAGATAGCGTGATGCGTTATTTTACCAACCGTAATTTTAAAATAACCAATAAAGATGGATATGTGTATGGATACGGAAAAAGCATTTGGGCAATGATAGATACAACAACTCGCCAACCTGTAGATATTCTGAAAACAAGTAATGAAACAATTTCTGAATATTTAGAAGCCGACTATGCCAACCCCATAAAAAAATCTTCGAGGGTAAAATTAGATGATGATTTGAAGCTACAGCAATCAATACTTACAACTTATAGCGATATAGACATAAATGGGCATGTAAATTCTATAAAATATATTGAACATATATTAGATCTTTTCCCTATTGAGTACTATAAAAAATACCGAATTAAGAAGTTTGATATAGCCTATATAATGGAATCTCACAATAATGATAAGCTAAACTTTTATACCAATATAGATAGTATAAACGAATGTAATAATGCAGTGTCTGTTAGAGTTACAAAATCGGGTTTTAAAGAGGAAAAAGAAGTGTGCCGATGCCAATTTTCATTCGGTTAAAAAAGTATTGAAAGTGAAGATAAATATAATAAACTTGTCGATATTTATTTGGAATGCATATATGCAAAAGAGAAATGTGTGTTCACAAAAAGTCTTTCAATGAGTTTATTATAAAATAATGCGAAAAAATCGCAATAAAGCATTTGGAATTTTTGTATTTCCCCAATTATTCATTATATTTGCAAATAGAATAAATATATATTATTAATCTAAATTTTATGAACAACAACAAAGTTATGGACCGCGCAGCGGACAATATCAGAATACTTGCAGCCTCAATGGTAGAGAAAGCAAAGTCAGGACACCCTGGAGGTGCAATGGGAGGAGCTGATTTTATAAATGTTCTTTTCTCAGAATATCTGATATTTGACCCAGAGCAACCAAATTGGGCAGGTAGAGATAGATTTTTTTTAGATCCAGGCCACATGTCTCCAATGTTGTATGCGGCATTAGCACTTCAAAATAAATTCACAATAAACGAATTAAAAGAATTTCGTCAGTGGGGATCTCCAACTCCAGGACATCCAGAACGAGATATAAAGAGAGGAATTGAAAATACATCAGGACCATTAGGGCAAGGTCATGCTTTTGCTGCAGGTGCTGCTATTGCAGAAAAATTTCTTGAAGCTCGATTAGGCAAAGAAGTAATGCAACATAAAATCTATGCTTACATTTCTGATGGTGGAATTCAAGAGGAAATATCGCAAGGAGTAGGGCGTATTGCTGGCAATTTAGGTTTAAATAATCTAATAATGTTCTACGATGCTAATAATGTTCAGCTGTCTACCAAGTGCGATGAAGTAATGAACGAAGACACTGCAGCAAAATATAAGGCATGGGGTTGGAATGTTTTAACTTGTAATGGTAATAATGTAGAGGATATAAGAAAAGCACTTGATGCAGCATTAACAGAAACGGAGCGTCCAACACTTATTATTGGTAAAACTATTATGGCTAAAGGTGCACTTATGGCCGATGGAACAAGTTATGAACATAGTATAAAAACACATGGAGCTCCACTTGGTGGCGATGCATATATAAATACTATAAAAAATTTAGGTGGCGATGTAAACGATCCATTTAAAATTTTCCCCGAAGTAGCAGAACTTTATGCAAATCGTTTAGAAGAACTAAAAACAATAGTTGCTAAACGTCATGCAGAAGAACAAAAATGGGAGGAAGCTAATCCAGAAAAGGCAGTTCTATATAAAGAATGGTTTAGTGGAAAAGCGCCAAAAATAGATTGGACAGCTATAGAACAGAAGAAAGATGTAGCAACACGTGCAGCAAGTGCTACATGTTTAAGTCTACTTGCAGAACAAGTTCCAAATATGATATGTTCATCTGCTGACCTTTCTAATTCAGATAAGACAGATGGCTTTTTGAAAAAGACAAAAGATATTGTACGCAACGACTTCTCTGGTGCCTTCTTTCAAGCAGGTGTTAGTGAATTAACAATGGCTTGTATGTGTATTGGTATGATGTTGCATGGTGGAGTTATTACTGCAATGGGAACTTTCTTCGTTTTCTCAGATTATATGAAGCCAGCTATCCGTCTTGCTGCATTAATGCAAATTCCAGTAAAATTTATTTGGAGTCATGATGCCTTCCGAGTAGGGGAAGATGGACCAACACATGAACCTGTTGAGCAAGAAGCACAAATAAGATTGATGGAGAAATTACAGAATCATTCGGGAAAAGATGCATTACGTGTTTTCCGTCCTGCTGATTCAGACGAGACAACTATTTGTTGGGAAATGGCAATGGACAATGTAGATACACCAACAGCTTTAATACTTTCTCGCCAGAATGTAACTAATCTTCCTGAAGGAAACGATTACGAGTTAGTAAGAAAAGGGGCATATATTGTAAAAGGTTCTGATGAAAATTACGATATAATACTTGTTGCGAGTGGTTCTGAAGTTTCAACTTGCATTGCAGGAGCTGAACTTTTAAGAGCCGAAGGAGTGAAAGTTCGTATAGTAAGTGCTCCATCAGAAGGTTTATTCCGTTGTCAATCGGTAAAATATCAAGAGAGTGTTCTTCCAAAGAATGCAAAAATCTTTGGTTTAACAGCTGGACTTCCTGTAACTTTGCAAGGACTTGTTGGTGCAAATGGCACAGTTTATGGTCTGAATAGTTTTGGTTTTTCAGCCCCATACAAAGTTCTTGATGAAAAATTGGGCTTTACAGCTCAAAATGTTTATGAACAAGTTAAATTATTTTTAGCATAACACTAACCGAGCCTTGCAGAATTTCTGCGAGGCTCTTAACGACTTTAACGCTTATGGAAATAAAAACAGTAGGTATTGCCTGCGATCACGCTGGCCTTCCATTAAAGAAATTTGTTATTCAGTATCTTGAAGAACATAAACTGCCTTATAAAGATTTTGGTT
>ERZ772960.3532-NODE-3532-length-10458-cov-12.503893_pt1 | contig 10458 bp, 5 predicted proteins | sample MGYA00580678_ERZ772960 | MGnify/ENA primary metagenome ERZ772960 (study PRJEB29015, sample SAMEA2737930) | human oral metagenome | biome: human oral; feature: human-associated habitat; material: dental | place: China | collected 2059 ...
CAGAATGTCTGCCAGCACCACCACACCCCATGATGGCCCCGGCAGAATGTCTGCCAGCACCACCACACCCCATGATGGCCCCGGCAGAATGTCTGCCAGCACCACCACACCCCATGATGGCCCCGGCAGAATGTCTGCCGGCACATTCACAGGCTATGACGGCCTTTTTGCAGCATGTCAGTTCTTCCCTATTACGGGATTTTTAATGCAATAAATGCAGTGAAAGCGGGGGCTGCGATTAACGAAGCGCAACTTGAATGGGCGTTTTGGTGTGAGATTGTAAGACGCTCGTTTTGATTTGTGAAGGCCATACCTATCTTTGTTGCGTTGTTCTAAGAGAGAATTAGTTGAGTCTTTAACCAAAAGAGTGTATCTATGAAAAGAAGTACGATGCTTCTCCTGTGCCTTCTACTGAGCATAGGATGGACCGTTGCTCAAACGGTCAAAGTGAGTGGGACGGTAATATCCGATGAAGATGGGCAACCCATCATCGGTGCAGCCGTCACGGTGAAGGGCGCCTCCAACGTGGGGACTGTCACCGATGTGGACGGAAAGTACGCGCTGGACGTCCCGAGTTCTGCCAAGACGTTGGTCATCTCTTACGTCGGTATGCGATCGGAAGAGATCCCCGTCACGGACAAGCATGCGACGACCGTGCTGCGCGCTAACCTTGCGCTGGACGAAGTCGTGGTCACGGCAATGGGCATTTCACGCGAAAAGAAAGCCTTAGGTTATGCCGTGCAAGACGTCAAAGGGGATCAGCTGACCCAGGCGGCCAACACCAACGTGGCCTCCGCCCTGCAAGGCAAGGTCTCCGGTATCGACATCGCCCCGTCGTCGGGTATGCCCGGCGCCTCGTCGAAGATGACGATCCGCGGATCGCGCTCCTTCACGGGCGACAACACGCCGCTCTACGTCGTGGACGGTATGCCGATCACCTCCTCGAGCGACATCGGTACGGGCAACTCTGTGACCGGTGCTGACTATGCGAACCGCGCTGTGGACATCGACCCGAGCGACATCGAGAGTATCAACATCCTGAAGGGGCAGGCCGCCTCAGCGCTCTACGGTATGCGCGCCACGAACGGCGTCATCGTCATTACGACCAAGAGCGGTAAGGGTGCCCGCAAGGGTAAGCCGGAGATCACGGTGAATACGGGCTTCTCGTTCGAAAACCCCTCCACACTGCCGAAGTTCCAGACGGAATACGCGCAGGGTATCGGTGGTAAATACGTAGCTACCGACTCCCGCTCGTGGGGTCCGAAGATTGCCGACCTGGCCAATGATCCGAAGTATGGCGGCAACACGGACAATGACTACACGAAGGAGTCCGGGCGGAAGCCGGGGCAGTATTATGTCGTACAGCGTGCACGTGCGGGGCTCGATCCGTGGGCTACGCCGCAGACGTACGACAACGCCCGGGAGTTCTTCAACACGGGCGTGACGTGGAATAACTCCGTCAACGTGGCGCAGAACATGGACAAGGGCAGCTACTCCCTCTCGCTGGGTAACACCACCGCCGAAGGTATCGTACCCTCCACCGGTCTCCTCCGTTACAACGCCAAGCTGACGGCGCAAGCCACCCTGAACAACCACTGGACGACGGGCTTCAGCGGCAACTTCGCCACCTCCAAGATCAAGAAGCAGACGGGTGCCAACAACGGTATCATCGCCACGGTCTACGGTGTGCCCGCCAGCTACGACTTCAAGGGCATTCCGAACCACATACAGGGCGACCCCTACACGCAGAACACGTATCGCGGTACGGGCGGCTTCGACGGAGCCTACTGGGCTGTGGAGCATAACTCCTTCGTGGAGCGTTCGCAGCGCTTCTTCGGCAACGCCTACACGCAGTATGCTACGAACTTCGGCGACAGCCACAAGGTGACCGCTAAGTATCAGCTCGGCGTCGACGCCTACACCACGAACTACACCGACATCTGGGGCTATGGCCACTCCAATGGTCGCGGAGAGATCGAGGAGCAGAGCGTGACGAGCAACGAGTTGAACTCACTGCTTACCTTCACTTGGGCTTGGGCGATCAATGACAATATGAACTTGGATGTACTCTACGGCAACGAGTTCGTGCAGACGGCCAGCAAGTACAAGGACAACACGGGCAGCAACTTCAACTTCCCAGGCTGGGACCACATGAGCAACGCCACGGTGTACACCTCATCCGGCACCTTCCATCGCACCCGTACGGTCGGCAACTTCGCCAGTGCCTCGTGGGCTTATCGCAACATGCTATACCTGAGCGCTACGATCCGTAACGACGTCGTCTCGAGCATGCCGCGCAACAACCGTTCGTTCACCTATCCGTCCGTTTCGCTCGGCTTCATCTTTACTGAGCTTGACGCACTGAAGAACAACTTCTTGACCTACGGTAAGCTGCGCGCCTCCTACGCTGAAGTCGGACAGGCGGGCACGTATTACGCTTCTTATTATACGGTACCAGGCTACGGCGGCGGTTTCTACAACGGTACCCCGCTGCAATACCCGATCGGCTCGGTGATGGCTTACACACCGTCGTATCGCATCTATGACCCGAACCTCAGGCCGCAGAACACGAAGTCGTACGAGATCGGCCTCGACCTCTCGTTCTTCAACGACCTCGTTTCGCTGAACTACACCTACTCCCGCCAGAACGTCAAGGATCAGATCTTCGACGTGCCCCTGGCCGCTTCCACAGGATACCAGAAGCTCAGGACAAACGGCGGATCGGTGCACACCAATGCACACGAGATCACGTTGAATATCGCCCCCATCCGTCGCAAGAACATCCATTGGGAGGTGGGCGTGAACTTCACCAAGCTCGACAACTATGTCGACGAGCTGGCCCCAGGCGTGGAAAGCATCAGGCTCGGCGGTTTCGTCGATCCGCAAGTGCGCCTGAGCAAGGGCGATAAGTTCCCCGTGCTTTACGGTACGAGCTTCTTGCGCAACAAGAATGGCGATATCGTAGTCGATGAGAACGGTCTGCCTATGGCTGGCGAGAACAAGGTGCTGGGCGATGCTGCTCCCGACTTCCGCATGGGCTTCAACACCACGCTGGAGCTCTTCAAGTTCCGCCTCTCAGCCGTCTTCGACTGGAAGCAGGGCGGATCGATGTACGCCGGTACGGCTTACATGCTCGACTTCTACGGCGTGTCGCAGCGTTCGGCCGACTTCCGCAACCAAAAGGACTTCCTCTTCGAACGCCCAGCTGTGAAGAAACTGGCCGATGGCAGCTATGCCCCGAACGATATCAAGATCAAGGGCGAAAACGCCTTCGACTACTTCAATGCCCTGTCACGCATCTCGGAAGCGGGCGTCTACAAATCCTCGTTCCTGAAGCTGCGCGAGATCTCGCTGAGCTACCCCGTTTACAACAAACCGTTCTTGAGTGTGACGGCCAACGTCTTCCTGCGCAACGTGCTCCTTTGGTCGGAGATGAACAACGGTATCGACCCCGAGTCCACGCAGGGTAACAACAACATGGCCGGATCCTTCGAGCGCTTCTCCCTGCCGGGTGCGCGCAGCTACGGCTTTGGTTTATCAGTCAAATTCTAAAACTATTACCACACAGAGATGAAAGCAATCAACAGCAATATCTGGAAGTGCATCTTGTTTGCCGCCTTAGGCTTTACGGCCCTGGCCTCATGCTCGGAAGATGCGATGGATCGGGTCAACGAAGACAACGATCACACCACGAGCGCACCCGCCAAATTCGTCCTGGCGGACGTTATCACCTCCACCGCCTTCAGCAACGTCGGCGGCGATCTGAACACCTACTTCTCCGTCTACACGGAGCACACCGTGGGTGTGGACAACCAGCTCTACAATGCCGAGATCCGCAACGGTGAACCCTCCGTATCCTCCACCTTCAACAACGTTTGGGAGAACCTATACTCCACGCTGAAGAACGCACGCATTGTGATACTTACGGCGTCGGACGAAGTAGCGGCTAACTACACCACCCGCGGCATTGCCGAGGTGCTGGCTGCCATCAACGGCGCCCTCATCACCGATGCTTTTGGCGACACGCCTTATTCGCAGGCCGCCCTGCCCCAGCTCAAGGACGGCAAGCCGCAATACATGGCGCCGAATGTCGACACGCAGGAGGCCATCTATCAGGCCATCATGAAGTCGCTCGACGACGCCATCGTCGACCTGCCCAAGGGTGACGCCAAGGACAAGGTCGGATCGTACGACTTCATCTACAAGGGCGACGGCGCCAAGTGGATCAAGCTGGCCTATGGACTCAAGGCGCGCTACACGATGCGCCTCCTGGCCCGCTCGAAGAATCGCGAGGCCGACCTCCAGAAGGTGCTCGAGTACGTCGACAAATCGTTTAAGAGCATCGACGATCAGGCCGCCTACGCCATCTACGATGCCAACAACCTCAACCCGCTCTTCGGCTTCCAGTGGAGCCGTGACGGACTGGCCGCCAGCAAGAGCTACAGCGACAAGCTCATCGAGCGTAAAGACCCGCGCCTGCGCCGCTTCTTCTGCATCGGGCAGGACCACCTGCCGAAAGGCTCGAAGCGCGTCACGATACAGATCAAGGGCGCCGATGATCCGGCCTTCCTCATGGCCGAGAACGGCACCGCCACCTCGATCAAGTATCACTACAACGTGCCCATCTTCTTCTACGCTCAGGTCTGCCCCACACTGCTGATGAGCTATCACGAACTGCTCTTCCTCAAGGCCGAAGCGCTGGCCCGTCTGAACAAGACGGCCGAGGCCGAAGCGGCGCTGAAGGAAGCCGTCGTGGCCGCCATTGCCAACGCAGAGATGGGTCTCAAGGGCGCCTTCAAAGCACCCACCGTAGCCGGTTACGGCGGCATCGAGGAGACCACCGAGGCCATCACCGAGAAGGAAGCCGAGGAGTATTTCGACAAGAACGTGAAGCCGCTCTTCACCGCCAACCCGCTGCGTGAGGTGATGATCCAGAAGTACCTCGCCATGCTGGGCGCCTTTGGCGAATCCACCGAGTGCTACAACGACATCCGCCGCATGAAGGCCCTGAAGGAAGACTTCGTCAAGCTCTCCAACCCCAAGCCCTTCCCGCTGCGTGCGCCCTACGGCGACTCCGACGTCTTGGCCAACCCGAAGGTGAAAGAGGCCTACGGCAACGGTCAGTACGTCTACAGCGACCCCGTCTGGTGGGCCGGCGGTAACCGCTGATCGAAGAGCCGATCGCTAAGAACGAAAAGCCGGGGGAAGGACAACTGCTCCCGGCTTTTTCCATTTCTTTGCCGCCGCTCTGCGGGACGGCGTCTCAATGGCCATTTTGATCTCGTCATGCGGCACGACGGCGTCTCAATGACCATTTTGGTCTCATCATGCGACATGACGGTGTCTCAACGGCCATTTTGGTCTCGTCATGCGGCACGACGGCGTCTCAATGGCCATTTTGGTCTCGTCATGCGGCATGACGGCGTCTCAATGGCCATTTTGGTTCCATCATGCGACATGACGACGTCTCAATGGCCATTTTGGTTCCATCATGCGGCATGACGATGAGAGCTTTCGGTATCACAAGCAAATTATTCAATATATCCACATCACATCCGATGAAAACATTACAAGCGACCCTGCCCCGGGTTATGAAATTTGAAGGGGGCAACAAAGGCGTACTCAATCTTTCTCTCCATTCTCAGTTTCACTTCCTGCAATATGGATTGGTGAAGGCTGTGGATCAGACGAAGCTCAAGATCCCAGCCGCAGTGATGAGCACATGGGAGGCATCGAACAAATCAGAGACGCAGCTCGATCAGGAGTCGACCGCCTCCGAGCACACCGCTAAACTGCTGGCCCTTGACAACGAGCGCGACAACCTGTTGGTGAACATTTTCTATGTCATCCGCGGGTACCGATTTTCTAACGAAGCCTCGAAAAGAGATGCTGCTTTGCGTCTCTCCGCCAAGCTGAAGCCGTACACCAGCCTGCGCAACCTGCCGTTCGAGATGGAGAGTGCACGCATCCGCGGCTTGGAGGACGACGTCTCCACCATGGCAGCCGACATTACCGCCGTCGGACTAACCTCCACCTTCGCTCAGCTCCATACCGCCAACGAAGCCTACGAGACGCTGCGCATGACACGCCGCACCGGCACCACAGACACCAAGCTGCCCAGCGCCCGCGAGGTGCGCGCCGTGGCTGACGAAGCCTACGACGTCGTTTGCCAATACATCCAAGCCGCCTACCTCTACGCCACGGCTGACGAGGATAAGAAGATGATCGAGCAGCTCGTCGACCGGATGAACAAGGTGACGGCTGACATCAAAACCACTCAGCGCCAAATGTTGGCCAATCGGAAGTCGAAGGACGATCCCAGCAAGCCCAAAGAACCTAAGCAGCCCAAGGAACCGAAGGAGCCTAAGCAACCTAAGGATCCCAAGCCTACGCCCGACCCGAAGCAACCGGAGCAGCCGAAGAAGCCGGACGAGAAGCCGAAGGATCCGAAGAAGCCGGACGACGGCAATCCCGACATCAAGCTGCCGGAAGAATAAGGCGTCAGGTTGTTGGGGGCTGAAGCCCCGTTTAGGTGTTGGTTTGTTTATCTGTTGATGCGCCCGTAGTTGGCAGCGACTCAGGTAAACAAACGCCTAAACAAATCAACAGAGGGCGAAGCCCCCAACAACCCTATAACAAAGCCCCGACCCATTCTCAAAGGTGTGAGAAGGATCGGGGCTTTCTCTATGCATAGAGACCGGATCAATAAATCATCCTCTTGAACTGGTAGAACCAGAAGGGGAAGCCGGGCATTTTGATCACGGCGCCGTCGCTGGCCTTACCCGTCTTCGGGTCGTAGGTGTAGAAGCCCGTCTCCTTATCGCCCCAAACGGAGAAGACAATCAGGTCGTTGTAAGTGGAGACGTGTGTGGAGTAGGCGCAGCTGTGGGGGATGGGCAACTTCTTGACCGTCTTGGCGCGGAGGTCGATCTCGACGGAGATCACCGAGCGGTCGCGCAGCCAGTTGGGCTTCGTCTTGTCGGCCCAATAGTTGGGCATGTCGGCCATGCCGTAGAGCTTGCCATTGCCCGCATAATAGACGCAGGCTAACCACCTCATCTTGCCCGTCTCGCCCTCGATCGCTTGATCGTTGAGCACCCAGTTGTAGGTGGGGTCGATCTCGGTCGCGCCCTTCTTGATGCGCACGATGCCGGTCTTGTATTTCGGATCGGTGGAGAAGGAGCCGCTGGCCACATAGTAGACGTCGCCCTGCTCGTCCTTGAAGACGTTCTTCTGCACACCGTACGGGTAGCCGAGGCTGGAGAGCCCCGAGGCCGAGTCCTTGATGCGCTTGATCACCTTGTTCGTCTTCAGGTCGATGAGCAAGAGGTCGATGCCCGGATCGCCGATGGGCATGCGTTGGGTGTTGACCTGCCAGAGGGGGACGTACATCGTTTCGCCATCGAAGAAGAGGGAGCCGAACTGCGGCACAGACAAGCCTTTGTCGGCATAGGCGCTGAGGTCGATCTCGCCCGTGAGCTTCATCGTGGTGGGGTTAAAGATGAGCAGCTTGCCCACCACTGTACTGAGGAAGCCCTTTTCGGCGGAGTAGATGCGGCCATGCATGGAGACACTGTTGGCGGGTAGCAGCAACTCGGCTACCTTGTTGAGGGCACCGTCGGCGGTGCATTCCCACTTGGTGAAGGTGTTCGACTGGCCATACTGCGGGACGGTGAAGATGTAGTTACCGAGCACATCCATCGGGGGCATGCCGAAGCCGATTTGGCGCGCCTTGGAGTTGTCGATCGTTCGCGGCGCAATGCCGTCGACAAGTTGCATCCAAGCGGTGCCAGACTGTCCGTCGGGGTTAGTGAGCATGGAGACGACGGCCACGTCGCCCTTCGCACCACCAGGCGTCGGCGGGTCCGGAGTGGGTTTGGGGGTAGGCGTGTCTTCTTTGCACCCTGTCCAAGTCAGGGTCATTGCGGCAAGCACAGCAAGGCCTGCCATTCGGAATACATTCGTTGTTTTCATCTTGTTATACATATGAATTAGGTTTTACTTGAGTACGTAGCGCAGGCGGAGGGAATAGGTTCGCCCGGGCTGCGGATAGTTGAACTCGCTGAAGAGCTTGGCGCCGGTGGCGTTGCCCACCTTACCGGAGAGGATGATGCGGCCATCCATGAGGCTGTATTCCAGCCCAAGGTCGAGGCGCATGGAGCGCGGGATGCGGCGCTCTTGGTGGATGCTCTGCTCAAAGTCGTAGAAGTATTCCTCCACGAAGGAGGCATCGGCAAAGAGGCGCGTGTTGGTGCGCTTCGTGCCGAAGAGGTTTTCGCGGTGATACTCTAATCCGGCGTTGGCCAGGAAGTAGGGGATGTTGGGCATGCGCAGATGCCGGGTGGGGTTGGGGGCCTTGCTGTCGGGCTCGTATTCGCGGACGTCGCGGAGGTCTTGGAAGGTGACGTTGGCGTAGCCGTACAACCAGGGCAAGACGTCGGCCTTTACCTCAGCCTCGACGCCGAGGGTGCGCATTTCGCCGAAGTTCTCGTAGCGCGTCTGCGTATAGTTCTGCGTTTGGCGGATCATGTCGCGGAGGTAATTGCCGAAGAGGTTGACCTCTAACTGGAAGATGCCGTTCGGTATGCGCCGATCCCAAAGCGTACCGAGATTGACGTTGACGCCGCGCTCGGGCCGGAGGTCGCCCGACGGGGAGAGGAGGTAGCCGTCGCCGATCAGCTCGTTTTCGGTCGGGGTGCGCACCTCGTAAGCCACGGAAAACTTGCCCATCCATTCAGGCATAAAGCGGTAACGCAAGGCATCGCTGATGCCCCAATAATGCTTTTCGAGGTGGATAGGTATCTCGTCGTGCCCCCCATAGACTTCGCGAAGGATGGTCTTCATGGAGTAGAAGTAGTACTTACCGGTGAGGGAGTTGAGCAGGCGATCGTTGTTCGACTTGTAGTCGTAACTCAGGCCGACGACGAGGCTATTCATGCGGCTATCGTAGTTCATCTTGTAACCCATCGCACGGTCTCGGAGGGTGTCCTTGGGATGCCCATTGGCGTATTGCTGGAGCAGGTTCAGGTTGATGGCGTTCCGGGCCGAGAGGATGTAGTTCAGGTTGAGCTTCGTGCCGACGTGAAACTTATCGAGGGTGCTGTTGGAGGGCGCCGCGCCGATCTCGCCGCCCAGTGGATGGACGGGGATGTAGGGCTTCATGTCCCAATCGTAGCGGTGCATGGCGGTATCGATGAAATGGTATCGCGAGAAGGCGGAGGCGCCCTTGAAGTCGAGGTCGAGCCCTTCGACAAGGAAGTTTTTCTTCTTCAACTCCAGCTCCATCACCCCGACCTTCGATCGGCTGTGGGCATGCTGAATGTTGTAATAGACGCCCTGTATCTGCTTGCTATTGATGAGGCCCTCGAAGTTGATCTTCAGCTCGTCGAAATACCACTTGCGGGCCTTGATGCCGATGGCACCAGCGGCGGAGCTGAAGCGGTCGTGATCGCGCTTGATGAGCAGCCCCTTCTGGTAGGGCGACTCCATCGTGTAGTCATTGTCCGAATAGGTGTAGAAGCCGCCACCACCGATCTCGAGGCCTGCGTTGGCCAGGTTACGCTTGACGATGGCCGTGGCCTTGTGGGTGTTGAAGGACTCGATGGCGTAGGAGAGGTCGAGGTAGCGCGGCGGGTATTCCTTGAGCACGATGTTGATGGCGCCGCCCATCGCGGAGCCGCCAAACTTGGCCGGGACGACGCCCTTGTAGATCTCAATCCGCTCGATCATACTGACGGGGATGTCGTTGATGTCGATAAAGTCGGAGTGATCGTTCATGGGCGATTCGTCGATAAAGAAGCCGATGCGTTTTCCCTCGAGACCACGCACAGAAAGGCGTGAGACGCTGCCCACGCCGCCCTGCGAGCGGAGGGTGACGCCCATCGTCTTGCTCAAAATGTCGCTCACATCGCTCACCGAACCGGCCAGCTGATCGGCCGAAAGGACGGTGACGGGCATTGCCTGTTCGCGCAGCTGCCGGGCCTCGCTCTTGGCCGTGACGATCACTTCGCCGAGCGACTTGGACTCGCCCTTGAGGCGCACTTTCAGCCGCCGCGTCTCACCCTCGCGCAGGGTGATCTGTTCGGTGCGGCTCTCGTAGCCCATATAATCGAAGCGCACCGTATAGCTGCCCGCGCGAAGGCCGTCGAGGGTAAAATCGCCGTTGCGCCCGGCCACTTCGCCACGCTTGAGCTGCTCGATATAGGCGCTGGCGCCGATGAGTGGCTCCTCGTTAGCGGCATCGATCACGACGCCCGTGATGCGTGCCGTCTGCGCCTCCATCTGTCCCCAAGCGAGGGCAGCGAAACAGGCTATCCATATCCATAAGAAGGTTCTTCTTGTTGTCATCATGCTATTCACGTTAAAAATAGGGTCGCAAAGGTAGGCCAGGGCGCTACGCATTCACAATCCCTAATAATTGGGAGGAGGCGTCTGCGGACGCCGGCGAAGTTTGCCGGG
>ERZ772960.3534-NODE-3534-length-10454-cov-8.770843_pt1 | contig 10454 bp, 7 predicted proteins | sample MGYA00580678_ERZ772960 | MGnify/ENA primary metagenome ERZ772960 (study PRJEB29015, sample SAMEA2737930) | human oral metagenome | biome: human oral; feature: human-associated habitat; material: dental | place: China | collected 2059 ...
AGAAGTACTGACCGCTATTAAAAATATCAATATGGTAACCACGGAGGTACAAGCAGGCTCGGAGGAGATGCTGAAAGGCGGAGAAAGCGTTGCACAAGAGATGAAAAACCTCGCCGATCTTACCCGCATCATTACCGACGGTATGAGCGAAATGGCTGCAGGAGCAAGCCAGATCAATAATGCCGTTCAAGAAGTAAATGACATAACGCAGCAGAATAAACGGAGCATTGGAAATTTAACGGAAGAAGTCGGCAAGTTTAAAGTCTAGCGTTTGGAAAACCTACAAATTGCAGCAAGCTATGAGAGGATGAAATTTTATGAAAGCATTTCGTAAATTGATTATTGTTACACTGATTGTACTCGCGTGTGCGGCAGCGGTGTTCTTTTTCGGATGGACGCAATTCTCCGTTCCGGCAGGAAAATACGGTGTCATGCTGTCAAAGTCCGGCGGATATTATCCCCAAGCGATTATGCCCGGAAACTTTACATGGCGGTGGGAGCGGATTGTTCCCACAAATGCGCAGATACTGGTGTTCGACCTTACGCCGCGGCAAGTAAATTATATGGCTGACGGTACACTCCCGTCTGCAGACCGGTATGCCAAAGTATTGAATACAAAAGATGATTTTTCTTGGAGCTTCGGCATGGATACCCTCGTTACGCTGAAACCCGGACAGCTGGTATCGATTGTAGAAAAAAATACAATTCAAACGCAAGAAGCGCTTGAATCGTATATCGATTCGCATATACAAGCAATGCTGCAAACGATTATGTACCGATATGTTTCGGAATTAATCGACAATCCTTATGAATATCAGCAGATAAAAACGGACTATCATATACTTTCGGAAAAGATTAAAGGCGAACTTGCAAAAACAGCAGGGCAAGACTTTTCCGTCGAAGCCGTTACCCTAACAAAGCTCACAATACCGGATATCCATACCTATAAGATTGCAGAGCAAGCGTATAACACATATGAACAGCAGCGCGAAATGCTTTTGGCGGAAACCGCAGCAAAAGAAGCGCAATACTCCGCCTCCGAACAATTCCAGATAGATCGGCTGACAAAATGGGGAGACTTTTTGGCGAAATACCCGCATATTATCGAACTGATTGCTGTGGCACAACAGGATTCCAAAGAGGCGCTCAATGCCTTAAAATCGCTGGAAAAGAAGCAGGAATGATTACTAATTTGTAACTTTTTATTACGATGCGCTGTTTATATTGGTTTATATTTTGATAAAACCTCATAGCATTTTCCCGACGGGTATTCCGATCGGGTATAAACAGGAGCCTCAATGAAAGGAACATTACAAACACCAATAGTCATACTGACTGCATGCGTATTTTTAGCAATAGGCTGTAAAGGCCCTCAAGATCAGGTATCGCCGCAAAAGGTGATAGACAATGAAGTTGAAAAAGTTGTGCTTGACGTATCCGGTAAGATGGGAATGACGGCAAGTGAATTAACGAAAGATAAAATTACCGCATCGGGATATGATTCCGGCACTTACGAAATTGAATATCGGGATATTAAATCCGATGATGCAAAACGGATCGTATCAGTTACATTTATATTGAAAAAGAATTCGTTGCAGTCAAAAGTACGAACGGTTACCATTGCCGGTTTTAAAATAAAAGACACAATAAATCCTCCACCCCCTCCGGTTCCCGGCACCGAAAGTACTAGGCTTGAAGAAACGGAGCTGCTATCAGCTGTAGGTTTAACCAAAGGAGAGCAGACTGCATCGGCTGCAGCAAAAAAAATTGCAGCTGAACAAGGTCATACCATAGGAGTTCTTGCTTTTACGGAAGCTCAAGCGCTCAGCTACGACGATGAGGCAGGTACCTTCGCTGTTAAGATAAAGGGAACTAAGGGCGGTAAATCGTTTGAACAGGAAATGACTGTAAGCGGTTTTACATATCCGTATGCAAGCCCATTAACCTCTGTCCAAACGTGCGCATTCAATTTAGATGCCGCTATCGAAGATAATCTCTCAATCGATAAATATATCGAAAAAATCAATCCGGAAATTGAGAACCATCTTACCTTCAAAGTCTTGTTAGAAAATCATCGTGTAATTTCGCTGGGAGATACGGAAGCTTATCGGTTTACGGTACAAGCAAGTAACGATACCGGTGAATTAAAGGTGAGTAATATCAATTATACGTTGAAATATAGAAAATGTTCCGCCGGAGGCACTGAAACGGCAGAAGAGAAGCCATATAACACCATGCAGAACATCGTAAGGAAGCAAAAAAAGCCGTATTTTACGGAAAATGATGTATTTACATATATTCTGAAAAAAACCGATGAAAGTTTTATTAAAGCCTTAAACAATGAATTTGCTTCAAGTATCTCTGCTTTTGCGAAAGCACACGGTTCCACACCGGATAATTTACTTGATATGACAAAAATTCAAAAATACATCGACCTCTATGATACGAAAGGAGCGGACGAACATTTAGCAGTCAAAATTGCTGCGGGACTCTACAATGCAAAAAACGGTACTATCAATGCGAATGATGTTGAAGGAACACTGACACTGCAATACTGCATTACAAGAGATGATAAACTTGCGGATCATATAAACAACAGTTCGGAAGGCAGTATCACGGCGATCAGCAAGCCGGTAACAAAGAGCGGCTTTAGACAGGCTAATGCGGAAACATTAAAGGCTTTGTTTGAATTTAAAGTAGAAAAGCAGGGCGGGGGTACAGCCGCGGACGCTCAAGAGGCATGGCACACATATCAATTTCCTACATCAAGTAATAACTGGCCGCTGCTTTCTGAAGATTATCAAGCAAAACCGCTCCCGTCATTCAACGGTAAGCCGTTCCGTATAACAATTAATGCCGTAGAGACTCCGCAAGATTTCTTTGCAGTGGAAAACGCTACGCATTTATCAAAAGGTTCCGGAGACGCTAAGATATTGCTGAAAGGCGTCGTTTTGAATAAAACCGCCGGTACGACCGACCTTAAAGCCACCTTTGTATTGAGCAATAACGAAACGGTCAATGTAACATATCCCCATGCCATTCACTAACAAGTAATAGAGTGAATAGAAAACAAATTAAATATAGGAGAAATTATGACTTATAAAATGTTAGCGCCGTTCTGTATCATAGCTGCTCTTTGCGGCTGTATGAAGGCACAAGCGAAAGAAATACATAAACCGCAGAGCGGCACAAAAAACGGAGGTTCATCTATGGTAACAACAGGGAACACAAAAGAGATTTACTTGGCCGGAGGCTGCTTTTGGGGTGTCGAAGGTTATTTTCGCCGCATTGCAGGCGTCGTTGAAACCGATACCGGATATGCAAACGGCACAACCGATACGACGAATTATCAGCAAATCCACGGCACCGACCATGCCGAAACAGTCAAGATAAGATACAACACCGGCGTTGTCGCACTCGAAGAGCTGTTGGAACACTATTTCCGCATCATTGACCCGCTTTCCGTAAATAAACAGGGAAATGATGTCGGCAGACAGTACCGCACGGGCATTTACTACACTGACAAGAAAGATGTGCCGGTTATTCAAGCTTTTTTAAAACGGATGCAAGCAAAGTATACACGTCCGATTGCGGTAGAAACGGAGCCGCTGCGGAACTTTGTATTGGCGGAAGATTATCATCAAGATTACCTTGAAAAAAATCCCAACGGATACTGCCATATCAACTTAAACCTCGCCTCCGTACCGCTCCACGATGAAGCAAAATTCCAAACACCTGATGCAAAGAAGATCAAGGAACGACTGACGCCGCTACAATACAGTGTAACGCAGGAGAAAGCAACCGAACGCCCCTTTACCAGCGAATACGATAAGTTCGACGGGAAAGGCATTTATGTAGACATTGTTACGGGAAAACCGCTTTTTTCTTCGAGCGATAAATACGATGCAGGCTGCGGATGGCCGAGCTTTACCAAACCGATTACCTCGCAGGCAGTTGATTTTACGCACGACGGCAGCCACGGTATGAACAGAGTTGAAGTTACCTCAAAAACCGGCGGCGCGCATTTAGGTCATGTTTTTGACGACGGCCCGCAAGATAAAACAGGTTTACGCTATTGCATCAACGGAGCATCGTTGCGATTTGTTCCATACGAAGAAATGGATGCCGCCGGTTACGGAGACTATAAACAATACGTAAATCCCTAAAAGTATGATGGGTTGTCTAGGTATGCCCAAATATCGATGAACGTATCGAGATACGCAGACTTCCGGCGCTTCGTGTAAATTTGGGTGTATACAGCTTCTTCATCTTTTTGTACTTCCATCTTATGGATTTCAAGGTAATCGCCCGCAGAAAAGCCCGTTTCGTCGGCATAACTTCCGGGAATAACGTCTGTTATCCGAAATTTTTTTTTCCCGCCTGCACTTTCGAGATAGATACCGTACAGCGGCAGCATAGCCCGTGCACGGCTATCTTTTTGGTACACCAATTCAGCCGGCTGTTGAGGGCGGACTTCCAGCTGTACGTACCAATCCTGCCGTGTTTTATCCCAACTATGTTCACGCTGTTGCGCCCCAGCGCCACTGTCGGCAGCCTCGCCGGTCATTTTCATTGCGTTGTCGGCGCTGCGATTTGTATCGGCGTCCAAAGCGGAAGCATGAGCTTCATTCGCAATACCGGCCGGTATGGGCGCATACCCTGAAAGCTTAACAATCGTACCGGCACTCAAGCGCATCAGTTCGGCCTGCAGTGCTTCCAAATCGGGAACAGCCCGCCCATTCAGATGGGTAATCAGAGCGCCGACAGGAATAGCCGATGCGGATGAGCCCGGCACTGCATAAACCAGTTCCGTTCCGGCTTCCTGCTGCGGCGCTTCCTTTACGGAAACTCCGTAACAGGACATCCAAGCATGAACTATTTCACCCCCTGTATAGAGTTGGGGGAGTATAAGCCGCAGCAGCTCAACCGGTATCGCAAAGTTTAAACCCTCGTTGCGTTCAAGGCCGGCAAACACAATCGCCTGTACCCTACCCGCCTCGTCGATAATCGGCCCGCCGGAACTACCGTGATTAACGGGTGCATCGATCTGCAATACACTGCCCAAAGACAAAAGGCGCCGATTCTGTGCCGATACGATCCCTGATGTGAGCGTTTGTTCCAAACCGGCGGGGGAACCGATCGCATAGATTCTGCTGCCGGTATTCAAATCTTCCGAAGAGCCGAGCTGAAAATACACTTCAGGATTAATCTCGGTTTTAAGAAGCGCAAGATCAAAGACCGTATCCCAGCCGACCACCTTTGCCGGTATCCGTACCGTAGGGTTTTCGGCAAGCTTAACATATACACGGGAATACCCTTCGTATTCGGGATCAACCTCGCTTTGAATAACATGATAGTTTGTAATTAAATAGCCGTTAGCGTCGATAAAAAAACCCGAACCGATCATCCGATCGGCTCTCCCCAAACCTTTTTCGATTGTCATACCGCGGTCAACCCAAACCGTTACGACTCCTTTCATCATCTTTCGGACGGTTTCCAAAGAAGGGGCGTCATGCACTCCGCCGGATAATCGGACGGTATCTTGAATTAATGCATCGAATTTTTTTTCTTTCCATTTATCCCGCTGTGCCGACATGAGTTTTTGTTCGCTCCATTGGGTAGGTGCGTTCCCTAAGGCGGCAAGCGACCGGAAGATTTTCAGTGCTTCTGCCCATGTACCGTTATCCACAGCGTCAAAAAAAAGCTTCTCAACAGCGAGTTCCGTCTCTTGATACAATACATTTATGTCATCCATACTTTCGGAATACAGCGTTAAACGTTTAGCTCGTAGCAAAGCCTCAAGCGGTTTTTCCTCAATAAGATCGCGAACGGTTTCGATTTCCCGTATGACACTGCGACCATCCGTGTAATCGACACTTGAAGGCGGGGTAACCGTTGTACAGGAGCAGAAACATACCAACTCGATCAACAGGACGGATAACAATAATGAGGGGCGCTTCACCTTTTCTCCTCTACCGTAACGGGAGCTGTGAACATCTGCACGAATACGGCACCACCGGAACGAACGGCATACAATTCATAACTTCCGATCAGCACTGTCCGTGCTTCCACATCGGCAGCATTGTCATTAAACAGCTCGGCAAGCCGTTCGGTTACCTTATCCGAAAAGGAAGGGCACATCCCAAGCCAATATAAATTGTACGAAGAATCTTTTATCAACGGCACATTTGTTCTGCCAACGGTTAACCGCTCCGGCATACCGTCTTTATAATAAACCGATACCGGTAATCCCGAATAACGGTGAGTCCAGACTGTTTGAGCATTCCCTGACGGAAATTGAGTATACTGAATTTCCGGCGTGCCATCTTCATTTCCATCCCAATTTTTTATGACGGTACCGTCCGTTTTATACACTTCATAATACTCAAATACCTTATCTTTATTGGTATCAACCGAAATTTTTTCAAGCGTTCCCTGCTTGCCGTACTGCTCCAGCACCTCAAAAAATCCATCACCGTCATAATCATATTCTTTTTGAGCCAAAACACCGTTTCGATACCGATTGAGCGCGATAGTTTGTGTTCCTTTTGTTGTTTCAGCGGAAATAATCAAGCCGTCTTCAAAATGAGTCCGCAACACCGCATTCTTATCCTCCGGCGCAGGTTCTTCACTGTATAAAGCCGAAAAGATAAAATCGTGCTCTTGCAAAAGACGGGCGTTATTGCGTAACCGCAATGTAAAAAAAGCAGGAGCTTCCGCATCGGTATCACGCAGCCTCAAATCAAGTTCAGTCTGAGTAATAGGTTCCCATCGAAGCGCAAGCGGACGCATCGTATATTCCCGCTTTTCCGCTCTTTGCACAATCGAATGAATTGCAGGATAGCTGTCGTATTGAACGGCATGGCCGTTTTTCGGGGTAAAGATGAGATCAGGGGCGCCGAAATTGCAACGCACCTGATATTCATACACCTCATCCTGATTAAGATCGAAAAAGGCCGATATGGGGCGTCCCTGTTCAAAGAAAACGATCGTATCGGGGATATAGTCGTGATTGTCATCTTCTAAAAGAACTCCGTTAAAAGCCGTAAGCCGACGGCCGATTTCTTTTCTCATTGAGTTTGTACCGGTAAGTCTGCACAGTTCAATCAGCTGGTCGGAATACAAGGCAGGTATGGATGTCGTATTTTTCTCATGCAGCGGATCGACGGTCTTTACGGCAAAAAATTCTTCGACAGCGGTTTTTTCATCGATAACGCCATACCGCAGCTCAGCTAACACTGCAGCAAGCTGTGTCCGTGCATCAATGTTTTGAGCGTCCGATTTGTGCATATTACGATACACCTTTAAGCGGCGATTGTTTTCCTGCGGATTAGGATCAAAGGGGGCTGCATATATCGCAAACGCAGGTTCTTGTTTGATCCAGACATAGAGCTGCTGCAGAAGGGTATCGGCGAGCTTTTTTCCTGCACGGGTCATCGATTTGTCCCTCTCCTGCAAAAAGAACAGCCGAGGGAACCGGACATCAAAACTCCAACGGGTCAGCGCCGTCTCAATTACATCCCGAGCCTGTTCATCACGCCCTAAACCGTACAGTGCGGACGCACGATAAAAATCACAGTCGGCGGAAGGAAAGGCAAGCGTTTCCAGAAGCTGAAGCGATTCGTTATAACGTTTGGTTTCGATATAAAGGCGGGCAAGCAGCAACACCGAATTATCACGGTTATATATGCGCAGCTTTAACCCCGAAGTTAGAGCAGCCTCTGCTGCATCAAGGCACTGAGCACGCGTACCGTTCAAATGAGCAAGACATTGAGCTTTTAGATAAAAGAAGTCGACAAAGGAATCGTCAAAGGTCATCCCCTTTTCGACATACTCAAGACATTCCGCATAGTTTGCATCGGTATAGAGTGTTGCTGCTTTTTGCAAATATTGCAGCGCATATGATGTATTGATCTGCTGCAGTTCACGACTTACCGTTTGCGAATACACTGCCGTTGCAGGTAGTAAAAACATCAGCAACATTTCTATTAAAAAGATTCGTTGTATATTCTTGAGCATTCTATTATTCCTCCACAAACCGGTTCTTATATCCAAACAGACTGCCGTATAAGGCGCGTATACGCCTTGATACACAGCTATCCTCTATGATAATCGGCAAAAGTTCGCGAGCAAGTGAATCAACACGCCATTCATTCAAAATTTTTTTTAGCTTTTTCAATTTTCCGGAGCTCATTTGAATCCGATCGCCGCTACGCCTCGATCTTACGGAAAAAGGCAAGGTAAAAGGACCTATGCCGCCGCTATTATCCTCTGTATCCCGCATAAAAACACCGTTAGCGGTTTGATATACCTCCAACTGTCCGAGCGGATACGTATACGTGCCGCATTGCACGATAGTAAGAAAATACGACTTTTGATTGTAAAGCCTACGATATGCAGTATTGTCAAAAAGGAGAAGCCGGCTGCCGCGGCGTTCCAATCGGAGAACTCCGGCAGCAACAATTTTTGAATGATCCACCGCCTGCTTTTCCGCGTTAGAAGCCGTTCTTCCCTGCGCTGTTGATGTTTCCCGCCCTGACAACGCTTCCGGCGCTGCTCCTTGCGATATTTCCGGCACTGCTGATGCTTTCGGTTTGACCACACATTCAGCCGAAAACCTCATGAGTATCCCCAGCGGTACCCGAGCGCCGATACCGAGGCGAAGGCATCCCTGTTCAAGCAGCCTGAGTCGCAGCGCAGGATGGAGCGAATCAAAAAAAGCCGCCTCGATTGCAAGTGCACCGTGTTTGCATTGCGCCCAATCCGCCGTGCCGCTCGCACCGGTAAAGTTTGCACGTGCAGCCGCCAACGCTTCTTCACAAAATGAACGATCCAAAGCTATCCGCTGCAAGGTTTTATCCAGTCCTGTGCGCCATCCGCCGAAGGTTGCAGTCAGCGCCGGTGTCAGATGATGCCGAATCCGGTTGCGTAGATAAGCATCCTGCGCATTGGTAGCATCCTCACACCATCCGATACCCTGTTGCTGTAAAAATTCTTCTATACAGCTTCGATCTACCGTAATAAGAGGGCGTAAATACCGATCGCGCCGTACCGGCATAGCAGACACAGCCGCCGTACCGCCCCCTTGAAAGAGGCGCATCAACACCGTTTCGTATACATCGCTTTGATTATGTGCCGTTAAGATAAAATCGGCGCTTACGGAATCGGCGGTTTTTTCAAAAAGCCGGTAACGGAGCATACGCGCGGCATCTTCGGTACCGCGGTTGCGCTCCTTTGCATAGCGTGCAACTTCTCCTGCAGGAATTTCCGCAACGACGCAGGGAATCGGTGGATTAAAACGGCTGCACAGATCAGCAACAAAGACTGAATCGCCTGAACTTTCTGCTGCGCTGCGGATATTATGATTCACGGTAATTACCGATAACCGGCAAGAAAGAGTCTGCTGCAGCTGCCGAATGGCCATCAATAATGCCGTAGAATCCGCACCGCCTGAGCATGCAAGAAGAAAATGGCAGGGCGCATCCCCGATAATCGGTTTAATATTCTTTAATATGGCATCGATGAGCGGAGAGGAACACATATACTGAGGAGCATAAAACGTTCGTGAGGAAAAAACAAGAGCAGAAAAGAAAAAAAAAGTGCAGGCGTCAGACCTGCACTTTAAGTAAGGAGATTAGGCTTTTGCTTCCGGAGCTGCGGCATCCGCAGAGGCAGCAGCATCTGCAGCGGCTTCATCCGTAGCAGCGGGAGCTTCTTCTTTGGCAAATTTAACCATTGCAACCGCCAAGTCAGTATCCGTTAAAACCTTAACGCCTTCGGGAACTTTAATATCCCGAACGTGAATCGCTTCGTTAGCGCCGAGTTTTTCAACATTTACAACAATTCGCTCAGGTAAGTCACGCGGTAAACATTCGACTTCAAGTTCCGCAATACCGGTTTCCAAAACAGCACCTTGACGGCAGGCTTCGGGAGATCCGGAAAGCCGAATTTGAATTTTAGTACGCAACAGCTGGCCGCGCTCGACAGCGTAGAAGTCTGCATGGAAAACCTTATCGGATACGATATCATATTGGTAATCTTTAATAAAAACTTCGTACTCGTCTTTCTCATCAACCTTAACGGTAATGATCGTACTTTCGGTAACCGTTTTGAATAATTTTTCAAAATCACGATAGGGAACATCAATAGCCGTCGAGTGACCGGCATTATCATAAATAACTGCAGGCAAACGATTATCTCTGCGGCACTTTGCTGCAGCAGCTTTTCCAAAACTCGTCCGGCGGCAGGCAGTCAAAACTCTCTCTTCCATAATCAGGAACTCCTTTGCACATAAAGCAAACAAGAGGCGTCTCCCGTGCGAAAAGCCTCTTTTTTTATTTTACATTCATATAAAAGTTGACACCGGCTATCCCCAACGGAATAACAGGTATCTCCTTCAGACTGGGACGGTAGGATTCGAACCTACGGAATGACGGCACCAAAAGCCGTTGGCT
>ERZ772960.3535-NODE-3535-length-10454-cov-2.509184_pt1 | contig 10454 bp, 9 predicted proteins | sample MGYA00580678_ERZ772960 | MGnify/ENA primary metagenome ERZ772960 (study PRJEB29015, sample SAMEA2737930) | human oral metagenome | biome: human oral; feature: human-associated habitat; material: dental | place: China | collected 2059 ...
CCTCCGCCGCCTCCGCCAAAGCCGCCGCCTCCGCCAAAAGAGGCTCCGCCGCCAAAACCGCCGCCGGAACTATTACTTGAGCTTGCAAGTGAGGCCGTAGATACGGTATGGGAAGAAGCAACGGTACTGCCAACAGCAGAAATAGCATTACCATGACCAAAAGAATCCCCGTAGTAATACCATCCATACACTGGCATAATGCGAGGATCTTCCAAAATTTCAGGACACGACACCTTAAGCTGCTCAATAACTTTCTCGGAAACCCCTAGTGCAACAGCCATTACCAAAAGTTTGTTCCACAGAATAACATCCTGCGGTATCGCTTCCTTAAGGTGTGTAAAATTCAATAGCCAATTTCTTAGTGCCTTTGTTTTGGCAAGCGTTTCAATACCATCACGATTCATTCTGTCAAACCCTGTAATGGTAAGGCCGGCAGCAATGCCCACAATAGCAGCAGGCACAACACCAATGAGTGTATTAAGAAAACCAATACCAATGCTAAATCCTGCAACAGCACCAACAATAACGAAGCAAAATTCAATGGCAGCGACAATTATCATTGTGCTCGTTCCGTGAAAAGGAACGGGATCTTTACCAAAACGAGCCTCATAAGCAGCCTTTACGGCATCTTCCCATTTATCGTACGCATCCGAAAATGCCTCAGCATGCTCTTTCGCTACCTTTTTAACATCGTCCATCATAAGGCTTTCATCAGAATTTCCTGCCTTTGAGGCTATTGTCTTGAAGAAGAGGTTAAGGGCAGCATTATCAATTTTTTGTGCCTGTGTTGCCATACTTCCCGTAACGTTTTTCCCTGTACTAACCGGTGCATCTTTAAGCTTGGTGAGACAAAAATCATCCTTCTCCCGCCCGAAAGATTTTTTCACTTTTACCTTATCCAGACGAATTGATTTTTCATCGCTCAAATGCATAAGCGTTGCAGTAAGCGCAGATGAATCAATCTCTTCTCCCCTATACAGCATGCCAATAACCGCAGGGTGATCTCCGGAGGGAACATCCCTGAAATACTCATCGGTAAATTCAGGAGCCATCACCTCACGGTACTTTTTGCGCATACGAACCATGAGAATGAAGCCTCCCACCGCAAGTATCACGGCAAGTGCATAGAACCCATAGACGATGACACGAGCAAAAGCCCGCTGTCTGTTAGCCTTATCTGCGAAACCTTGTTCCTCAGAAAGGATAGAATTCAGCTTAGAGCCGGATACACCGTGTGCCTCTGACAACCACTCAGCAGGAAATACGATACGAGTCTCCGCAAAATCCGATTCACCGATTCCCGGGAACCTGCAAGTGACCGTTCCACCAGAAATAGCAACACTTCCGTCAAGAGGACCGTGTGCCCATGCTCTCACTGTACCGTCTCCGGTGGTTGGATTTTGTCCGGCCGGAACAGGAAGATTAATTGTACACACCACATTGTTGGAGCCGGTTTCCCAGCCATCAGAAACAAACTTCCAATAAAGCTCTGAGGTGTCGTCCCATTTGGTTGCCACATTGGTAAGTGTATAAGAGATGGTAATGTCAGCGGTTTCGTTGCTATGCGCCGAATAAATTTTCAGCTGTTTTGCGGAACTCAAGTCGCTTACCTCATAGTACTCAGGTCCAAAGCCTTCGTCAGATAATGTCCTCGTACCGGCTTTATCCGCTACAGTCACGCCTGTAAAAGTAACGTCAACATTCTGACCGTTGGCCTTATTGAATCCTTGCGGAATCTTCCAGTAGACCCCATTATACCTCCCTGAAAAGTCGAATGTACGGGTTTCTGTTACATCTATCGTTCCATCCGAATTAACCGTCGCCGAAATGGTGACATCTGTTACATTCAAGGACTTTGCATAGGCAGTATGAATCGAAGTAAGGAGAGTAAGACAGATACAGGCCACTATAAACGTAAAGGTTAAACACAGTTTCTTATACGCCTTCGAGGATAGCATGCGTGACATAGTAACTCCTTGAATTGGCTATACCTACGATTTACTGACGTTTACAGGATACCACCCAACTAAGACAATAAAAAAGGTTTTCCGAATCTTGGCGCTGTAAACGCAGTACGTATCACTGCCTCACGTCTCTATTTTTAAGGAGCCATCTCTTCAATTACCGCTGGAGGTAAGCCTTCATCCCACTGCTTACCTATCTCATCTGCTTCAGCTTGAGTGTAAAAATCTTCTTGATTTGATTGACTCCGATTGTCTGTATCAACAAAGGGCACCTTAGATATGAGGTTACTCCTCGAAGGCTTCTTTTTGCAGAAATCGAACAGACAGTCGTAACAGACTCCCATATCTTGGAAAAGTCCTTCTCCGCACCTTGGACATATTTTGACCTGATAGCTCATGCTCTTCTCCTTTTCTTTTAGAATTTCTCCTTTGAGCCGCGGAAACGCATACATCTGAAATAAAGTAATGCTCTCCAACGTTAAACCATGCACCTGCATCCGAATATCTCTCAAAAGTGCTATAGGCTTGCGGACATGAGAGAACTTTTCCTGGTAAGACATTTCTAAACGAAGCAAGCACCTCACCATATTGAGACATAAAAGCAACATCGATATTCTGTCTCATCCCAAAGGTATGAATGGAGCGGCATCGCATAAACGCCACTGCTTCGCTACTACAGTAAAAACCAAGCAGACCAATCAATCTCTCCCGATGTGTCTGCAATAATCGAAATGTAAAACGCGAACTTGAAGCCTCGGATTGTAAGGTTACTTTTATCATTTAAATCACGACTCCAGACTTAAACATATCGACAACTATCGACTTCTCATGTGACAACTCAAGCGGAGCGCTGTACGAGACAATTGGAAGATTAAGATTTCTGGGCCAAGGCTTAAACTTCAATGTACAGACATATTTCACATAGTGAGGTAGAAGGCAATTAGTAAGCGATCCCTCGGCAAGACCTTGGTCTTCGCAACGAACAGAAACGGAGCAGGAGCCCTCTCTTTGCAATCCTGAAGCTATATCTCCTTCCAATTGAGCGCATAAAGCACCCGTATCTACGCCTTGGCTTGGAGAAACAGCTTGAGAGATGACCGTATCCGAGCTCAGAACATCAAATGCTGCACAAGCATCGATAAATTCCATAAGGTTAATCGCAATCAACGCTACCCCCACAACCACGGGAATAAGGACGGCAAGCTCAACGGTCATTTGTCCGTCTTTGTTATTCAGAATCTTCATGTTAATTTCAACAGCTTCTTGATATTGACTTTGATAGGAATGCTTCCTCCTACAATAGGAATGGGAATTTCGGCTAATGTGATTTCAGAAGGAAGATCTTTTATTACAACTCCTCCTATTACTTTTGCGTATTCCATAAAACTCCCTTGCTCTGGAAGATCAAGAATTGCCTTACGTATGGTTGCTTCTTTTGAAAATCCAGCTTGAGAAAGAATATTCTCGCTGTTGGTAAGTACTGGTCGCTTCAGTCTCATATCAACCGGTTGAAGCCCCGCTCCCTCTATCAGCGTTTTCAATTTTCCTTTGAGCCATGTACCAACACCCGAAAAAATACCGTCAAGCTTATCGAGAAACCCTGTTGCCTGAGAGTTAATCTCCTTATATGCCGATCCATAAGAAACCAACAAATTTCCCCAAAGCCCGAAGATGTCATCTGCCCCTTTACCGATAAATCCTGCTTTTTTGGAAAGAGAATCGAAAAAATCCGCTAACACATTGTTTTCTTTTGTAGCCTCATCGGGTGCAAGTACCGCTCCTGATATAGCCGAACCCCGTGGCAAACGTGAATGTGCAGCAAAAACCGCAGAAATAGAGCTCGCCGGAAGTTCCGTTTCTCCCCTTGTTGCGATAGCTACGCAGCCCCATGCTCCGGGTGGACAAAGTTTCGGACGTACTGCTGAAAGCTCTTTCAAAATTTTTGCAAAGAGATCTTTTGACTGGTCGGCAAGTTTCTTTACTTCCTTATCAATTTTAGCAACCTCTTCTAATGCCTCTTGATAGATTTTTGCCTCGTCGCAAACGATTTTCCAATAATGCTCAAAGCCATTTTCGATTGAAGTGGATGCCGAGGCCACCTTACCCATATCTTCAACGCCAAGCTTGCAGTACGGGCACTTTTCCACAGTGCCTGCGTCTAAATCAGAAAGCGAAGCATATTGAATAATTTCCCCATGTCTTCCAGGGCAATTTACGTCCGTATGAAGAACGGTTTTTCCATCCTCAACTGAGCAAGGCCACAGCGCATCGGTATATAAAGACGTTTGTTTCATTTCTTGCACGTTACGAGGCAGTTCGGGAAATGAACATTGGACCGTACCATCCTCATTTTCTCGGTAAGACCCGCTGCAAATTTTTTCATATGCATATTGGTAAAAAACTTTTCGACAGGCTGAATCGTTCCTTTCTTCTCCGGTAGCTCCCCCAATAACCTCCTGTACTTCTCGCGCCTTGTAATATGCCCGAGCGCGCATAAGAGGGACGCCAAATGACCATATCTCAACAGAGTTATAGAAAGGATTACTTTTCCCGTCGAGCATGGCGAGAGCATGCGTCCTCTCGTACATACAAAACGAAGGGGAATTACCGCAATCTGCTCTCCATGCCCTCTCTTTTGCTTCATTTGCCTTCTTCTGAGCTTTTTCTTTTTGCTCCGTCTTGTCTTGGATTTCCTTACTCTTTTTGGTAAGTTCCTCATCATTGATATCGCTATCAAGCGAACCAAACTCAGATTTTGACTGTAGAGGAAACGGAAGAGCAGCACCCGTATAATGCAAAGACCCCTTTGAGTTTGAGCGTATACACGCATATGATTGAGCCGCGATAAGAGCGGGCATGATCTTTTCAAACGATTGAAGTCCTTTTACAACGCTCTGAGAGAAATCTCTTCGTGCCTTTAGAATAGATGATCCTGTTTGACTTAACTTTGCCCCCGCAACTTGAAGTCCAGGAACACACGATGTTATCAACCCTGCACCAAGGGCGACAATACCTGTAAGACCCATACTAAGGACACATGCATCCAAAACGGTAGCCACGGTTGTGTATTTTGCAACAACGTTTTCCCCGGCCAGAGCACCTGCATCAGCAATTGATTGTGTCTCGTAACTGTCCGTCAGAACCTGTCCTACGGAAACCAAACTGAAGAGGAGTGCAAGAACAACAAGCAAGGTTGTTGCCATGGCAACCGTTGTAAACCCTCCTGAATCATGTACAAAAATATTCATAAATGGCGCACGATACATCTCATTAGATTCAATGGGCATCTGAGATTTTGAACGCCCACATAGTGCGCCTCTAGCTCCACATATGAATCCATTCTGCATAGGAACCTCCAAGCCACTTGGGGCGAATTTTTTCCTGAATGCGAGTTGAAACGACATATCCTTGTCCGTCATTTTTACCTGCTAAAGAAAGCAACCACCCAACAGGAGGGAGAGGATGCACGTGCCCTGTTATCTTGACGTGAACTTCTTGGTCATCCTTTTGCAACTCAATGTTCCAATCCTCTCTCTCACCAACATGAAATAGAGGAATTTCTGGAATAGCCCTGAGACGTCTTTGTACATAACTCTTACATTGGTAAACATCAGTTGATGTGCCATATAAACGAGCAGCCTCAGATGCAGCTTCACTCATAACGGTCCTGGTATACAAAATGCAAACAGGCTGTAGTAATACCGCAAAAAGAATCAAAAGAATCGGAAGGAGAATCGCTGCTTCAACAGAAGATTGTCCTGCTGTATCGTTTGGGACGTCTCTAGTACAAAAGCACATCTTTAAGTGTCTTTGAAAATTCAGGAGATAATGCATGAGATGCCGCATGAGTTGCAGACTCAATAAATAGCCCCGAATGCACAGCTTGCCACAGCGCAGTAAGAGTGACAACCATTGCGAGAAAAGCAAAGAGAACGACGGCATACTCCAAGGTTGATTGTCCACTTTTATCCCCTATCATTCTTGAGAGGCTATTTCTTGTATCTCTTGAGTCGTTACATGACATACGGCAACCTTTCGACTCGATCCTTCGTCGCTAATGAGACATATATCAACCCATCCACTTCCTTGAAAAATACAGCTCCACACGTTTCCTAATACATCGAGATATCCGGAAAATATAGGGATTGAATCACCCCGCTCTTCATATGAGCGCAGCAGCTCTTCTCCAACTTCTTGAAACGACCTCGTACTCTCCCATGTTTGTTGCGGGTTGGAAATCAATTTTTTATGAAGGTATTCAGATACTTGCCTATCTTTTGAAATATCTACTGACCTTTGAGTCTTTTCACCAGGCTGTCCGGCAACACCTTGCTCAGATTTCTCTGATTCTGATGTAGTTTGTGTAACTGTTTTGGGCAGCAACAACAGTCCTAACGTTGTGAAAGCAAGGCATGCAATAACAAGTATTGCCACTAAATGCTTTTTTATGAACATCACAGTGAGTTAATCCCTGTTGTAATTGCATTCCATAGCTCAGTGATTTTTCCTTTAAAGGCAATAATGGCAACTATTGCAATAACCACCAAAACTCCCACAAGAATGGCATATTCAGTAGTACCCTGCCCATCCTGATTGTAATAAAAGGCTTGCAGACGAGAAGTAACTCTACTAAGACGCGTTTTATCAAACATTTTATCCTCCTTTTATGAGTGTTTACCATACTGAAAGAGCAGGACCTAAAAGTGGTCCAAGAATTGCTATAAGCATTGCAGGAACAATAAGCGTTCCTAAAGGAAGAAGCATTTTTACCGGCACTTTTTCTATCTCAGCTTCAAGTGCCGCCCTTTGATCATCTCGAATTGTTCCGGCTTGCCGTTCAAGTGAATCCGAAAGAGGTGTGCCAAACGCAAGAGACTCGGTTACCACAGAAGCAAAACTTAAAAGAGAAGTAATGCCATATTCCGCTGCAATCTCTTCAAGCGCAGTCGATCTTGTCGTAGCACCCATCTGCCAAGAGAGCAGTGCCTGATTCATTTTTTCCGAAAGAACACCGCTGCAGCGATTGCAATATAAATCGAGTGAAGAATCAAATGAGAGACCGGACGACAATCCTAACGTGAGAACGTCTAACATACGTGGCATTTCTTTAATAATAGCGTTCCGTTGATGTGCGATTCTCTTCCGTTTGGTCACTTCTCTTACTATTTTTAAGACACCTGCCATGCTCAAGATTTCTTGAAACCAAGAGTCTAAACGCTTGGATCTCAAGTCATGATCTTGAACTCCATGTTTCTGAATGGGATTTTTTGCACTTGTGAACAGCCATACCGAGCCCATTAAAGACCCTGTCGCGCCTCCTATAAAAACGATATGTAAAAGCATCATCACAGCACCTTTTTCATCAGTTTTCGAATGATAACTAATGCGCCTGCATCCATTCCTAATGCAAGAAGCGTGCAAATAATTCCTGTTGTTGTAGTAAGACCCTTTTGAAAATCAGGGGAAATGAGCGAGAGCACGCCAATGAGAAGAAGCGGCAATAAACACACAATTCGCGCAGAAAGGCGTACTTGTGCCGTTTTAACGGAGAGCAGCCGCTCAAACTCTGACTGTCTTTCTACCAATGTTGCCGTTCTGAGAAAAAGATTACGAAGAGGACTTCCTGTCCGATGAGATATAACAAGTGCGGTTGCAAGTAAACTTGAACCCGGAACAGAAAGATCGCAAGCAAGCTCCTCTACAACAGACTCAACAGGCATACCACAACGCAATTTAAGAGACGCTCGAATAAAATACTGGGCAACTGCTCCATGTGAATGATTCCCGACATATTCAATAGCCTGTGAGAGCGTCTGACCTGATCCCAAAGCAACCGAGAGTGTGCGATAAATTCCCGGCATACTGTGTGACACTTCAAGCTTAAGCTTCCGGCAGTCGTTTTCATATTTCATAGGTATATACGCTATAAGAGCTATAGCAGTAAAAAAGACTCCTGCCACAGATCTAAAAAGCAACCCTATAAGAAATGCCACCCCTACAATGCTTAAAAGAATTTCAACGCATGACTCTTCAAGATCAATGTGAGTAATATCCCCATTTACCTGTTGCTTCCACATTTGTGCTACATGCTTCCAGCAAGGTATCTCACACAAACTTGAAATAAGCCTCGTGTGGGCAAGTGGTTGCACAAGGTCGATAATCATCGCTTGCACAGAAGACCTGGACTTTGACGCCCCTTTCCAGGTCTGTACAAACCCTAATAAAAGATAGGTAAGTGCGCCTACTGCAAGGCTGAAGCACAAGATGCTTGCTTTTCCCATCTTTCTACCTCCTCTTGTGAAAGCCGCCTTTCTTTTTCTGCCGCCGTAATAAATGAAGGAATATGATTGAGGTGCCATTGCCGTGTAAACACATCAAAAGAAATACATTCTTTTATGCAAATAGTCCTATCCTGTTGCCAAAATAATTCCGAAATGGAAGTAACGTAACGTCTGCCATCAGGTAACCTTTGAGCCATAACAATAAGATCAATCGCAGATGCAATTTGTTCTTCAATAATATCGGCAGGAAGATCCATTCCAAATCGAGCCATAAGAACCAATCGCAGGATTGCTTCTTTGGCGGTACCTGCATGAAGAGTAGTCAGAGAACCATCATGTCCGGTATTCATCGCTTGAAGCATATCAATACATTCTTCACCGCGAACCTCCCCAACGATAATCCGATCGGGTCTCATCCGAAGTGCGTTTCTGACCAAACGCCTGATTGTGATTTCCCCTGTTCCTTCAATTGAGGCGCTCCGTGCCTCAAGCCGCACAACATTGGGATGAGCATCAAAACGTAACTCTGCTGAATCTTCAATGGTTACAATTCGTTCTGATACATCAATTTCACATGAAAGTGCATTTAGAAGGGTTGTTTTACCAGATCCCGTTCCTCCAACAACCGCAATACCTTTTCTCATTTTCACTGCCCAAGAAAGAAGCTGAGCAAGCCATGGTGGAAGTGACCCTAATTCAATCAATCGTGAAAGTGAAGTAATCTTTCCGGTAAAACGTCTAATAGTCACAGCAGGTCCATTAATGGCAATAGGTTCTGCCACTGCATTTACTCTATCTCCATTCGCAAGGCGTGCATCAACAATAGGGCTCACTTGGTCGAGACGTCTGCCAAGCGGCGCCAAAATACGATCCATAACAATAAGAATCTGCTCTGGAGAATCAAAGACTGCATCAGCTTCACGGATCTCACCGTTCTTCTCGTAAAAAAGAGATCCGCATCCGTTAATCATAATCTCCGTTACTTCAAGATCCTCTAACAGTGGTTGAATGGGACCAAGGCCACAAATCTCATCAACTACTTGTCGAATAAGCTGTGCCGAAGTTTCAAGTTCAGGTACATCAAAAGAATCCTCGTTGAGAATTTCTTGACATGCCACAGTCAATTCTTCGCGAACATAGCCAATATCGCCTTGTTTCATGAGCTGAGAAATAGTTGAAAGTCCTAATTGACTTACAAGTTTCTTCTTTAAATCAGACCTTTGTTGAGACAGTTGGCTGTTCTGGCCTAAGCCGTTTTCCCTTGAATCAGACGCATTATTTGACTGTGCTGCGTGTACACGCTCTAACACTGACACTTACCCCACCTCCTTTTGCTTTCTAAACAAACCTAAGAGACGGTGTTCGAGTGACCACTTTGATGCTTTGTTCGCTGCATCGCATTTTGGTAGTGCTCCCAACCCTAAAAAGAGCTGAGCGAGCGTTGCTGCGAGCGAATTTGAAAAAGGTGAAGATTCCTGAAGCAGTATTGGCAGCTGCCCCGATGAAATGAGAGACAAGACATCAGAGCCCCCATCAAAAACTTGATATTGTCGCGCCGCTTCAAGTCCAATTTCTGCTCGACCCGTAGAAATGTCTTGTCTCAGCCGAGGGTCAGCTTTGTTCTCAATACGAACAATCCGCGTGCGGGCAACACCGAGTCTCACTGCAAGACTGCTGGTTCTTGACATGGACGCAAGAGAAAAAACCGGTCGGCCTGTTACTATTACAAACCTATCGCTTAGTTGAGCTGCATGCGCGACAATGTCCGTTGGTGTTGTTGAGGTGTCTACGATAACCACATCAACAATGCCCGAAATTGCCTGTATTAAATTACCCGCAAAAGGCGTAACCATCTCTGCCATTTCCGGTTTTAAGCAAGGTCCCCATAGCAAGATATTCTCTGCTGCCACAACGGCTGACGCCTTAAGCGATTCAATATCTCTCGGTTCATTGACCGCAAATCTTGCTAAATCATTCAATTTAGTGTGCGCAAAACAGGAGTAAAGATTTCCACAGGAAAGATCCATGTCGATTAGGCCGACTTTCATACCCCACGAAGCAGCAATAAGGGCAAACGCAGCGGCAATGGTTGTTTTGCCTACCCCTCCTCGTCCTGAAGCTATTGTCAGGATTGGGGCATGTGAGATTTCAGAAGGCGGCACAAGGTTTTCTAATGTGGTGTCAGCTTTCGGAGAAGAAATGGAATTTG
>ERZ772960.3536-NODE-3536-length-10453-cov-9.673976_pt1 | contig 10453 bp, 7 predicted proteins | sample MGYA00580678_ERZ772960 | MGnify/ENA primary metagenome ERZ772960 (study PRJEB29015, sample SAMEA2737930) | human oral metagenome | biome: human oral; feature: human-associated habitat; material: dental | place: China | collected 2059 ...
TAGCTTTTGGATTGGTGTCTATCCTGGTATGACAAAAGAAATGCTGGATAAGATGATACGGGTGATAAGTTATTGATGGGTATTTATATTATATTACTCAGAAAAAATACTTTTAGATAAAAGAGAGGTCTTAAATGAAAACCGAGAAATTGGGTAACCGTACTTTTAGTGTATATTTGATTACAGGGTGTGTATTATTAAGTTATATTATTCATCTGATATTATTGTGTCGGAATCCGTCCGGTTCTCAATTGAATATATTTTTTGGTTCATTAAAAGATTTTTTTGCAGATTTTTTTAATGTGCTAAGATATGTGGCAGGTCGAGACGTCTATTTTAATGAAATAGGTGGTGGGCAAGAGTCTCCATATCTTCCATTATCGTATATGTTGCTTTATCCTTTTTCTTGCTTGAATGACTATGGATCGATGTCTCTTTCAGACTGTTGGTCTTCCCGGATAAGCATCATGTCAGTATTTATGTATACATTTTTTTCACTTGCTATGTTTATTCATGCATTGGTTGCATTAATCAAAAAATATAATGTAAACAAAATAATTTTACTGCCTATTCTGCTTTCAAATATTGTTTTGTTTTCGGTTGAAAGAGGTAATTTGGTTATAATTTCAGCTGCTGGAGCGTTTTATTTTTTAGCATTTTTTGATTCAGAGAATCGTATGTTAAGATATTTTGCTCTTTTTATGCTTGTTTTTGCCTCTGTTCTGAAATTTTATCCTGTTATTTTAGGTTTTTTGCTGTTAAAAGAAAAAAGATATAAAGACATATTGTATTGCATTATATTAGGTGTTTTATTAACTATCCTTCCTTTTTTCTTTTTCAAGCGAGGTTTAATGAATATTCCTCTATTACTGTCTAATTTAAAATTACATTATGAAGCATATCGATACGGTATTTTTCCCAGATTTGGAGTTTCGCATCTATTTTATCACATTGTCCGTAAGCTATTGAATAATGAGATAGGGCCAACTGTATATATAATAACGCAGATAAGTATAAGATTGATTTGTGTATTTTCTGTCTTTTTATCCTATAAAACTAAAGATGAGTTTCTTTCGCTTGCTTTATTAATTTTTCCAATTTTATTTTTTCCCACTAATAGCGGTTATTATTGTGGAGTATATTTGATGCCGCTCATTGTTATGACTCCTAATTTATTCTTAAAAAATAAGAAAACAGGTATAATTTTTATTATTTATTCGATATTGTGTTTGCAATGTATTCAAATTCTTTTTAAGATATTTAATCTTACTCAATTATTTGTCAATTTTTTTACATTGTTAATTTTTGTTTATGTTCTAGTAATTACATTATTAAAAATAAAAGCAGATAAAGAGGTAAAATGAAACAACGGCTTGCAGATTACATTGCAGACTTTTTTGCTGCAAATAATATTACTGATGTTTTCACTGTTACCGGTGGAGGCGCCATGCATTTGAATGATGCTTTCGGGCATCATCAGCAATTACACTGTACTTATAATCATCACGAACAAGCGTGTGCTATTGCAGCAGAGGGGTATGCACGGTATTCGGGGAATATAGCCGCGGTTTGTGTGACTACCGGTCCCGGAGGAACAAATGCGATAACCGGAGTACTCGGCGGATGGCTGGATTCAATTCCGATGTTTGTTGTTTCAGGGCAGGTTAAATTTTCTACAACGATAAAATCGACACATGTGCCACTCAGGCAGCTTGGTGATCAAGAATTTAATATTATCGATTGTGTAAAAACCATGACAAAGTATGCGGAAATGGTTATTAATCCTCATGATATCGCTTATGTACTCGAAAAGGCGTTGTATCTTGCAACACACGGGCGTCCCGGCCCTGTGTGGCTCGATATTCCGCTTAATGTTCAGGGCGCTCTTATTGAGACGGAAAGATTGCACCATTATGATTCTGCTTCCGATTCCCGAGAACTTCCGCCTCTGCCGCCTGAAAATCAGATGTACACTATTTTAGCTAAAATAAAAGAAGCACGACGGCCTGTTGTGTTTGCCGGTGAAGGTATTAGGATATCGGGAACATATACACAATTTTTAAAACTTATTGACAAACTGAATATCCCTGTTGTTACTGCATGGAATGCGCATGACCTTTTATGGAATGAGCATCCGCTCTATTGCGGAAGACCAGGAACTGTTGGTACAAGGGGCGGTAATTTTGTTGCGCAATATGCCGACTTATTACTTATATTTGGCTGTCGTTTGAATATCAGGCAGATCAGTTATAACTGGGAAAATTTTGCTCCTGCAGCATATAAAATAATGATTGATATAGACCCTGCAGAACTTTTAAAACCTACTTTGAATATAGATATGCCGATTCATGCCGATTTAAATGCGGTAATGGAGCTTCTTAATCAGATTGCCGAGAAAAATACTCAACATACACGGTGGATTGACTGGTGTAGAAATATTGATGCAAAATATCCGGTTTGTGAAAAATCGTTTTATGCGACGAATGTGCCTGTAAATCCTTATATTTTTATGGATATGTTATTTAAAGAATGTGTTGAAGGCGATGTTATTATTACTGGTAATGGAAGCGCCTGTGTTTGTGCGTTTCAGGCTGGATATATTCGGAAAAATCAGCGGCTTTTTACCAATTCGGGATGTGCTAGTATGGGGTATGGACTTCCTGCTGCTTTAGGGGCTGCCGTTGCCCGATGTGGAAAACGGGTCATTTGTATAGATGGTGATGGCAGCCTACAAATGAATATACAAGAACTGCAAACCATTATACATAATCAATTGAATATAAAGCTGTTTGTTCTCAATAATGATGGGTATCATTCAATTCGTCAGACACAGATGAACTTATTTAAACCGCCCCTTTGCGGTGTCAGCCATGAGAATGGTATTAGTTTTCCGTCTCTGGAAAAAATCTCATTTGCCTATGGCTTCCCGTATGTAAAGATTGATAATATGCATACAGCTCCTGAACGGATTCGAGACGTTTTGAATTCGAATGGGGGTATTATAGCCGAAGTATTGCTTGACCCTGCTCAATTCTTTTCACCAAAGCTTTCAGCAAAAAAATTACCGGATGGTACAATGGTTTCGCCGCCGCTTGAAGATATGTATCCGTTTTTACCTAAAGATGAAATGAAGCGTAATTATGATGAGGCTATGAAAATATGAAAAACTTGCATTTACTTGATTGTACTCTTCGCGATGGGGGGTATGTTAATGCTTGGAATTTTGGTGAAGGGTGTATAAAGAGTATTTTCAGCCGTTTAGATACTGCCGGAGTGGATTCAATAGAAGTAGGCTTTATTGATGAGCGAGTGCCTTACGATGCTAATTGCTCGATTTATCCTGATACAAAATCGATAGAGTTGATATTCGAAAATATGCAGAAACCAAAAGCGTTAGTTTGTGCAATGATAGATTATGGCACCTGCTCACTCGATAAAATAGCTCCTAAATCCGAATCTCACCTTGATGCTATACGTGTTATTTTTAAAAAGCATAAACAAGATGAAGCTCTGGAATTTTGTTCCCAAATAAAAGCAAAGGGATATAAAATTTTTGTTAATCCCGTTTCTATTACGAGTTATACGGATGAGGACATAATAGCGCTTGTTCGGAAAATTAATAAAATAGCTCCTTATGCAGTAACCGTGGTAGACACTTATGGATTGATGCATTCTGATAAGGTTCTTCATTATTGTAATATTCTCAATGCTCATTTAGATAAAGACGTCATTATTGGGTATCATGCCCATAATAATTTCCAGCTGGCATATTCGAATGCTATTGCAGTAATGAATGGTATTGAAGATCGAGATATTTCCATAGACGGTACTTTATTCGGCATGGGAAAAAGCGCCGGTAATGCTTGTACAGAGTTGCTTGCTATGTATATGAACGAATGTAAAAATAAGCATTACGATATTAATCAAATACAAGAAGCTATAGATGTCGATATTCAAAAAGAATATATAAAATCTCCATGGGGATATCGCCAAAAATACTATATTGCTGCATTACATGGATGTCATCCTAATTATGTGGAGTATCTGCTTGATAAAAGAACTCTTTCTGTAAAATCAATAAACATAATTCTTGAACGCATCCCGGAACCGATAAAACTTCTTTATGATAAGAATGCTATAGAGCAACTGTATCATAACTATCAAAATAACGAAATCAATGATGGTGAGACAGTAGCCGTGCTGCAAAAGCTTTTTGATAAGCAGCCGATACTCTTGCTTGGACCGGGTAAAAGTATTGAAACGGAAAAAGAAAAAATACAACGGTTTATTGCTGAAAAGAAACCAATAGTTATATCAGTTAACTTTCTTAATAAATCATTTGCGATTGATTATGTGTTTATGGGGAATGCAAAGCGGTATAGTCAATTTTTTAACGCGATACATAATACAAATAAGGTCAAGACTATTTGCACATCGAATATCACTGAGACTGATAAAAAAATCGATTTTTTACTAAATTATTCGTCACTTTTATCAAAGGTTAACTGTATACGTGATAACCCACTTGTTATGCTCTTGTCTTTATTAAAGAAAATACATAAAACAGAAGTAACTATTGCCGGTTTTGACGGATATACGGAACATAATATACAAAATTACTTCGAAGCATATATTCCTATGTTGTTTTGTCAGGATAATGTATTACTGCGTAATGAAGCAATTAGAGAGGAAATCACTTTATTGCGGAATACGTTGGTTGTAACGTCATTGACAGAGACTAAGTATCTATAATGCCGGTACGGGGATATGTTGCTACACATTAATAAGGCAAAATTATAAGAGAATATATTGAGATTTTTTGATGCTTAATCTTATTTGGGACTTGGATGGAACACTGATCGATTCTGAGGAAGAGGTTCTGGAATCGCTGAAACTTGCGCTGACTGATGCAAATATAGATATATTAAAAAGTGTAAAGTCGCTACGGGTAGGTCCGACAATCGATAATATTTTAAGAGCCTCCTTTGATCCTCTGTATCTTAGTAATGAAAAACTGCAGGACACCGTAAGGGCTTTTAGGCAGCGGTACGATTCGAGTAGTTTTTTGCATACGCATTCTTTCACAGGCATTGATGCAATTGTGCATGATACTGTTGATTACGCACATTATATTATTACCAATAAACCCGATCTTCCGAGTCGTAAAATTATTCATAAACTCGGCTGGGATGTTGAAATTAGAGAAATTATTACCCCCTACAGCTTTGGCAGCGATAAAAAAGAAAAGTCCGAACTGTTTAGGTATCTTATTGAATTGCAAGGTTTGAATAAGGAAATTACGTACGGGATAGGAGATATGGCATCGGATTGTTACGCTGCAAAATGTGCAGGAATAAAAACAATTGGTGTACTCTGGGGTACAGGAACAAAGGATGAATTGGCTGATGTCGATTATCTGTGTTCTACAGTATCTGAGTTGAAGGTGCTATTAGGGACGCTATGCAGAAAATAGTTATATCAGGGGCTACCGGAGTACTCGGTGCAGCTCTTATACGCTGTGCGAAAAAACAAGGATTTGATATTGTTTGTATTGTACGGAAAGACTCAGAGCGGGCAAAGACGCTAATTGCTTCAAATAGCGTTGATATACTTCAAGCAGATTTGAAAGATTACAATATGCTTACACCTGTAATTACGGATTGCGATGTTTTTATCCATCTCGCATGGGAAAAAACATTCGGCAATGCACGAGACGATGTTGATGCGCAGGTATGTAATATTCAATATACACTTGATGCGGCTCGCCTTGCGCAAAGAATGGGCTGTAAGGTTTTTATTGGAGCAGGGAGTCAAGCAGAGTATGGGGCTGTACAATGTCCTTTAACAGAGAATACCCCTGTACACCCTCAAAGCGGATACGGTATTGCAAAATATACAGCAGGACGTCTGTCTGCGCTTTTATGTACGCAATTAGATATACGCCATAATTGGCTCCGTATATTAAGTGTGTACGGTCCGAATGATGCTCCATATACATTGATCTCGTATGTGATAAATGAGTTACAAAATGGGCAGAGTCCTGAATTAACGAAATGTGAACAGATCTGGGATTATCTGTATGCCGATGATGCAGCTCAGGCTATTCTCGCTGTCGCACAAAAAGGTATTCATGGAAAAACATATCCGCTTGGAAGCGGTACAGCTTGTAAACTATCGGAGTATGTAAATATAATTCGCGATTATGTTAATCCTGATATTGCAATACGCTTTGGGGCAAAAGAATATTACCCGCATCAGCCGATGTTTTTACAGGCAGATATTACCGAACTCACAAAAGATACCGGGTGGAAACCGGAAGTTTCGTTTTTGGAGGGAGTGAAGAAGGTTTGTAACGTTCATTCTGTAACGACAGAATGTTTTGATGGTGCAAAACAGCATAAGAATGAGTTCCGTAGAGTTTATTAATGGTGCTTACAGAATATATGAAAGTTTTATGGTATAGGTAAGGCAGTGTCTTTTATTAATAATCAAAATGCAAAAGATATATTTGCTACGCTTATAAATCAAATATGGCGCTTAGTAAGTGGTCCAATCATAATGCTGCTTATACCGTTGTTTCTAACTGAAACACAACAGGGGTATTGGTATCTTTTTACCAGTCTTTCTGCTCTTTCAATTTTTGCAGATTTGGGATTTAGCAATATTATCTTACAGTTTAGCGCTCATGAATTTGCATTTTTATCTTTTTCAAAAGACGGAATTCTTATAGGAGATAAAGAGCATCTTAATAAACTTGCTTCGTTTTTTAAATTTACGATAAAATGGATAGCAACAATAGGTATTGTTGTGTTTCCCATTATTTATATTATTGGAATTATTTATTTTGTGCGTGATGATGTTCTTGCTGTGTATCTTTTACCGTGGACTATTTACACAATAGGCTCCCTGGTTAATTTTTTAAATACCTCTATTCTATCCTTTATCGAAGGTTTAAATAAAATTGCAGAAGTGCAGAAAATACGTTTTGTGGTAAATATTGTTTATACCTGCATTATTGCGATTGTATTAGTTCTTCATGGTAATATTTTTGCGCTCGCCTTAGGTATGTTTGTTAGTGCGTGCACGATCTTTATAAGCTTATTTGGAAAGTTTAAAGGATTTCTTTCTCAACTTTTGACTATTGCTAAGGTATATACATATCCTTGGCGAAAAGAAGTAATGCCGCTGTTTATCAAATACGCACTGAGTTTTTCCAGCGGATATTTTATTTTCCAAATTTATACTCCGTTGATGCACTTTTTTTATGGCCCTGTATTGAGTGGAAAGGTCGGGATTTCTTTGTCATTAATACTTGCTGTTTTCAATATGGCAAATATTTGGCTATACACAATTACTCCGCGAATTAATATGCTTGTTTCAGCTAAAAACTGGTCTACCTTAGATACATTATTTGTAAAAAGGTTATTGTTTGCATTGGGAACATATATTATTATCGGTATTGGAGTGATTCTATTCATTTGGCTATTTGGGTGTGTGTGGATAGTTCCGAAAGTTGTCGGAAGGTTTTTGCCCGTAATGCCTATGGGTGTTTTATATATATGTTATTTTATCCAATTATTTGTCAATGCATTAGCATTATACTTACGTGGGCATAAGCAAGAACCTTATATGGTCTTATCTATTATAAGTGCCGTATGGATCGCTTGTGCGACTTTTATTATTGGAAAGTTGTTACCTGCAGACTTTTTCTTTTGCGGGTTTCTGAGTATGCAGGTATTAGGAAGTCCTATTGCGTATGTGATTTTTAGACGTTGTAAAAATATTTGGCATAATGCTGAGGTGATAAAATGAGTGAAAAACCACTATTGAGCATTTGTATACCGACGTATAATAGAGCTGAATACCTTGCAAAAAGTTTAGATACGCTTGTATGTCTACCAGAGTTTAACTCATCTGAAGTTGAAGTGGTTATTTCTGATAATGCATCGACAGATAATACCCAAGAAGTGGCTAAAAAATATTTGGATCAATATAGCAATATTCATTATTATAGGAATGATGAGAATATTAGAGATAAAAATTTTCCTACAAGTATAACGCGTGCTAATGGAACGTTTAGAAAGCTTTGTAATGATACGTTAATTTATTCTGGCGGTTACCTAGCCTATTTACTTTATAATATAAAGACTTATCAAAAAGATAGACCGTTCCTTTTTTTTCCAAATCATAATTTAGGAAAAAAACAAAAAGATCAGTATGAATGTACTGATATTAATGATTTTTTAAGGATAACTTCGTTTTATATCACATGGATTGGTGGCTTTGGGTTTTGGGAAGATGAACTTTTGCTTATTGATGATTGGTTTGCTGGTACTGAGACTTTTTTATGGCAAACAAAAATTTTATTAGACATACTGAGCAAAAAAAATGCGATGGTTGTGTTAAACAAACAAAAAGTATCAGTGCAAGATGTTCAAAAGAAAGATATCTCTTATGGCTTATATAATGTTTTTTACAAAAATTACTTACAGCTACTTAAGAACAAAATAGAATGCGGGATTGTTGACCAGTCTTGTTATAACTTTCTACGAAAAGATATACTGTTAAATTTCTTTTCTTTATGGATTACTAATTATAATCTTAATAAACAAAAATATCACACGGCTGCGTCTGAGGATAATATCGAAGATTTAATAACTAGGGCATACAAGAATGACAGTTATTTTATACTTTTCCTTTGCAAAGTAAGATTCTTGCTTTATAAGCAAAAGTTAAAAAATTTGATTAAGAGGTTTTTAAAAGGCGCTATAGAAAATACAATACACATAACGAAACGTATATTGCAAATTTTTGTGATATTTCCAGAATACATGTAGGAAAAAAGACATACGGGACGCTGCATGTTGTCGATTTTACTCCCGAAGATGTAAAATTGGTTATAGGAAGTTACTGCTCTATTGCCGAAGGGTGTACAGTTTTTACTTGGCGGTGAGCATGAAGTCCATACTATTTCAACTTATCCCTTTAAGGTAAAAGTGTTTGGGTATACATCTGAGGCTGGTACAAAGGGGAGTATTATTGTGAAGGACGATGTGTGGATAGGTACGAATGCTATTATCTGTTCAGGGGTTACTATAGGGCAAGGCGCTATTATTGCTGCCGGGGCTGTTGTTACAAAGGATGTTGCTCCGTATGCGATTGTCGGCGGTAATCCGGCAAAAGTTATAAAGTATCGATTTGATGAAGAAATAAGAAACAAATTATTGAGTATAGATATAGTTGAGTTGTTTGATGGATTTGTTAATGATGATATATCTTTTATTTATCAAAAATTAGATGAAAACAAGTCGGTATTGTATTGGAGAAATATGGTGTTAGATAATAGATCAAAATTGATTGCGTTTTACCTTCCACAATTTCACCCCATTCCTGAAAATGATGCATGGTGGGGAAAAGGTTTTACAGAATGGACGAATGTTGCAAAAGCAAATAAATTCTATGCAAAACACTATCAACCCAGAATTCCTGCTGATTTGGGGTTTTATGATTTGCGTGTACCGGAAACGAGGAAAGCTCAGGTAGCACTTGCAAAAGAGGCTCGAATAGATGGTTTTTGTTATTGGCATTATTGGTTTAGCGAAAATCAACAGCTTCTAGAAAGACCTTTTCAAGAAGTGTTGGTGAGTGGTGAGCCTGATTTTCCTTTTTGTCTTGCATGGGCAAATGAAAATTGGTATTCAAAATCATGGGATAAATCAGGAACAGATAAATTACTTATCGAACAAAAATATGATGGCATTGAACAGTACACGAAGCATTTTTATGATGTTCTTCCTGCGTTTAAAGATGATAGATATATAAAAATTGATGGAAAGCCGATCTTTATTATTTATAAACCGCTGGCAAGCTCTGAAATTTCAGTATTTATAGATACATGGAGAAAGCTGGTGCAAAAAGAGTATTTACCGGGGATTTATTTTATTGGGCACTGTGTTAATGATAGGGATCGTATCGATGAATATTTTAAGCTTGATTTGGACGCTGTAAATACATGTTGTATGGATGATTATGTCAAGCAAAGAAGTTTTTTTATTAGAGCTATATCTTATCTTTATCGCCATGTATTTAAGATCCCCCTAATTATTCCATATCGGAAGGTAAGTAAAAGATTCTTTGATATGGAAATGGATTCGAAACCAAGGATATGTCCGTCTATAATTGTGGGATGGGATCATACCCCACGAAGTGGGAAAAATGGTGTTGTGTTTTGTGATGAAACCCCCGAACTATTTAAAGATCATGCACAAACAGTACTGAAAAATGCTAAAAGCAAATTTGTGTTTATAAAAAGTTGGAATGAATGGGCTGAAGGTAATTATCTTGAACCTGATTTAAAGTTTGGTAAGCAGTATATTGCAGCATTAAGCGAAGCAGTCAGCAGTCAGCAGTCAGCAGTCAGCAGTCAGCAGTCAGCAGTCAGCAGTCAGCAGTC
>ERZ772960.3538-NODE-3538-length-10452-cov-2.430509_pt1 | contig 10452 bp, 6 predicted proteins | sample MGYA00580678_ERZ772960 | MGnify/ENA primary metagenome ERZ772960 (study PRJEB29015, sample SAMEA2737930) | human oral metagenome | biome: human oral; feature: human-associated habitat; material: dental | place: China | collected 2059 ...
CAAAACAAATCCGCGCAAAGGCATGCCTGTTTGGATGGAAGAAATTGTTATTCCGCTCGACACACCGGTAGAAGATAACGATCGAGTCTTTTATGGTTCGGGCTGCTAATGGCCCTGAGTGATACAAAAACTACCGACGAAATCGTGAAAAAATACGGTCATAGAAAGCATACGACTTTCCTGCGTTTTATAACTGTGGCGGTCGTATGCTTTGTTTTTGTGGCCAAGGTGCCTGCAGCAGACACGTTGAGCGTAATCTTTACAGGCGATATTTTGCTCGATAGAGGGGTGAGAAAGCACATAGAATGGAGTCGAGATGCCCGTTTGTTCTCGAAAGGTGTAGATTCTGTGCTTCGCAACTCCGATATAGTGGTGGGCAATCTTGAGTGTCCGGCCACGAAGATTGTGTCGCCTGTTTACAAAAGATTTATCTTTCGTGCCGAACCTAAGTGGCTCGGTTTGCTTCGCGAGCATGGTTTTACGCATTTAAACCTTGCAAACAATCACAGTATAGACCAAGGGCGCCGCGGCTTGATGTACACTTGGCAGAATGTTATTGCCGAAGGAATGGTGCCGATCGGTGCGGGTAAGAACATGAAAGAAGCATCCCAACCGGTTTGCATTGCGATGAAACCACGAAAAGTATATGTTTTGGCATCGTTGAGGCTACCGCTTGAAAACTATGCATACCTGCCAGATCAGCCGTGCGTAAGTCAAGAAGATATGGACTCTCTGCTGTTTCGCATTGCCGATTTAAGGAAACAAGAGCCCGATTGCTATATTATAGTAAGCCTACACTGGGGCATAGAGCACACTGTTTCTCCCACTTTGCAGCAAAAGATAGAAGCCCGACGGATCATAGATGCCGGTGCCGACTGTATGATATGCCACCATACACATACCTTACAGACAGTAGAGACCTATAAGAATCATACGATTTATTACAGCATCGGCAACTTCATATTCGACCAAAGCAAGCCGCTGAACACCCGAGCATGCATGGTGAAACTGAAGATAAGCAAGCACTCGGCACAGCTGGAAACCATTCCCATCAAGTCGGGCCTATGCGTAAAACTGGCTAAAGAGTAATAATACGGAGGCTGATCGCTATATCGATAAATCAGAATCGATTTATTTTCATCAGAAACTCTGCAACCACGCCTTCAAATCGAGCAACATTTCAGCGTGATATTTAAAGGAAGTGAGCATGCCGAAACCATGTTCGCCTGCCGGATATACATGCAACGACGCCGGAACATCATGCCGATAGAGTTCTATATAGTAATTCACTCCGTTGGCGGGTTGCACAACGCGGTCATCGTCTGTTAGGGCTATGAAAGCCCTCGGCGTGGCTCGCGTAACTTGCATATCGCTGCTATAATCCCGCTCATCTTTCTTTTTCGCCTCTTTTCCCAGCAAATTATCGTGCGATCCCTGGTGCGTGAAGCCCGGTTGCATGGTGATAACGGGATAAAAAAGTATTTGGAAATCGGGTCTTTCGGCATTTGCACTGCGTGTAGAAACAATAGATGCAAGGTGCCCGCCGGCCGAAAAACCCATTATTCCCACATTGTTAGGATTGATGTGCCATGCTTTTGCATTGAGCCGAACCAACGTTAATGCCTGCCGAGCATCGCTGATGGGAGCCATTGTTACCCTGTGCGGCATTCGATATTTCAGCACAATGGCGGCTATTCCCATGTTGTTGAAGAAGGGTGCCCAATCAGTTCCCTCGTTTTTCATGGCAAGACCTTCGTAGCCTCCTCCCGGACAAATGATCACAGCTCTACCCGTGGCCATTTTTTCATTGGGCAGAAATACTTGCATTTTAGCCACATCGGCAGTGTCGCCCGTATCATAAGGTGGCGCAACATTCCACACTTTCTGTTCGAAAGAACGCTGTGCGCCTACAGTAATTGCGGCCATCGATAAGCAAAGAACGGTAATTATTTTTAAGATTTTCATGTTGATTATTTATAGATTGTTTTTAACCGTAAAGATAGTTCAAACCAGGAGCAAAGAAAACAGGCTTTCGGTTTGCTCGTTGCGGCTATCTTCTACAAAGATACTGTTTTTCTTTGTACAATCCACCTTTTCTTTATAGAAACACTTCAGAAATTAAATGTTTTGGTACTAATCGAGTGAAAAATGCACGGAAATAAATTATTTTTGCCCCAATCCGGTAAAAATATACGCAGCAAATCGAAAAATACTACCCAAGAAATAAACTCGGTTAATAAATACGTGTAAAAACAGTATGTTTTTTTGTTTTTTAGTGCAGAAATAAATTATTTTAGCACTAATCCGGTGAAAGATATGTCCGCCCAACACAAAATTTGCGGAAAACACACCGTGTGAGTCTGTGTGGCGATCTTATTTTCACAAACGAGCATGTAATTTCTGTTTATTATTCTTTTTTATGGCAATTTGCAGTATCTTTGTAGGAAATAAGCAGCGCTTGGTAAACCGAAAACCTGTTTTCTTTGCTTCTGGTTTGCACCGTCTTTGTGTGTATAAAAATGAACATGTATTATGCATTTGTTGGAAAAATTTCAGTATTGTCCTGCGTGCGGGAGTCGTCATTTCGATGTTTCTACCGCTAAAAGCAAGCAGTGTAAAAACTGCGGTTTCGAGTATTTTCTTAATCCGAGTGCTGCATGTGCGGCCTTTATCTTGAACGATAGGGGGGAGTTGCTGGTAGAACTTCGGAAAAATGAGCCTGCAAAAGGAACGTATGATTTGCCGGGCGGTTTTTCGGATGTAGATGAAACAAGCCAGGAGAGTATAAGAAGAGAGGTGAAAGAGGAAACGGGGCTCGAGGTCACAAGCACGAAATATCTGTTCAGTTTGCCCAACAAATACCGTTATAGCGATATGGATATTCCTACGCTCGATATGTTTTACGCTTGCGAAGTGGGCGATACGTCGGAACTAAAAGCGGGCGATGATGCTGCCGACTGTACATGGATGAAACTCGAAGATATTCATACGGAACAGTTCGGGCTACGCTCCGTGCGCCAGGCGCTGTATCAGTTTCTTGAGTATATGAAGAAATAGCGTTCTTCTGTTTTTAGTTCTAATTACGATTGCCTTTCAAAGGGAACTAAATACGTTCTGCGGAACATCTGAAATATAGATGTTCCGCAGATTGGTTTTATAACGAATAAGATTGTATGAAAAATGCTATTTTTCGATCTTTCCGGATAGCTTGATGTTGTCGGAAGAAGAACCTATCAGCACATTTACCGTGCCTGCATCTGTTGTTTCCTGCATCGTTTGCCCAATTATTTTTAGGTCATCGGCACTCACCGTTAGCTTTACGGTGTTTGTTGTTCCGGCTTTAATCATTACTCTGCAGAAGTTTTTAAGTTGCTTCTCGGGCATTACTACTGGGGAATATTCATGGCTTAGGTACAGCTGGGCTACCTCCTCGCCGTCTTTACTTCCGCTGTTGGTAATGTTGAAGCTCACTTCGTAGTCGCCGTTTCCGGCAGGAACGATATTCAGGTGGCTATACTCGAATGTGGTGTAACTTAAACCGTAACCGAAAGCATACAGGGGTTTGGCGGTCATGTCTACATAATTGTGGGCAGCGGGGCGTAATTTATTGTAGTAAACCGGTAATTGCGCAGTGCTTACAGGAACGGTTATTGGCAGTCTTCCGGCAGGGTTTTCGTCGCCAAAGAGAACGGAAGCTACGGCGTTTCCGCCTTCCTGTCCGGGGTAGTATGCCGTGAGCAAAGCGTCAGCATGCGCAGCACCCCATGTTTTGTCGAGCGGACGGCCTTCGATATACGCCACAACGAGGGGCTTTCCTGTAGCTTTCAACACTTCAAGCAGTTCGTTCTGCCTCCCCAAAAGCGTAAGAGTAGCTCTGTCGTATCCTTCGCCGCTCTCCATATCACTAATACTTTTGCCTACCGAAGCAGCTCCTGTAGCCTCATAGTTTGTTCGGAAATCGCGTGCACTCGATCCTCCTACTACCGCAATAACAACATCTGCTTGCCTTGCCATCTTTATGGCAGTTTTGAAATCATAGTCTGTAGAGTCTCTCACGGCACATCCTTTGGCATAGAAAACGTTCTTTTTGCCAATCTTTGCACGTATACCGTCGAGTACGGTTCTTATGTTTCCTTCTTCTTGCGGGGCGGTATAATCGCCCAACTGATTATATCTGTTGTCGGCATTCGGCCCGATGACGGCCACTTTTATATTCTTTTTCAGCGGAAGAATGCCATTACGGTTTTCTAACAAGGTGATAGATTGCGCGGCAGCTTTATGTGCCAATGCAATGTTTTCGGCTGTGCGCACCTGTTTTGCAGCCATGTCGATATCTACATACGGATGCTCGAAGAGGCCTTTTTCGAACTTCATCCGCAATACACGGGCTACCGCAGTGTCTATTGCGGCCATATTGGTAATACTGTCGGCAAGAGCTTTCTCTAATGTATTGTAAGCTGCCGCTCCCAAATCTACGTCTACGCCGGCATTAAGTGCCGCCGCTGCCGCCGCTTGAAGAGTAGGAGCTATGCGGTGTGTTCCATGCAACCCGTCGATAGAAAACAAATCTGACACCACGATACCTTCAAACTTCCACTCTTTTCTTAACAGATCGGTAAGCAAAGAACGATCGGATGTGCAGGGAACACCGTCTAACGAGTTGTAAGAGGTCATCACCGAAGCAACACCAGCTGTTATGGCTTGGTAGATCGGCGGTAGAAAGTTGGTCAGCAAGTCGCGCTTCCCAATGTTGACAGCGCCGCTGTTTTGACCTCCTTGAGAGGCACCATAGGCAATGAAGTGCTTCAGTGTGGGCAGTGAACCTCCTCGTTTTAGGCCTTTGATAAGTGCAGATCCCATGGTTCCTACCAGTGCAGGATCCTCGCCGAATGTTTCTTCTACGCGAGACCAACGCGGATCACGTGCCAAATCTAATATCGGTCCGTAACTGATATGAGCTCCTTGTAGCGTTAACTCTTTAGCTGTTGCGTAGCCTATTTGCTCCATTAGCGCAGGATTCCATGTGGCTGCCATTCCCAAGCCTGTAGGAAATACGGTTGTTCCAATGGCCATATGACCGTGAGGAGCTTCCTCTGCAAGCAGGATAGGAATACCTAATCGGGTGTTTTCAAGTACATAACGTTGCAACGTATTGGCCAATATGGCTGCCGTTTTGGGGTTCAATCCGTTGGAGAGAGACTTCTTTGTCCACGGATCTGCACGGAATGTAGCCCAGAACATTCCTGCATGTTCATCTTTTAAAATCTTCTTAAACTTGTCGGTTATTTGTAACGTGCCGGCATTATTTTCATAACATTCCCATGCCATAAGGCAACGTAGCTGCCCTATCTTTTCCTTCAATGTCATACGTTGCAGCAAATCGGCAACTCTAACAGCTACAGGCTGACTTGCATCTTTATATAAAGGTTCTTCGGACTCGGCGTAGAAAGCGCCAATTTCACTAATACATAAACAAGCGCGAGCATCGATAAAGCGGATACGAAGTGCTGATGTCTCGATGTCGGCAAAGCGAAGTAATCGCTTGAAACCTATAGTAGTGGTTTCTTCTGTAAGTGGCAAGGGGCGCCAATTTCCATTGTACTTGTATTCTATACTGAATGCCTTTACCCGCTGCCCTAATGGAATATATTCCTGTAACAGCAGTCTGTTCAAGCGTGTAGGCTTGTTGAAAGCAATATTTATATCGGCTTTAATTACATTGTTTGCTGTAGCCCAGTAGGTGTTATAGTCATTGTCTGTTAAACTGTTTGCTTTGTAAGCTTTCCCACGTGTATTGCTGCATGTAATTGTTGCGTCGGTTAATAGATTATGAGCGAAATCTTGATCAATGCGTTTTCGGAATTCTAACAAGTTCAAAGAGTCGGTTTGACCAAGCAATCCTTTTCGATCGGCAGGAATATTGAGCAATAATGTGGCATTACGCCCCACGCTTTTATAATATAAGTCAACCAATTGCCCGGGTGTTTTTACCGCAATGTTTTCGTTGCTATGATAAAACCATCCTGGACGAATGGATACGTCGCACTCTGCGGGCACCCATATATCACCGTCGGCATGACCTGTTGTAAGTTCCTTATAATTGGGATAACCTGTATAGACCACTCCTTCACGCAGGAACGACCAATTAGTTGTTCCTGCAACACCTTTCTCGTTGCCCACCCATCTGCAACCTGGGCCTCCGTCAGAGAATATGATTGCCTGCGGTTGGAGTTCTTTCACCATGTCGTAAGCACGCTGAAAATCGTAATAAGTACGATGATCTATGGTTCGCTTTTCTTTAGCTCCGCCGTACCATCCATCGCCTCCGTTGGCTCCATCGAGCCATAGCTCAAAGATCGGACCATAGTTTGTAAGCAGTTCTCTTAATTGATTGTAGTAGTAATCCACATACTCTGGCCGACTATAAGAGCTTTGGTGGCGATCCCAGGGTGAAAGATAGACGCCGAATTTCAGTCCGTATTTCCTACATGCATCCGACAGTTCACGCACAATATCGCCCTTTCCATTCTTATAAGGTGATCGGGCGATGCTATAGTCTGTATATTTCGAAGGCCACAAACAGAACCCATCATGATGCTTACACGTAAGGATAACACCTTTCATGCCGCCGCCTTTCAAGGTGCGTACCCATTGTTCGCAGTCGAGATTCGTGGGATTGAATGAAGCAGGATCGCTGTTGCCATAACCCCATTCCATGTTATTGAATGTGTTGGGACCGAAATGTATGAATGCATAGGTGCCCATTTGTTGCCAAGATACTTGATTCTGAGTGGGAATAGGCAGGCAGGGGGGCGGAGTGTTGTCTGCTTTTGCTGCACTTGCTATAAGAACATTGCACACCCCGAATAGTGTCAATAAAAAGTATTTATACATTGGGAATTCTTTTTAAATTGATTTGAAAAATATTACAGATCCAAGGGGTAATTAATTGCAAATATACGATAAATTTCTGTTCTTTGTATTATTTTGCAAAAAGAATTGTCGCATATAAGATCCCCAAAATATGTTTTGAAGTTTCGTTGTAATCTATCTCTTTGTTGTATGAAATTGTAAACCGTGTTAAACAAGTTTTCATTGTAGAAAGCCACCATTTGGTTATCGCTAAGAATGTGTAGTAAACCTATAAAAATGCCGCATCACCAACGAGTAATACGGTATATTGCTTTTTTGAGAACAAGCCCGAGGCGCTGCCTGTGTATGTAGAAAAATCAAGGCTGTTGGAACTTATTTGCATGCTGAACTGATCCCGAACGCAAGTATAGAATGGCAGTTCACCCCCTTATAGGATGATAAGTCTCTTCCTTATAGGGTGATAAGTCCTTTCCCAGTAGGATAGCAAAGCGATTTATTATAGGATAATCATTGTCTCTATTAGCGGAGTGCATCCCTTCAAGTATAATGGATAGTAAATTATCTGCACGCTGAAAAATATTTATCTGCACGCTGAAAAATATTTATCTGCATGCTGAAAAATATTTATCTGCATGCAGATAATTCGGAACCTCCTATATATCTACAGATGAAACCCTATAAGGAAGAGACTTATCATCCTATAAGGGAGCAACTTGTAACCCTATAAGGAAGAGACTTATCATCCTATAAGGGGGTGGACTGCTATTCTATAGAGGAGAGGATTGTCACTCTATTGGGAAAGTTTCTGTTATCCCTTTGGGAGGGGAAGTGCCTTTCTATAGGGAGACGTGTTGGCGTGCAATTGGAATACTTTCATGGTTCCACAAGGAGAGCATTGGCTGTGCAACAGCGAGAGGAGGCTCTATTCAACGAGAAAAACTGTATAAATGAACTAACGAAGAGGTTGCATCACCCTATCAGAAAAAGTGTATGCACAAGCCAAACGGATATTATTTTTCGTTTGTTATGCCTCTTTTTAAATGATTTATCTTACCTTTGTAAAAAGATAGGCGGCGCCTCTGTAAATTGAAAGTCAAAGGAGCGAAAGCCTCGAATATGATATTCAAACATAAAATCATTAACACATGAGAAGCAAAATCGCATTGTTTATGCTCGCTTGTTCGCTTGTATTGCAAGCACAAGTGAAACTGCAACCGTTGTTTAGTAGCAACATGGTGCTGCAGCAACAGGCAAATGTGCCCATCTGGGGCGAAACCAAACCGGGTAAAAACGTAGAAGTAACCACTTCGTGGAACCGCAAGGCCTACACTACCAAGGCCGATCATCAAGGTAAATGGAAGATTGTGGTAAAGACGCCCGCTGCAGGTGGCCCTTACAACATACGCATTACCGACGGTGTTCCTGTGCATCTGAAGAACGTGATGATAGGCGAAGTGTGGCTTTGCTCGGGACAGTCGAACATGGAAATGCCCATCGAGGGATGGGGAAAGATTCAGAATTACAAGGCCGAAGAACTGGAAGCACAGCGGCATCCCAATATCCGTTTGCTTCAAATTAACAGGGTTACGGGCACAGAACCGGCCGAACATGCTTCGGCAGTGGCTGACGGATGGCAGGTGTGCAGTACGAACAGTATCAAGGAATTCTCGTCTACAGCCTATTTCTTCGGCAGAGAATTGGAGAAATATCGCCATGTGCCCATCGGACTCATACAAAGTTGCTGGGGCGGAACACCCGTTGAGGCCTGGACGAGCGGTAAAGCACTCTCTACTCATCCCGACTATAAGGAGCGTGTGGCAGCGCTCCATGCCCAAGGTTCGGGCGCTTCGAAAGCAGCGAACGTTAACCCCGTTGAGCCTACAGTGCTTTATAACGCAATGATCAACCCGCTTATTCCTTTTAAAATCAAAGGAGCGATTTGGTATCAAGGCGAGAATAATGCCAGCAGAGCTTATCAATATCGCTCGCTGTTGCCGCTGATGATCAACGATTGGCGTACAAGATGGGGCTATAACTTCCCGTTCTACATTGCACAGCTGGCGAATTATATGGATACGAAAGCCGAGCCTGCGCCCTCTGAATGGGCTGAACTGCGCGAAGCTCAACTGCAAACACTGCGCATGGAGCGTACGGGTATGGCGGTTCTTATCGATATTGGCGACGCCAAGGATATACATCCGAAAAACAAACAAGAGGCTGGCAGACGTCTCTCATTGCCGGCAAGGGCGCTTACTTATGGAGAGAAGATCGCCTATTCGGGCCCTTTGTATCGCTCGTATAGGATAGAAGGCAACAGAATTCGGGTGTCCTTCGACCATGTAAACGGCGGCCTGAAAGCACCGGGTGGCGAGTTAAAAGGGTTCAGTGTTGCCGGTGTAGACCGCAAGTTTCATTGGGCGAAGGCTGTAATCGATGGTAACAGCGTGGTGGTAGATTGCGCAGAAGTGCCTTTCCCTATTGCTGTACGCTACGCATGGGCTGATAATCCTGTGTGCAACTTGCAGAACAAAGCCGGATTGCCTGCCTCTCCGTTCCGCACGGACGATTGGCCTGGCATTACCTATGGACACAAATAATCCTAACGGTTTCTCAACCCGATGCAGCAACAACTGCATGATTATAAAAATACCCTTCAGCTTTATTGTAAAGCTGAAGGGTATTTTTCGCAAGCAAGTGCTATGTCTGTCAATATTTAATGATCTTGGCAACGCTTTTGCCTTTAGCGCTTGTTACCGTTACCACATACATTCCTTCGGGTATATCGTAACAATCTATCTCGGCGCTTGCCGATGCTTTACCTGTTTTTATCACCTCGCCGTTCAAGCTTACAATACTCCAATTGAAACTCTTCGACTGATTTTCAGTGATTGTAAAGTTATCTTTCACTATTCGAGGCCATATGCTGATGTTATTAGATTGCGTTTCTGTTTCTTCCAATTCATCGATACCTGTTGTTGCAAATACCGGTCTTTCCTCCTCGGCCGATGGTTCTCCATTCTTGATGTATGGCCATCCGTCGACTCCCCAGTACACTTTATCGAGGAAAACCTGCCTGCCCAGTCCCGGATCTTTCTTGGTGTAACCATGATACAATACCCAATATTGTCCTGTAGCATCTTGTATAAACTCGGAGTTGTGGCCAGGCCCAGCCACAGTTTCGTTGCCTTTTAAGAAAGGACTGTAGTTATAGCCGTTTAAGATGTTGTCGCCATCTTTATCTAAGTAAGGCCCAAAGAGGTTCTCGGAACGCGTCATAACTACCCTATATGTACTGTTTGCACCATCACAACACGTGCCACGAGAACCAAAGAGATAATAGTAATTACCGTGTTTTATGATGTATGTCGCTTCTATAGCCCACCCTGCAATCTGTTTCTTTTGCGCTCCTTGCTTCAACGAGAGGCCGTCTTCCGCGAGTTCGATGCCGTAAACACCGCGGAAACTACCCCAGAAAAGGTACTTGTGTCTGTTATCTTCTATGTAGAAAGGATCAATACTGTTCAACACTCCAATTTCTTTACTGATGAAAAGTTTGCCATGATCTGTAAACGGACCTTC
>ERZ772960.3539-NODE-3539-length-10451-cov-3.838592_pt1 | contig 10451 bp, 8 predicted proteins | sample MGYA00580678_ERZ772960 | MGnify/ENA primary metagenome ERZ772960 (study PRJEB29015, sample SAMEA2737930) | human oral metagenome | biome: human oral; feature: human-associated habitat; material: dental | place: China | collected 2059 ...
AGGTTATGATGACATAAGGGATAAAAGGCATGCTGTAATAGCTTTTGATATGCGAGGACTTAAGGGTACACTGTTGGGAGAAGAGTGTATGGGTTTTGTGAGATTAAACGGGAAGGCTGTATATACTTCGAAAGAACTGAAAGATGGGGATATTTTAGAAATCGGCTCAGGCAAATTTATGTATATTGATTATGCCGGAAAACATTATGGATGGGAAGAAAAAAAGAAAGAAGTTAAAATATCTGATTATGATGAAGTTGAGTAAGTAACTGAAGATATAGTCTGAGAATAATATAGGTACTATATTCTTTGTGCAGATATTTATGTTTGATACATCAGGAGGCTGTGTATGAGATCATCTTTGAAAATAAGTAATCGTATAGATATGAGTGGAAAAAAGGTAGCATTTAATACCAAGGAAACAGCAAATAAAGCACCTGTTAAAAGAGTTGTTAACAGAAAATTTAACATGAATAAAATGGCAAAAAATGCCTTGGGTTCTATTCCTTCACGTGTTTTTGTAAACGGAAGCTTGGATCAAAGAATGGGGATGGAATTTTTAAAAATGGGACAAGGTTCCATTCCGACAGTAACAGGAAGCCTGATTAAAACAGAGTTAAATAAATCAGGTGAAAAAACCATGGGAATAAAAGATATAAATCATGTATTGTATCATGATACAACAGGAGTGCGTACAGTAGCCAAAGCAGCCTCTAAGAGTGGAAATAATGTATCAAGTGATATAAAAAATGCTGAAAGTAACGGTTGGGCCCAAACTGAGATTGGATGGATGTATAATGAAGATGGTAAGCCCGTAACAGGCTGGAAGCAGATAGATGGAAAGTGGTATTACTTTGAGGCTAACGGAGTAATGCAGACAGGCTTGCATACTATAGATGGAAAAATCTATTATTTTCATAGCAAAGGTGATATGGCAGAGTCTGAATGGATACAGGATAAAACAAATAAGAACTGGTACTACATAAAAAGTAACGTTGAGACAGCAAAATCTGAGTGGAGACAGGATAGTGTCGGAAAGTGGTACTATGTAAGAAGCAATGGTCAGATGGTAAAATCCGAATGGAGACAGGATAGTGCAGGGAAATGGTATTACCTTGGAAGCAATGGAGAAATGGTAACATCACAAATGGTAAGGGGTGCTGATGGAAAAAATTACTATCTTGGAGAAGATGGGGCAATGGTGGTCAATAAAGACATTACATGGGAAGGTACTACATATCATGTGGATGGGAATGGAGTTTGCAGCTTGTCATCGGGTCAGGATGTAGATGAAAAAATCGAGAAATTCATGGAAGGAACTGCTGAGATAGGAAATTGGTATACTAAAAATATTACGACTTATTTAAATGGGGAAATAGTAAAGGGGGACAGAACGAGGAGTACCAAAAAATGTGAGTTAATAAACAATATTGAAGTTGGTGATGACTGCTCAGCATTTGTTTCGGCATGTTTATGTAAATATGGAATATTAACAAATACTTGGTATGGATCTTTTGCATACAATAAGAATAGTGCTAGCAGAAAAGAGGGACTTATAAATGCTTTAGAAAAAGCTGGTTTTGTTTGGCATACAAAGGATAATAATTATATTCCAAAGAGGGGAGACATATTAGTACAACATGAACATTATGGAAAAGAGGATGTTAAACATGTTGAGATAGTTGATTCATATGATGGGAAAGGAGCTCAAGTTTGGTCATGGGGTAAGGTTTATAAATCATTGCCGACATTAAGAACAAAAACTGACTTATATGGAAGACCATCAGGATATTGGAGAATAGAAAAATGAGAAAAATATTTATAGTAATAGCATTCACAAGTGTTTTATTATCTTGTGGTTTTATAAATAGGAAAAAAGTTATAGAACAAACTTCTGTATTTGCAAAAAGCCAATATGAAGAGTGTGGTAATAAGGTGGAGGAATTGTCTGAATTAGATTTTGAAGAGCTTAAATGGCTGATGCAGACTCTGTATGTATCTCATAAAGGTGCATCAAACATTATAGGAAAGGGAGGTGTGCTAGACACTAAGGAAAAGCAGGCAGAGTTTCTTTATACTTTAAACGAAATAGAATATGAACATATCTTTAAAGATAGTTTGGGAGGATATGTTATTTTTGAAAATGATAAAAAACTTATAGACCGTAAGAATGCAGAGATTATACTGAAAATGGCGGGAGCTTCCAGAACTAAGGATGTATGGCAGTATCTCTCTCAAAATTACAGCTATGATATGAAATCTGAAGAGATATTTACAATGCCAATGTATAGAAGAGAAGGAAGTGATTACTTTATAGAATTTAGAGACTGGAAATTTATAGAGGGAGAAGATGGAAAACTTACAGTAAGATATAAAATATATAAACCCATTTTTCGTAGGGATATAGAGTATGTGGAGGTTAGGCTTCATAAGGATGAGAAAAGTGTATTTGGTGGGTATAGTGCAGACTACATGATGGCTACTCCTATAGAGCTTGAAGAAACAGCTTATGAAAAAGAGGAGTTTTTTCAAGGAAATACTTGGGGTGAGTACAGAAAGCCTCTTACTATGGGAGATTCTATAGACGATTATATTTTCAGACTGGATGGTTCTTTATATCAAATGCCTTTTCCGTTAGATGAACTCACATCAAAAGGATGGGAATATAGTGAAAATTTGAAAAAGGATGAAGAAAGGGATGAAATCACCCTTAAGAAGGGAGGCAAGGAAATATATTGTATTGTATGGTATTGCCAAATAAGAGATGATCCCAAATGGTATGTTGTAAGCTTAAAGACAGGTTTTGGAGAAGAGATTTCTGATGTTGATTTTGAACTTTTTGGAAATCGTAAGAGAGGAGACTATGCTTATGGATATGGAGTTCATGGAATATATGGATTTAGTGATCCCCTATATTTAGAAGCTGGGATTGGTGTCTATGCAGGCACAGGCAGTGATAAAACAATAAAAGGTTTTACTATGACGTATGCTCCCAAATACATGGACAGAATAGAACGATTAAATGAAATTGCCACAGATGTAAAGGGTGAAGTAAACCTTACAGGAAAGGGAAATACTGAACTTGAGCGAGATATTTCCTACAAACTTGCTATGTATGATGAGCCTCTGTATGTGCAAGTAAAGAGCCTTGATAAGGTCGGCTGGGCTAAAGATATGAATATAATATGGGTAAAGAGGGGTGAGCAAGAAGAGATTATAGGATATATAGAATACGGCAAGAATTTTACTTTATGTATAGATGATAACAATAATATTAAAATTAAAGTAGTTCGTATGGAAGACAGTTCGAATGATGAACCTGAAGTTTTGACTATACAATAAGGTGAAAAAAGAAGAAATTTTTGGTAAAAGATAAATGCATGGAGGTGTATGGTGAGAGCGGAACTTTTAGAAACAGTCGGTTTTGAGTTTATTGATATACAGGAATTTTATTCAGAACTTTTGCCCAATAAACATGGTAGGGCAATTATCGGAGGTACTATAAGTGGTGCCGACAAAGAAGAATATTTATCATCCGGAGGAAAGCTGACACAATAATTACTAAAACTGATGAAGACAAGAGTATAGTGCTGTTTTGCGGTATTGTTACTTCCTGTAATATAAAAAGTAACGGAGATGTTCACTATATGACTCTGGGCTTGATGACACAAAGTATACTTATGGATGGGAAAAAGCATATAAGAACATTTCAAAATAAAGGAACTGATTACAGAGATATTATTGATATTATCATAGAAAATTATAATAACAGTGCATTTATAATGACTTCAGGTGATGATAAGAAAGTGCCGGGTTTTAGGTGTCAGTATAAAGAAATTGATTGGGAGTATATAAAAAGGTTGGCATTTTCTGCTAATACGGTGATATATCCCGATGAAAAAAGATGAGTATGAACAATGGATTTTTAAGGACTTGTAAGAGTTTTTGGAAGAAAAAAGTGTCGAATATATTGTGATTTCGCCTCTTTACAGTAGCTTTGTGACCCGGTCATATGAATATAGACTGGGAGTATATGGGAAGGATTTATACCTGAGTAATCTAAATAAAAGTATATACAAGGAACTTCCGTTGATGAAAAGTATATAACAGAGGACTTTAATGAGATGGATAAATATATACTTATTAAATCAGACAAGAGCTTTATTGGCTCTAAGAGTGAATGTGTGCAATCATCACAAAGTGTTTCAGCCAAGATATTCATTGAGTTTGTTGCATTGATTGTTCGTAACTGTATATACAATCTGCTTAAAGAGTAAATGCTCCGGATGGAATCAAGAAATAAATTTATGACGGTTCCGACAGCAATTCGGGAACTCGAAAAAATTGAAATGGTTCGATGAAATGATAAGAATTATAAACTTGACCATGCAGTTACCAAAACTCAGAAGACTATTTTGAGTTCCTTTGGTTTAGATGAATATAGTATCAACAAAAAGATGGGAGATTATATGGAAATAAAAAGGATAAAAGGGCTATTCATTGTACTTAGTGTAATGGCTTTAATTATAATTTTAATATGCTTTATACTACCCCGATTTGAATTTATGTATGTATCCGCAGATAAGCATCGGCAAAAAGAAAAGATAGCGGATAATGATGCCGGTGAAAGTGGAAAAGGATTTAAAAAAGTTGTTCAAGGGGAAGACGGTACATATTTTGTTTATAAAAACAAATTGATGTATATTGGAAATGAAGATATGCAGGTAAAAGAAATATGTAGTTTATCGGTAGAAATTCCGGGTGTTTTTGTAAGAGACAATGATATTTTTCTGCATAATTATAATGATTACAGTATATATAAAACAAATTCAAGTGGGATGTTAGAAAAATTTATCAGTAATCAAGGTGATATATACTTTGAAGGAGATTATATATATACATTAAATGGAGTTGTTTTTGAAAAATACGACTTTAAAGGGAGAAGGATTTTTAAAAATGACTTCATATATTACAATAGTTTTGTAAGGGATTATACTATATTTGATGATTATATTTTTTATGGATATGATCATAAAGCTAATATCACTGTCCCCAACTATTATCTATTTGATGCAAATAAAATAAAGTATGCCAAGTATGAGCTAAACTTTTCAAAATACTATTTAGAACCGGAAGAATGGGATTCTTATTTAGAAGGAGAAGTTATACCATATGATTCATATGCAAAAGAGATTGATAAAAAAGTACGAAAAGGCGAAATAAATGAAAATATAGTTGAGAAAGATCTGGATGATTATGAACTTCAAAGTATAGAATTATCAGGACGTAATTTTTCGGAAATTTCAGATGGATACATTTATTTTCTCGGTCGGCAGAAAATAACTTATAGAGATAAAAATTATAAAAATAAATTGGAGCAGGATATGTATGAGAATATAAAAAATGAGGATATAGACAAAATAAAATATGAGATAGAAGAATATCCTATATGTAGAGTTAAGGTTGAAGATATAAAGAAAATATCGGACAGAGACTTTATTAACTGTGAAACTATAGATGTACCCTCATTAAGTAAAGGTTATATTGATGATATTATTGTTAGGAATGGTAAAGTATACTTTACAAGTATTGAAGATTATATAAAAGATGATATATACAAAAGTGCAATATTGATTAATGGAGAATGGGGAAGTGGTAAAACATTTTTTATTAAAGAAGAACTTTTCAAAGTAATAACAAATAATAGGGGATATAATGAAAAATATATATATCTATCTTTATATGGTCTAGAAAATATAAAAGAAGTATCAAATAAATTATATTCTGAACTTTGTTCAGAAACATTAGTAAAAATAAGCGGAGTGGAAAAAGAAAAAATTAATAAAGGCATTAAGCTTATACCTAAAATAGTATTGTCTTTAAGTAAATTTATTCCTATCCCATTTATTAAAGATTTGAATTCTTTTCAAAAGATTTTAAGACCAATGATAGAAGAAATTGTTAAAATAAAGAAGTGTATGATAGTATTTGATGATTTGGAAAGATGTAAGATTGATATTTCTGAATTATTTGGATATATTAATGAGTTAGTTGAACATAATCAAGTTAAAGTTATCTTAGTAGCTAATGAGAATAAAATTCAAACTGAGAGTAAATATAATGAAATTAAAGAAAAATTAATAGGACTGACAATAAAATATAAGCCAGAATTTAATTCAGTCTATGAAAAAATTATAGATAAATATTTGAAAGAAGATGAATTAAAGAAATATTTAAAAACAGAAGAGCAAAAGTCTTTAGTTTTAAAAGAATTTAATGATAAAGAACATTATAATCTTAGAACATTGATACATTTGATTACAACTTATAAAAAAATTTTTTTTCTTTTAAAAAGTATAAAATTTGATAAAAAATATTTAGAAACTCATTTAAATAATACATTAATTTACAGTGCTTACATTTTGTTGGAATTAAAAACAAAAAATAAATTAGAAAATCTTGATTTTTTTGTGAATAATGAAATGGGAAGTGTACTTTTAAAAGATAACAGTCAAAAAGTTTTATATGGATATAAATTTATAAATGATTATTTCCAAACAGGATACTTAAATAAAGAAAAAATAAAGAAGATCCTTTTAGATGAAATGAGAGAAAAAAAAGAAATAGATAAAAGAACAAAAGAAAGTGAAAGTCTTTCATTTAATTCCTTATTTAATAACTGGTGGTATTTAGAAGATGAAATAATTAATAATAAATTAGGATTACTAAAGGCTGAATTAAAAGAAAATAAGTATCCTCCTATGTATTATAAAAATATAGTTATTCTATTATGGCAATTAAAAAGTAATGATTTTCTAAGTACATATAACATAGATATTTTAGAATATATTGAATTGATGGAAGATAATTTAAAAGCTGAAGAAACAAAAAGAAAATATGAAAAAAATTATAAACACGAGATTTTTAAAATTTTTACTGATAGTACGGAAATAGAAAAAGAATATAATGATTTAACAAAAGGCTTCATTAAAATTATTGATGACTTTAATGAAGAAAATTTTAAACAACAGGGGACTTCTTTTATAGCAGGAAGTGTATGGAATAAAGAATTTATAAATGCATGTTTTACTTATGTTGACGCTTTTCTTGTAAACAAAAAATTCCTTTTCAATGAAGATATAGAAAAATTAAGAGAAAGATTAATAGAGGTAAAATCGCCATCTGATATATATTGTCTAATTGAAGGTATAAATAAGGTATATAATTTTTCTAATGTAGACAAATATTTTAAAGATGATATTCCTAATTTAAATTTATTGATAAATTATATAAAAGAAATTATATCTGAGGAAAGTAAAAAGTCAATAACTAAAAAATTAGCATTAGAGAACTTACAGGAAAAATTAGAAGAATATTTAAGCAGAATTAAAAGTTAATAAGAATAATGAAATAAAAACTAATTTAATATAAGTAATTTGTAAAAGAAAAGGGTAGTAAGTTTTGAAGCTACTATCCTTAGCTTATTACTACCATGCTCTTATTTAATTTTCTTAAACACCATAATATACTCATGTTTAAAAATAAAAAAATCACTTGCTAATGCTCTGTATCTCCATATTGCTTTTTGATTTGTTTTCCCTTTTGTTTCCTCAAAATTTTTAACTATAATTGCTTTAAGTAAAAAATTTCTTTCTAAAAATAAATTCATACAGTGAAACCCTAATGGAATAATTTGAGAATTTTCATATTTATCACCAATAACAATAGAACAATATCTATTTTTTTCTAAATATTTAGCAGTATTATCAATAACTTTTCCAAAAGATGATAAAAATTCTTTAACTGTCTTAGAATTTGATAAATCATTTTCTTTATCAGAAAATTTTATTATATCCCAATATGGAGGATGAAAAATTATAAATTGCACTTTTTTTATTGAATTACTTTTCAAAATTTTAGATATATTAATCTCTTTACTATCCCCTATATACAATTTTCCTCTACAATCATTACTTTTTTCTACTAAAATTCTCTCATAAGCTTCTTTTAAAACATCTTCTTGTAACTCAATACCTATTGAATTTCTTCCTAATCTCTGTGCTTCTATTATTGATGTACCGCTTCCCAAAAATGGATCTAAAATCCATTCTCCTTTTTTTGTATAACGACGAAATAGCTGATTTGGAATTTGAGGAACAAAATTTCCATGATATTTAGAAGTATGAACACCTGAATTATCTCTTTTTTCTATAATCCATAAAGTATCCGTATAAATATCTTCATATTCTTTCCAATTTTTTAAATCAAAATCATTGAATTTAGGCATATACAAACACTTCCTTAATTTTTTATAAGACAATGTAAATATTCAATAGTTGATGATTTTTTATGATTTCTATTTTCTTCTTTATCAGCTCTAAATCTTTTATAATTAGTGGTAAAACATTTATATTCTCCGTATTTTTCCATAATTTCTTTTATAGTTTCTAAGCTCATTAAACCCTCGTCATTATAGCTTAAAAATATGTATTTAAAATCTGCATTTAATATCAAGTCTTCAAATACTTGATTAACTTGTGATTTTGAACAAAATTTACTTTTCTGATTACTATAATCTCTTAATCCTGTTTTACCCTTTATAATTGGATTATCATATTTTGAAATAGTTTCTAACAAATGATAATTTGCTGAGTATTGTCTTGCATTATATGGAGGGTCTAAGTATAAAATATCTCCCTTTATTTTCTTAATTAAAATATTAATATCTTCATTATAAACTTTTCCATCTTTGTTTCCATCAATAATAGGGAGTAATTCAAGTTCAAAATCTTTTACTGCACTCTTTTTTAAAGATTTTAAAAATGCTCCATAAACTGAGGCTGTGTTTGCATGTTTATCAATAGAATTTATCAAACTTGCTAAAAAATAATTATATTGATGTTCATTAATTTCTTTATTTTTATAAAGTTTTTCTAATTCTTGTCTAATAGCATCACATTTTTTACCATTAAAATCTGAAAAATAATTTCTTTCACTCCCTGATCCTGTACAATAATTATTATAAATAAAACCTTCTTTTCCTTCTATTGAATTTAAATGTTCTAATAATTCTATATTTATTGGATTATTATTTTCTATAAAATGCTTATTTAAAATATAGCTATAGTGTTGAATATCATTAGCTATAACTTTATAACCCATTTTTTTAAATTCACTTCCAATCACTCCTGTACCTGCAAATAAATCTGCAAATATTTTATTTTCACTATCTATTTTTGAAACTTCTAAAATTGTATCTTTTATAAAAGATTTTAAAGAAAGTTTTGAACCTATATAATTCATTCCTATTTACCTTACCTTCTAATAAATAATATTTTGTAATTTATTATATCATATCTTTAAATTTTTTAAAATGAATACTTATAGTATGTAGACAAAAAATAAAAAAATTTATATTTTATAATTAAATAAATTTTGAATGAGGTGAAATTTATGAATATTATAGAAATTTTTTCTAAAAATTTAAAAAAATATAGAATAAAAAAGAATTTAAGTCAAGAAAAATTAGCAGAATTATGTTCATTTAATAGAACATATATAAGCTCATTAGAAAGGGGTATCCGAACTCCTTCTTTAAAAAGCATAGAAATGATTTGTGAAAAATTAGAAATAGATATATATCTACTTTTTATAGAATAACTTATTTTATTAACTACATATTATGGAGGAATTTAAATGGAACAAAAATTTAATAATGAAGTAATTGGTATCTCAGCAGAAATTGCAATAGCTGATATTTTTAATGTAACAATAGACAATAATTATAGAATGAGGGGAAATACAGAAATAATAAATCTATTAAAGAAAGATATCTCAAAAATTTTTTCTAATGAGAATATTCCTCTCCCTTTCAAACATGTTGCTGAAGGACAAAATCCTATTGATTTTATTTTAAATAATGATGAGACATTATCAGTAAAAACAAATAAGAGACAATTAGGAAAAGTAGCTCCTCAAATAATAGGACAACCTACAAACGAAACATACTTTTTAAATATGAAAAATAAGTTTCCTAATATAACTGAATTCGATATTATAAATGAGTTAAAAAAAAGAAAAATCGAGGATAACTATAAAAATAGATCTAAAATTTTTAAAGAAATCTCTATCAAATATATAGATATTATAATAAATGAGTACTGGAAAAATTTAGTTGAATGTGATTATTTGTTGTTCTTTTATAATGTTGTTGATAAAAATGAGAATATTTCTAAAAATTCAGAATATATTGTATTAAGAAAAGAATTAAAATTACCTAATTGGTCTAAGGAAAATTTTTCATTTACAAAATCTCTTGAGAATTGGAATGAAAGTAATACTGTAAAATATCGAATAAATAATATTAAAAAGCCAATAAGTATTGAAGAATTTCAAGTACATAAAAATAGAAATTGTTTTAAGTTTAGATTTAATATTAAAAATATATTAAA
>ERZ772960.3546-NODE-3546-length-10441-cov-3.148277_pt1 | contig 10441 bp, 11 predicted proteins | sample MGYA00580678_ERZ772960 | MGnify/ENA primary metagenome ERZ772960 (study PRJEB29015, sample SAMEA2737930) | human oral metagenome | biome: human oral; feature: human-associated habitat; material: dental | place: China | collected 2059 ...
GATGTGCCTCTATAATTAGATTTTCCACCATGATGGCTACAAAGTTAAGAAAAAAATAGGATATTGTCATCGCGGAATTGCAGAAAAAGTATAATCATTTTATGAGCCATATTGAATGGTTCTAAAAGTCAAATTTCATCGGATGGCTATGTTGTTTTCATGAAATTAGTTTGTAGCTCCCGTTTTCTTCTGACCTTAAACCTTATTTGTTGTGAGCGGTTTTGTGTTAAATAAATAGCTTTATTGCTACCATTTAGGTCCAAGCAATTATGATTTCTGGTTTCAAAAGTTCTCATTTCATTCACCTCTTATGTATGAATGATGTTATAATCTAAAGCGATTCTTTACTTGTTTTGGTGTATATTTATCAACGATAAGCCTTGTGTTCCTGCATAAGATGATTCAAACTTCTTATTTGTTTTGTAAATTTTATAGTGCAAAATTTAACACTTCGTGAAGCTATCAAATAGAAATAAGGAAGTGGTAAATCTCATTTTTTGTTGTCATTCAGCGCAATATGTTTCACGAAATCATAGCTTTCCCATTGCAAGATGAGGTATTTTGCATGGTGTTTTGCATCAAACAATTGCGTAAAATCATAGCGTTTGGCTTGTAATCTGATAGAGATTGCTGAGAAATTCATGTGATTTCTCGGAGTGTTTTGAATCTTTATGGCTAACTGTTTGATAGTGAGTGGATTGTGAATGACGCTAAAAGGCGGCTTATTTCGCCTGAAGTTGTAAGGTGTTTCAAATTCGCTCGTATTTTGAAACCTATTGTAAGGAAAAGAGATTTGTATTAACATATTTTCTTTATCGTGGTATTTTATAACTTTATTCATTCAGATTTGCACTTTTATTCTTGGCAAACTAAAACAGAGTTATATAGGTATTTGTGTGTAATCATCCTGTTTTCGTGTGGTGACGAGGGAAACTTTATGGCTTAGTTTCTTCAATTTTATGGTATTTGTAGGCCTAAAAATGCAAATTAAAACATTTTGTTCGATAAAAGAAACAATTGTTTTCACTTCATGAATGAGGTTTTAAAAATTGCAAAGAAATATCTTGTTTTTTTGTAAATAATAGATAATTGTTTATATTTGTGAGTGATTATGGGAACATTATACATAGTACCGACACCCGTAGGCAATATGGAAGACATGACATTGAGAGCCATTCGGGTGCTGAAAGAGGCCGATTTGGTGTTGGCAGAAGATACTCGTACGTCGGGCATTCTATTCAAACACTTCGACATCAAGAATCATTTGATGGCCCACCATAAGTTTAATGAACATGGTACTTCGGCTGGAATTGTTGAGCGACTAAAGGCAGGTCAGACGATAGCATTAGTCAGTGATGCGGGTACTCCGGGTATAAGTGACCCAGGTTTTTACCTTGCTCGCGAGGCCGCCAAAGCCGGAATAATGGTTCAAACCTTACCCGGCGCAACGGCATTCGTACCTGCTTTGGTCTCATCGGGACTGCCGTGTGATCGTTTTTGCTTTGAAGGTTTCTTGCCACAAAAGAAAGGTCGCCAGACACATCTGCTTGCTTTGCAGAACGAAACACGTACAATGGTGTTCTATGAGTCGCCTTATCGATTGCTGAAAACACTGCAACAGTTTGCTGAAGTGTTTGGAGACGAGCGCCAAGTGAGTGTTGCGCGTGAGATATCTAAGGTATATGAGGAGCATGTTCGTGGCACATTACGTGATGCCATCGAACATTTCACAGAGAAAGACCCACGGGGCGAGTTTGTGATCGTAGTCGCGGGAGCAAATATAAAGAAAGAAAAAGAAAAGAAACTAAAATTAGAGGAGTGAATGATTATGAAGAAAATGCTTTTTATTTCAGTTGGTATGATGATGCTGGCTGTTACTGGTTGTAACCAGAACAAGACGAAAGGGAGTGCTGTTAGCACAGAACAGAATGATTCAATACAGCAGATTCTCTCTCAGAAAGATAGCGAAATTAACGAGATGATGGGGCTAATGAATGAGGTTCAAGAGGGATTTCGTCAGATTAATGAGGCCGAAAACCGAGTTACTATCGCTAAAGACGGCGAACGTTCTGATAAGAAACAGGTGCTAAGAGATAACATAAGGTTCATTACAGAGCGTATGCAGAAGAACCGAGATCTCATTGCTAAACTGCGTGAACAGCTTGCAAACAGCTCGTTAAAAGGTAGCCAACTCAAGTCAACTATAGACAACTTGGTTAAGCAATTGGATGAAAAGGATCAGCAATTGCAGCAACTTCGCGCTGAACTTGATGCCAAAGATATTCATATTGGAGAGCTCGATGAGACGATAAATCATTTGAATACCAACGTGAGTAACCTCACAACAGAGAGTGCACAGAAGTCGGAAACAATCTCAGCACAAGATAAACAGCTCAACACGGCATGGTATGTGTTTGGTACAAAGAGTGAACTTAAAGAACAACGCATTATCGCTGACGGCAAGGTTTTACAAGGAAACTTCAACAAAAACTACTTTACCAAGATTGATATTCGCGTGGATAAGGTCATCAAACTCTATTCAAAGTCTGCACGACTGCTGACACTTCATCCTGCAAGTAGTTACACTTTGGCACGTGATGCCAATAAAGAGTATGTGTTAACAATAACAAATCCGCAAATATTCTGGAGCACAAGTAAATACTTAGTCATCCAGGTTAAATAATTATTAGAATCAAACGAGACTCCCCTTTGTTTCTACATGGGGGAGTTTTTCTGTGTAATCATTAATGAATCAGCTTGATATTTGGCTCCTTGCAGTGGCATTAGCCACCGATTGTTTCACTGTTTCGATCGCCTGTGGCATAATAGTTAAGCGCATGGAGTGGGGCATAACACTGCGTATGGCCTTACTCTTTGGCGTATTCCAAGCCTTGATGCCGCTGCTCGGATGGCTTGGAATAAGTAACTTTTCCCATTATCTTGAGGAGGTAGATCATTGGATTGCTTTCGGACTTTTAGCCTTTTTAGGAAGTCGAATGATTCGAGATGCGTTCCTTCCTGTTGAAGATCATTTGATGAATCCACGTCGCTTCAAGACGCAATTCCTATTGGGTGTGGCCACAAGTATAGACGCTTTAGCCATTGGAATATCGTTTGCTTGCATCGGATTTAAGCAGGTTTCATCTCTTGATTACCCTCTTTTTGTGATAGGAATCGTTGCTTTTGTGTCTGCAATTATAGGTATGTGGCTCGGTGTTCGCTTTGGAAAGCCTTTGGAAAGGCGCTTGAAACCTGAGCTGTTGGGAGGCATTATATTGATTATTATTGGTGTAAAGGTCTTGATTTCTCACCTTTGTGGCTGAAACTTTTGAATTGAATTAAAGCGTGTTTTATTTCAAATAATAGCGTCAAAACCTATTACTCATCTTACATAATGAATCAAAAAAACGCACATTCTCTTTCAAAGGAATGTGCGTTTGCTTTGTTTTAATGATGTTATTTCATTCTTTTGAGGCATTGTTCTCAATCACTTCTTTGTCTATGTATTTACGATTGACTACGAGAATAAAGAAGGGTTGCGTGTAGTAAGATTGCTTTTTACCCCGTATAACCTTATAGTTTAGCAAGAGCGTATTGCCTTTTTGCACCAGAGATAGAGGCTGAATATCTGTCGATATGTTTGTTTCTGGCAGCACTTTAGCAATGACAAACTGCTTCTTAAAATCTATTTTAGTTGGTTCTCCGCCTTTACCCATGACGGCAGCCATGCCAAAATAGTGATTAAACTCATGCTCGTCAGTCACCTTTAATGACGCTGGAAGCGACGCATTATTACTGAAAAAGTAGTTCTGTGCCACGTTATATTGAATCGTCTTTTGACTGCAAGTACAACCCCATAACAGGCAAACTGTACACAAAAGCATAATTAATTTCTTCATTCTTTGATTTAGTTTGAAGTGTGGATTCTAATTCCTAACTGTATTTGGAAGCCTGTTGGACGATGTTTATAGCTGTTTTCAATGTCACTTCCATTATTGAAATAGTGGCTCATTCCAGGCTCTACATAGAATCCTGTGTTATTATTTATTCGATATTCTAAGCCTAAGGATGCATTAACAGCCCATTGGAGAGGCGATTCTTTGAGGTCAATGGTCTTAGGACTGAAGTCGCTCTTCATTGCAGGTTGAGGCAAACGGAGTTGGCCTTTGACAAGTTTCTCGACCTCACCTCCTGCTGTTGCATAGGCATTTAGCCGCTTATATTGCCACAACCGATAACTAACCGATAGGGGAACACCAATATAATGCAAGCGTTGTTGCCCCTCTTCACCTTGCTCTTTGCCTTGATTTGTGATACTTGCAGACAGGAAACTATAGGTCAATCCCGTGTGAATTGTCCAATCATTACTTAGTTTTCTGCCCACCGATACACCTATTTTAATCGGTAAATGATGGTGATATTGCTTCGTAGAAAGCCCTGGAGCACTACTCAAATAATGGCCATTCTTATTGGGATTTGCCATGACATCAGCCATGATTCCATGGTTAAATGTGTTGCCAATTGCCTGGGTTGACATGCCTCTTCCACTCATATATACATCAAATGTAAGGCGTTGAGGCGTAGAAGAAACAAGCCTTTGTGATAAGATTTCCGTAGGATTGTTGTATGTTTCATCCTTTGTTACGGGCCGCTTCATTGGCTTTTGCCTCGTGCTGTCTGTGCTGTTAACGACTGCTTGGCTTTCAACCATATCATTTTCTGAGGTTGAAGCCACTGTTGTTTCAGTCACCCCAAGCGTTGATACAACATGTTTGTCCTTTTTCTTTGCCCACCAAGACATTGCTGTTTGACGCACATTCCCATGCAAAGTGGGGCCATCCGCGTCGCGTTGCCCTTGTTTTACGCTCTCCTTTGGCTGTTGTTGTGAGACAAGTGCATTTGTTTCAGGTGCAGAACTACGTAGCCACCACACGCCAACTCCAGCGATGATCACGGCAACAGCAGCTGCTGCAGCCCACCATTTAGATGACTTTCCTACATGAGACGAAACAGATGGTGACGCAGATACAAGGCCACGACGAACCATTTCGACTTTAATGTCGTCGAGTAATCCCTTTGGTGGCTCTTGCGTATGCCCCTCGAAACGGTGTCTTATGTCGTTAATCCACTTGTTCATTCTGTCATTCTGTCTTGTTTCTGATATGATTTTATCATACGGGCCAACATGACTTTAGCCTTATAAAGCTGTGAAGCTGAAGTGTCAGCCTTTATGTTTAACTGTGCAGCGATTTGCTGATGACTTAATCCTTCGATAACAAACAGGTTGAAAACTGTGCGATATCCTGAAGGCAACTGACGTATCATTGCCGTAATTTCTTCGGCACTAAGTGAGCCAATTTCGGGCTCTTCGTCTACTACATCGGGTGGTTCTTTATCCAGAAAACATTGCTCTTGTTTTGCTTGTTGACGCAAAAAGAGCAGCGATTCATTGATAACGATGCGCGTAGCCCAGGCTTTTAATGACCCCTTTCCACGATAGTTGAACGTGCGACCTTTATCAAACATCTTAATGAAAGCCTCCTGAAGTATATCTTTTATGTCTTCATTCTGGGCGACATATCGTGCACATACGGCCGTCAGTAAAGGCGCATATTCAGCATACAACAAGTCTATAGCAGTGGCATCTCCCCTGTTTAACTTGCGAACAATAGTCTGTTCATTATCTCTACTGAATAGTTTCATGCCACGCGCAGCTCTTTTTCTTTAGTCTTATAGCGTCATTCTAAGCTTTATTTGACTTCATTTTCTTTAGTCCTTTCACTTAGTAAATGCAAAAATAAGATAATCTTGTCTATGTAATTAGAATTTAACAATCATTTAACATAACGTGAGGCAAGGTTCTGTTTTCATAGGTATTTAAGGAGTAGATGAATCAAATATAACAATAAAATGATGAAAAAGCAAACAAACAAATTATCTTTTTGGCTGGTGGGATGCCTTGTAATGTTAGGTTTTTCCTTTGCAGCTTGTAATCCAGGTGGGGATGATAATCACACACTTACCCCAGAACAGCAACAACAAGCCTATCAACAGGCGAGAGGAAACTATGCTGGTAAGCTCTTCTTTAGCCGCTTGGATGCTACTAATGGCAATATTGTTAAAGACTCTTCTGCCATTCGTTGGGAAATCAATACAGACTCAACGTTGATTATTAAGGCCTTTCCTATGCGGTTATTTGCCGAATATGTGAACGACAATGCATTGAAAGCTGCACTGCGTAATGCGCCAGATCAGGATATCAAATGCTTCACCTATTATTATAATCTCAATCCAGTAGGCTTCTTAATCAGCCCTGTTTCGCCTGTTTTCAATCTCAATTATGGTGGTCAAGACCATAAGATTAGTATTGCTTTCTTTATTCGTAACAGCTATTCTTTTGGCGTTTTGAACAGAGCTCGCTTATCACAGATGCAGATTATAGCAGCTTCTTTGCAGGTGGATGCAATGTCGTCAACCTATCTGAAGAAGAGCGTTGGCTTCGTTTTCCAAGGAAATGGAAGCCGATAATTCGGTTAGTTGGCTTGCTTTTTAAGGCAAGGTGAAGGCCGACCTCAATCAAAAAGTCCGCACAAGTCTATCGTATAGGTTTGTGCGGACTTTTATTTTATGGGCTGAAATGTAGGAATGTTGTTTATGAATTGTAAAGAAATATGGTCTAAAAAACGATACTTCGGGAGCTTGCAAATAGGAAAATAATGGCTGAAAAGTCGGGGGTTATTGTCTCTGTTGATAGGTTTGGTGAAGGAAAAAACTTCGCTTTCGCGTATGAAGTGGGGCATATTGGCCAACGGATTGCAGCAAACGACGGCGCGTTTTCAGTCATATCTGATTGTTGTTTGCGTCATATTGTGTTGCGAAATGTGGCAGATGAGGTCATGCGATGATGATATTGGGATGGAAAAATGACGTTGATTTATTAATTGTTTGATACATAGTAGTTTACAAGAAGGCTAAAAACTCGCGTATTTTCGACCGAAAGGATTTTATTTTAAAATAGGAAGAGTTTTCTAAAGGCTTTTGTAAAGATTAATCGAATACTTTGATAGATTCGTGGGTTGTATGCAAAGTGGCAGATAATTAAGGTGAAAAGGGCGATATGTTTTCGTCAGCTGATAATGAGAAAGTGGCTCTATTGTGTTTTAGTTGAAAAGAAAACAGCCGGCTCCTTGAGGGAGTCGGCCGTCTTATTCTTTAGTTTTTAAGAAACTTCTACTTAGAAGTTGTAGTAAAGACTGAATGAGATGTTGTTGCCATCAAGGTCAAGTCCATACTTACTAACCTTTGCATTTAAGTTGTTGTTCTTAGCTTGTTGCCAGCCGAGGAAACCTACATGAGAAATAAATGAAAGCTTCTTTGTGAGGTTAACTGAAACACCTGGGCGAACACCTACAGACCAAAGATCGTTATCTAAGCCTGCATTGTAAGCGTGTTTATAGCCAAAACCACCATCAACGAATACGTTAACGAACTTCGTATGAAGGAAAGTGTAACGAGCATATGGGTTTACTTCAATGCTCTTTTCACCGCCTTTGTTGGTACCTTCCCAACCGAAAGCAACACCAGCTGCCCAATCTTTGTTGAAGTTGTAACCAATTTCAGGAATAAATTTGTAAGTAGTTACAGTGGTGTTACCATTGTCCTGACCGAAGATACTAAAACCACCACCTACATAAGTCTGTGCGTTTGCACTAACTGCAAGCCCGAAAGCTGCTACTAAAGTCATTAAAAACTTCTTCATAACTCTTCTCTTTAAAATTATTTATAACTCTAATTGTGGTGCAAAGTTAAATAAGTTTCAAGATGATTTCCAAAAGATTTAAGTTAAAAAGATTATAAAAAAGTATACTATATATAACGAAATTCCTCGCAAATTTACGAGTTTTGCGGGGTTTCTATATATATAAGGTAAAGAAATATGGTGTCAATTACGACCATTTGAGACCGCAAAGTTTTTTCTGTTTCTTTGTCTTTAGAAAGTAAATAAAAGGTGTTTTCGTGCGATTTTGCATCGAATCTAATCATCTTTAATGAGGTTTTTAAGCCCAAATTCTTGTTCGTGACCACCTTTATGCGTACAAAGTGGCTTGTTAAGAGATTGTATGTGTTTCATAGAATGACCTTAAGGAAGAAATTGTTTGGCGGTTTCGAAGAAATGAGTTCCTGCATAGTGGAAAATGAGTTGTAGCAAACCATGCCGTGTGAAAAGTTGTAAAGAATCGCAAGGTGAATCTACTCATTCTTTGATGTAAATCAAAATATCATGAAAAGTGTGCAAAATAACATGAATTTATTTGGCGTGTTCGTGCACAATTACTAATTTTGCATCGTCTAAAAGACATTAGGTAATAGATTGTTTAGGTTTACATATAGAATTAGGTTTAGTTGTTTAGGTTTAAAGATTAGTTTGATTTTTCATAGGATTAGTTATTAGGTATAAGATTAATTGATGGATAACACGAGCGAAAGCGTCGCTCATTTTATTAGAAAAATATAGTGATTAACTAATAATAAAAGCAGCGTTGAAGTGATTCAGCGCTGTTTTTGTATCTTAACCGCTGTGCTTTTGTGCCGTCTTTGGATTGCCTTAATTCCGTCTTTGGATTGCCTTAATTATGTCTTTTAATTGGTTTTATTCTGTCTTTGGATTGTTTGCAGGTTGTTGAACGAATCATTTTCTCGGCTCTTTCAGGTTGTTTGATGAGATTTTTCCTTATTGTTGAATCAACAAACTCGGTTTTATTCTTTCATAAAAAGATAGAATGGAGTATGCTTTTCAATACAGGACAGCTTATTTTTTCAATTGAAAGAATTTGCGAAAAGCTCTTTATTTCGTTGCCTTTTATTTTGATATGTCAGTGGATTGCAGTAAATTTGTAGTCAAATATAACTTATTTTACACGATGATATACACGATTGAAAAGGTTACAACGCTAATAGGAGCGCGTCGTTTTGGTTCAACTGATGCCAAGATTGGATTTATTTTGACCGACAGTCGATCGCTTTGTTTCCCCGAAGAAACATTGTTTTTTGCACTTAAATCAGGCCGAAACGATGGCCATCGCTATATACTTGAGCTCTATCATCGAGGCGTTCGGAACTTCGTTGTGACTGAAGTGCCGGCCAATTATGCCTCAGATTATCCCCAAGCTAACTTCTTAAAGGTCGTTGATTCGCTTGAATCCTTGCAGCGATTAGCCGAGCGTCATCGTGACGAATTCAACATTCCGATCGTTGGAATCACGGGAAGTAATGGCAAGACTATGGTCAAAGAGTGGCTTAATCAGCTATTAAGTGACGACTTGTTTGTTACTCGTTCACCACGTAGTTACAATTCACAAGTGGGCGTTCCACTAAGTGTTTGGTTACTAAATGAACATAGTCAAGTCGGTGTTTTCGAGGCAGGAATAAGCCAACCTGGCGAGATGTTGGCCCTAAGAGATATCATTCAGCCGACCATTGCCGTACTAACAAACCTTGGAGATGCCCATCAAGAGAACTTCGTTAGTAGGGAAGCGAAGTGTAAAGAGAAGTTAGTTTTGTTCCATGATGCTAAGATTGTCGTCTATAATGGAGACGATTCACTCATCAGTGACTGTGTAAACGCATTGGAAGACTTTAGGGGTGAGCGTCTGTATTGGTCGTGTTCAGACCACAATGCGCCTTTCTTTGTCAAGTCAATTGAAAAGAAAGCTACGGCAACCACCATCACCTATATATATAAAGGTATAGAAAGTTGGTATTCATTACCTTTTATCGACGATGCATCTATCACCAATTCATTTGCTTGTGCGGCTGTTGCGTTGACATTAGGAGTTAGTAAAGATGCGCTTGATGAACGCATGTTACAACTTGAACCCATAGCCATGCGCCTCGAAGTAAAGCAAGGTCAGCATGGATGTACACTCATAAATGATAGTTACAACTCGGATATTAACTCCTTAGATATAGCACTTGACTTCATGAATCGACGTCCAGATCATCAAGGACGACGTCATACTTTGATATTAAGTGATATCTATCAGAGTGGGATGACTACCGAAGAACTTTATAAAGAGGTAGGAAAGCTCTGTCAACAACGTGGCATTGAGAAGTTCATTGGTGTAGGAAAAGAGCTGCAATCTCATGCTGGTCTTATCGAGATTAAAGACAAATTCTTCTTTGAAAACGTTGAAAACCTCATCGAAAGTGACGTGTTCAAACAACTCCATGACGAGGTAATCTTGATTAAAGGAGCACGTCGTTTCGGCTTCGATCAACTCACAGAACTCCTTGTTCAGAAAGTACATGAGACCACTTTAGAGGTGAATCTCAACGCTGTTGTAAAGAATTTAAATCACTATCGCTCATTTATGAAGCCACAAACCAAGTTGGTTTGCATGATTAAGGCCGACGCTTATGGGGCTGGAAGCGTAGAGATTGC
>ERZ772960.3547-NODE-3547-length-10440-cov-12.117959_pt1 | contig 10440 bp, 8 predicted proteins | sample MGYA00580678_ERZ772960 | MGnify/ENA primary metagenome ERZ772960 (study PRJEB29015, sample SAMEA2737930) | human oral metagenome | biome: human oral; feature: human-associated habitat; material: dental | place: China | collected 2059 ...
GCTGCTTGAGCTCGATGTCCTTGTAGACGAGGTCCTCCTTGTGGAGGATCGGCGGCTGGTTCTCCCCGCCCCACTCCCAGGCGGCGACGTAGAGGAACTCGTCATCGTGCCGCAGGGCCTCACCCTCGGGAGTCTGGGACTCCGCCCGGAAGTGGCCACCGCAGGACTCCCGCCGGTGCAGGGCGTCGATGCACATGAGCTCGGCCAGCTCGAAGAAGTCCAGCAGTCGGCCGGCCTTCTCCAGGGCCTGGTTGAGCTCGTCGGCCTGGCCCGTGATGCGGGCGTCGCGCCAGAACTCCTCCTTGAGGGCCCGGATCTGCCCAATGGCGTCGCGCAGCCCGGCATCGCGCCGTTCCATGCCGCAGTACTCCCACATGATGCGGCCCAGCGCCATGTGGAAGTCGTCCACACTGCGGGTGCCGCGAAGAGCCATGAGGCGGGCGACGCGCTCCTCGACGGAGCGCTTGGCCTCGGCGATCTCCGGGGCGTTGGGGTCGACCTTGCCCAGGCGCAGCATGTCCGCCAGGTAGTCGTTCATGGTGTCGGGCAGGACGAAGTAGCCGTCGGCCAGCCCCTGCATGAGGGCGGAGGCACCCAGGCGGTTGGCGCCGTGGTCGGAGAAGTTGGCCTCTCCGGCGATGTAGAGGCCCGGGACGTTGGACTCCAGGTCGTAGTCCACCCACAGGCCACCCATCGTGTAGTGCACGGCGGGGTAGATGCGCATGGGGACCTCGTAGGGGTCGTCCCCGGTGATGCGCTGGTACATCTCGAACAGGTTGCCGTAGCGGGCAGAGACGGCGTCCTTGCCCAGGCGGTTGATGGCCTCGGAGAAGTCCAGGTAGACGCCGCGACGCATCATCCGCTCGTTGCCGTTGGCGTCGCGCTCCTTGATGGCCGGTCCCACGCCGCGACCCTCGTCGCACATGTTCTTGGCCTGGCGGGAGGCGATGTCGCGCGGCACGAGGTTGCCGAAGGCCGGGTAGATGCGCTCGAGGTAGTAGTCGCGCGCCTCCTCGGGGATGTCGCGCGGGTCCTTGTCGCAGTCCTCGGCCTTCTTGGGCACCCAGATGCGTCCGTCGTTGCGCAGGGACTCACTCATGAGGGTGAGCTTGGACTGGAAGTCCCCGGACTGCGGGATGCAGGTGGGGTGGATCTGCGTGTAGCAGGGGTTGGCGAAGTAGGCGCCCTTGCGGTGCGCGCGCCACACGGCGGTGGCGTTGCAACCCATCGCGTTGGTCGACAGGAAGAACACGTTGCCGTAGCCGCCACTGGCCAGCACGACGGCGTCGGCCAGGTGGGTCTCGATCTTCCCGGAGACCATGTCGCGGGTGACGATGCCACGGGCGCGACCGTCGACGATGATGAGCTCGACCATCTCGTGGCGACGGAACTCCTTGACCGTGCCGGCGTGCACCTGACGCTCGAGGGCCTGGTAGGCACCGATGAGGAGCTGCTGGCCGGTCTGGCCGCGGGCGTAGAAGGTACGGGAGACCTGCACGCCACCGAAGGAGCGGTTGTCCAGCAGACCGCCGTACTCGCGGGCGAAGGGGACGCCCTGGGCCACGCACTGGTCGATGATGTTGGCGCTGACCTCCGCCAGGCGGTAGACGTTGTCCTCGCGGGCGCGGTAGTCACCGCCCTTGACCGTGTCGTAGAAGAGCCGGTAGACGGAGTCCCCGTCGTTGCGGTAGTTCTTCGCGGCGTTGATACCGCCCTGGGCGGCGATGGAGTGCGCGCGGCGGGCGGAGTCCTGGTAGAAGAAGCACTTGACGTTGTAGCCCTGCTCGCCCAGGGAGGCGGCCGCGGCGCCGCCGGCCAGGCCGGAGCCGACGACGATGATGTCCAGCTTGCGGCGGTTGGCGGGGTTGACCAGCTTGGCCTCGAACTTGCGCTGCTCCCAGCGCCGGTCGATCGGGACGGAGTGGGGGGCCTTGGTGTCGGCGATCTTCTCGCCCTCGTAGTACAGGCCGTCGATGAGTTCAGTCATAGTCGTTCACTCTCAGTGGGTCGCCGCAACACACTCGGCGAAGTGCTCGGCGGAGGAGCCGATCGCGTCACAGAACTGCGGGTAGTAGTCGCCAGTGGCCATGGGGGCATCGACATAGCCGAAGAGGATCGCCGTCGGAACAGCCATGAAGGCGGCGAACAGCGCGAAGGCCAGCACGAAGGCGATCAGCCGGATGAAGGGGATGGTGTTTCCGCGCACCGCGCCCAGCGTCTGCAGGGCGGACCACACGCCGTGCCACACGTGCAGGCACAGGGCGGCCAGGGCGACCGCGTAGATGAGCCACACCCACCACAGCTGGAAGCCGTAGTACATGTTGAGGTAGGCCCGTCCGTGCACGTAGTGCCCCCCCGGCGTCAGTGACAGGGTGGTGTACTGCAGGATGTGCCAGATGATGAACAGCAGGAGGATGACGCCGCCCCAGCGCATGGTGCGCATGGCGTAGCGGGAGGCGAAGTACTCGGCGCCGGGCTTCTTGACGGCGTACTTGTCGTTGCCGCGGGCCCGCTTGTTGCGCGCCCACAGGTGGAAGGCGCTGCCGGCGTGAGCCAGGAGGCAGGCGATGAGAGCCAGGCGGAGGATCCACAGGACACCGCCGTAGGGCATGATCGGCACCAGCAGTGCTCGCAGGAACACGGCGTAGTGATCGTAGGCGACCTCACCCTCGAAGTAGTGCAGGTTGCCGTAGGCGTGGAAGAGGACGAAGAACAGGAACACCAGTCCCGAGATCGCCATCATGCGCTTCATGAAGACGGTCGTGGAGAAGGCGGTCCGCCTCTTCAGGGAAGGAGCAGATGTTTTGGCCACGGCAAAAGGCTAGCCGGGCTCCAGGTCCCGTAGGTGCCATCTGCGGCCCCACCAGCGACGTTGGTGTGACAATCCGCGGAATCCTGGGGATCTCACCGGGTCTCGATTCGTCATTCAACGCCGCGGAATATGCTGACGCCGCCATCTGGGGCCGCCTTTTCGTCACGGGGGCGTCAGACAAATCTGTGAAGTGGCCGACACTCGCTGGTTGTCCTCCCGCGGCCCGTGTTTATCTCCGGTCGCTGCGGCATCCATCTGCTTCTTCGGGCCCAGCGCAATCCGTCCCGTCGGACTCTGGGGCTTGCTCCCGGTGAGTCGCCCCACGGACTCAGGCCTCGTCGGGATCACCGGCCTCGGCCCCCACCGGCCCCTGGCGCGGGCGCAGGGTCAGCCGCATGACCACGGCGTCCTCCGGGGGCGCCTGGTAGTAGCGGCGGCGCCGGCCGATGGGAACGAACCCGTGCCTGGCGTAGAGCCGCTGGGCGGCCTCGTTGGACTGGCGCACCTCCAGCAGGACATCGGGGCAGCTCACCTCTCGGGCGGTGGAGACGAGCTCGGTGAGCATGAGGGAGGCGATCCCTCGTCCGCGCGCGGCCGGGACGGTGGCGATGGTCAGCAGGTCCGCACTGGTCAGCCCGCCGGCGTGGTAGAGCCCGGCGTAGCCCAGGAGCCGTGGCCCGTGCGTCCCGGCCCCGGCGGCGCGATCCGCGGCGTCATAGGCGTCATGGGCGTCACCATCGCCATCGCTCTCTTCTGACTCGACGACGACGTAGCGGCGGTCCGCCATCGGCCCGTGGGAGGCCGCCAGCTCGGCGGCCAGCAGGTCGCGGCTCCAGGCCTCGGCTCCGAAGAGCTCGCCCTCGAGTCGGGCGACGGCCTCCAGGTCCCCCGCCGCCATCTCCCGCAGACCGGGGGCCCGGCCCGCTCCCGTCGCCTCGGGCACCTCAGTGTCCTTCTTCGCCCGAGGTCAGCGCACGCGCTTGCGAGCGGCAGGCATCTGCACGTCGGCATGGCGCAGGTAGAGCGGCTGGGTGCTCAGCTCCTCGCCGCGCTCGAGGCGGGCCAGGGCGATGCGCACCTGGGTCAGGGCGTCGCCGGAGACGGGGGCCAGGGCCTTCTGGCAGGAGGCCATCTCCGCCAGCTCGGGGTAGAGGGAGGCACCGGAGCCGGCCACGACGTCGATGCCTCCACTCCCCTTGTCCTGTCCCGGTGCCTGCTCGGCGAGGCGCTGGGCGACCTGGGCCGGGGAGCAGACGATGATCTCGGTCAGGCGGGTGACGTCGTCGGGGCCGTTGGCGCGGAAGAGTGCCGTATAGACCTCGCGTCTGCGGGCGTCGGTGGCGACCAGGACGACCGGCCCCGTCTGCCCCTCCTGGGCTCCGAACTCGTCCAGGGCGCGGCGGGCGACGGCGTCGAGGCTGGAGACCCCGTGGACGGGGACGCCCCGGGTGCGCCCGACCACCCCGGCCGTCACCAGTCCGGCCCGCAGTCCGGTGAAGGGGGCCGGCCCGGTGGCGGCGACCACGGCGTCCAGCGGGCGCTCGGCCGCCTCGGGAGCCGACAGGGCCCGGGAGAGCATCTGTCCGAGGGACTCGGCGTGACGGCGGGTATCGGCCTGTTCGTCCTGGCTCAGCACCTGCAGGGCGCGTGCGCCGGCAGCGGAGGGGGCGGCGTCGACGACCGCGAGCTGAGTCCCCAGGGAGGAGTCGATGGAGAGGATTCGCACCGGACCAGCCTATGCCCTCGGGTCTCGCGGCAGGTTGACGCGGCTCTCGGGGATCGTGTCCCCCAGGGTCTCACCGGCGGTCGCATCGGCGTCGTCCTCGGCCCCGTCCCCCAGGAGGGACAGGTCGATGGCGGCGCGGGGGATGCCCCGGCGTACTGCGGCGCCCTGGGTGTCGGACTCGTCCCGGCTGAGCCGGTCGGCGCGCTCGGCCATGTCGGCGCGGTTGCGGGCCTGGCGCAGCGGGGCGGTCACCTTGCGCTCGTGACGGACCGTGATGATGACGGTGATGATCCCGACGACGACGACCGCCAGGACCGGCCCCCAGATCGCCCAGCCCCCCGTGGTGGAGCGCTCCTCGCCCTGAGCGGCGGAGGTCTTGGGCTTGGACCCGGCGCGTTCACGCAGGATCTCTCCGTAGTCGCGCAGCTCGATGGGGCCGGCCAGGCGCCGCGTGGCGGCCTCCCCCATCGCCGTCACCGTGGTGCCGCTCAGCGAGTACCAGGCGTTGGCGTTGCGGTCGTGGACGAGGTGGGCCTCGCCCATCTGGTCGACGTCGGTGGCCAGGTCGTCGTCGAAGACGGGGGTGCAGGTGGCGTGCCCCTTGTCATGGACCACCTCGAGAAGACCGACGGGCTTGCCGCCCGAGGAGACGGTCGCGGCCCAGTCTCCGGTGTCGACGGGTTGCGCGGAGGGCTGGGAGCCGTCGAGGAAGCCGGAGGCCCAGGTGTAGACGCTGCGCGGGTCACCCACCGTGATCTCGCCCTGCTCGCCGGTGCTCTGACGCACCTGCGCCACGCACTCGCTCTCCATGAGCGCCTTGGCCTCGTCGCGCGAGTCGGCGTCGGCTGGGACACCCGCCACGCCGCCGGCCGACGTGATCGGCACAGGGCGGGGGCCGGTGTCGGCAACGGCTCGGGCCGGCCCCGGGGTCAGGAGACAGACACCCAGGAGCGTCGCCGCCGCAGCCGGCAGAATCAGGCGCCGAGAACGCCGAGAACGCCGGGAGCGCTGAGCGGCCCGGATGGGGATGGCGTTGCGGACCGGCGCCACGGTGGTGGGAGTGTTCACAGCGGCACTCCCGGCTGGCAGGAGGCGTCTGCGCCCAGTGGGCTCAGGTCGACGTCGGCCCAGCGCGGACCGACGGCGCGCACGATGATCGTCCGGTTGCCGTCGTCGACCTCGCCGAGGTCCACGACCGGCTCCCCGACCACCGAGCCGGCGGGAGACTCCGCCCCAGCGGGGGCGTCCTCGGGCTGCGGGAGCTCGGCGCGCACGGCTCCGTGGGGGCGCAGCACCTGGATCTCCAGGCGGTCGGGGCTCAGGGCCTCCACCTTCTCCTCGCCCCACTCGACCAGCGTGACGGCCCGATCCAGGGAGGAGTCCAGGTCGAGGGCGTCGATCTCCTCCAGGGAGGTGATCCGGTAGGCGTCCACGTGGATGAGGTCGGGGCCGCCGGCCAGGGCGGGGTGCACGCGGGCGATGATGAAGGTGGGTGAGGAGACCCGGCCGCGCACCTCAAGGGCTGCGCCGATGCCCTGGGCGAGCGTGGTCTTGCCGGCCCCCAGCCCCCCGGAGAGCATCACGAGGTCACCGGCGCGCAGCAGGCGGGCCAGGCGGGCCCCCAGTGCCCGGGTCTCTTCGGCGTCGCCGGTGGCGACGGTGATCCCGGGGGCGGTCTGCGGTGTGTGCGGCGCTGGGCTCATATTCCCTCCTCTTCCATGCATGGCTCCGATGGTGGAACCGGTCGGCCCGGCGGGGACCGGCGATATCCGACGTCTGCTGTCTAGGGTCGAGAGTAGTCGCCGGTGCCGGGTTCCCCGACGTAGCAGCGCGGGACACGAGCTCCCAACCGGGTCACGATCTCGTAGTTGATGGTGCCGCAGGCCTGCGCCCACTCATCCGCGGTGGGGACGGCCTCCTGGTCTGATACCGCGGGGGCTCCCCAGAGCACGGCGGTGTCCCCGACCCGGGCCGCTGCCGGCAGGGGCGCGCCGGTCTCGTCCACGGCCGGGCCGAGGTCGATAACCACCTGGTCCATGCACACCCGCCCCACGACGGAGGTCATGAGACTGCCGACTCCCACGGGACCGGCGGAGCTGGCGGCGCGCGGGATACCGTCGGAGTAGCCCAGGGGCACGAGCCCCACCCAGCGATCAGTGGGGGCGCTCCAGGTCCCCCCGTAGGAGACGGCCTGCCCGGCCTCGATGCGCTTGACCTGCACCAGCGGGGACTCCAGGCGCATGGCGGGCCGCAGCCCGAGCTCGGCGCCGGTGGCCACGGAGGGGTCGGGGCTCAGCCCGTACAGGCCGATTCCTGCGCGCACCAGGTCCATGCGGGCCTGCGGGTGCCACAGGAGTCCTCCGGTGGCGGCGAGGTGGTGAGTGGGTGGGTTGAGTCCGGCGGCGCGGACGACCTGCTCGGCCTGCACGAAGCGCTCCAGGTGCTCCTCGGTGGAGCCGCTGGCCGGCTCGTCGGCGCGCGACAGGTGCGACCACAGGCCGACGACGTCGACCGTTCCCTCATCCTCGGCCCGCCTCAGCGCGGCGGCCAGGGCGGGCAGCTCCTCGACGGTGGCACCGCCGCGCGACATGCCGGTGTCGACCTTGAGATGGAGACGCGCCGCCCTCCCCTGCGCCCGGGCCGCCGCCGACAGGGTCTCGAGCTGGGGCAGGGTGGAGACCGACAGGTCCAGGTCGGCCGCCAGGGCGGCACGCAGGGGCGAGTCCTCGGCGGCCGCTCGGTCAGGCTCCATGACGGGCAGGAGCCAGGTGAGGAGCCGGGGGGCCTGCGAGGCGGGCTCCCCCGCCGGGCGGCTCACACCGGCCTCGTCCAGAAGGGCACGCAGAGTCAGGGCCTCGGCGAGCTGGGCCACCCCCAGCCAGGAGGCTCCCGCCGACAGGGCCGTCAGAGCGACCGGCCCCAGCCCGTGACCGTAGGCGTCGGCCTTGACCACGGCCATCCACGGCACGCCCGCCACCTGTGCCAGGCGCCGCCCGTTGTGGGCCACGGCCGCCAGGTCGACGACGGCCCGCGAGGTAGTGGCCGCCGGCGGTGGCGCGCACTGGGCGACTGCCGGGCGCGGAGCGGCGGACGGGGGCATTGCGGCTGAGTCCAAGGAGGTGGTCACGGCGCGATTGTCGCACTGGGGCCGATAGCGCCGCTGTTTCCTGGCGCACGCCTCCGGTCAGGAGTCCTGACGGATACCGCGTGGCTGACACGTCTCAGGCGTGGGGCACCGCCTGGAGCCAGTTGAGCTCGAGGCGGGCCGGGCCGAGGGCAGAGGCGATGTCCAGGGCGGCGATCGGGTGCCCGCCGGTCCGCGCTCCCCCGGCGCCCTGCGGGCTTGCTGCGGCATAGGCCCCCGCGAGCGCGTGCAGCCTGACGCCGGCGGCCACCGAGTCGACCAGCGCGTCCAGGACCGGGTCCGCCCCGGAGGCGTCCGGCGCGCCCTGCTCCCAGCGGGCGGCCGCGCCGGCCAGGACGGCTCCGAGGATCCCGGCCAGCACGTCCCCGCTTCCGGCGGTCGCCATCCAACCGGGTCCTCCGTCCACACTGACCAGGGGCCGCTGCGGCGCGGCGATGAGGGTGGTGGCCCCCTTGAGCAGGACGGTGGCGCCGGTGCGGCGGCAGATCTCGCGGGCGGCGAGCCCCGGGTGGGCCTCGACGCGCTCGCGGCTCCAGCGACGGGTCTCCTGCGCCGGCGTCCCCTGATCCTCCAGCGCGATCAGCAGCGCGGCGGCCTCTCCGGCGTGCGGGGTCAGCACGTGCAGCGGCGTGCAGCCCAGCTCCTCAGTGAGGAGCTCGGTCAGGATGCTCAGGGCGCCGGCGTCGACGACGGTGGGGATCCGGGTGGGGATCCGGGTGTGGCCCTGCCGGTCTCCGCCGGAGGGTGTCAGGGTGGAGGCGAGCACGGCTCGCACCTCATCGGCCCTGGTGGTGTCGGCGGGGTCGATGCCCGGCCCCAGGACGAGCGCCTGAACGCGTCCGGCGGCGGGGACCACCTCGGGGCGGGCGGCCAGGACGAGGTCCTCCACGCGTCTGGGGGCGGACAGGCGCACCATGCCGGCGCCGGCGCGTACCGCGCCGCTGGCGGCCAGGACGGCGGCGCCGGGGTAGGACTCGCTGCCGGCCCACAGGCCGACCACGCCGCGGGTGTACTTGTGGTCATCGGTCCCGGGCTCGCCAACAGCGCGCGTCAGGTAGTCGCCCAGGGCGCCGTCGACGGGGCGGCGGGCCAGGGGCCGGCTCGTGGGCGCGGGCAGCCCGAGGGGGACGACTTCGACGACGCCACACAGGTGCCGGGCCGGGGGCAGGCACTGGCATCCCTTGAGGCAGGTGAAGGTGACGGTATGGTCGGCGGCCAGGACCGGGCCACTCACTGTGCCGTCGTCGACGCCGGTTCCGCTGGGCAGGTCGACGGCGATGACGCGCAGCGGGCGACGCCCCGGCTCCCCGGCGGCGATGAGCGGGGCGATGAGGGCGGCGGCGTCAGGTCGCAGCGCCCCGGTGGCGCCGATGCCGGTGAGCCCGTCCAGGACGAGTCCGCCGTGGACGAGGAAGGCCTCGATAGCGGCCATGGCCTCGGCGGAGTCCTGGCCGGTTCCGTCGTCGCTGCGGTAGCCGGCGCCGTGAATGGTGACGCCGTGGCCGCGGGCCTCCTCCAGGGCGACGGGATGGGGGTGCTCGGTGACGAGCACGGCGCTGACCGCGCAGCCGCTGTGGGCGAGCAGACCTCCCGCCAGGAGGGTGTCGGCCCCGTTGTGGCCGCCGCCGACTAAGAGGAGTACCGGGGCCCCGGAGATCCATCCGGGGCCGGTCTGCGTCCCCGCCGCCTCACCTGCTCCTCCCAGCGGCGTCGCCGGGGACAGCGGTGAGGCTGGGGTGGCGGCCACCCCCATGGGGCTCATCGAGGTCAACGGCGCCGGAACCGGCCGGGCGGGGGCCACCGCGGCGCCCGCATTGCCGGCTCCTTGGCGCAGCTCGCGCAGCGCCGCCCGGGCCACCGCGTGGGCGGCGGCTCTCATGTAGCGGTCGGTGCCCGCGGTGATAGGGGCCTCCGCGGCCGCTATCTCCTGAGCGGGCCAGGCGCAGGTGGTGGGGTCGGTGACGTCGTGGGAACGCGGGAGGTCGTTGAGGTCACTCATCCGTCCCATTGTCCTCCGCTCCGCTCTCCTCGCCCCTCCAACACGGCTTTGAGACGGACAGTTTCACAGAGCAAGACCTCGCGGGTGGCCGCCGGACCGCATTGCCCGTCCGCGGCCAAGCGCCAAGAAGTTGTCTCTTCCAGAATTGGTGGCGCGTTCACCCCTCGCGCTGCCCGCTCACCCGGCACAATGGCCGAGTGATCCGCGCTGTAGGGACCGACCTGGTTGATATCCCCCGCCTCGAAGGCTACATGGACCGGGTACCCGGCCTGCGCGAGCGGCTCTTCACCCCCGCCGAGCTGGCCGCCTGCCAGAAGCGGGCCGCCTCACTCGGGGCGCGCCTGGCGGCCAAGGAGGCGGTTCTCAAGGCCCTGGGGTCGGCCTACGCCGAGCTCGGGCTGGACGCGCCCCAGGGGTGGGAGTACCAGGACATCGAGGTGACCTCCACGCCCGGCACCCCACCGCGCCTGCGCCTGACCGGGGCGGCCGCGATGGCCGCCCGCCAGGCCGGCATCGGCCACTGGCACATCTCCCTGGCACACGACGGCGGTATGGCCCAGGCCTTCGTCGTCGCCCAGGCCGATCACGTCGACAACGACGACGACCTGACTCTGTCCTCTCAGCGCTCACAGGCCCGCACGAAGCAGCAGATCCGGTCCCTGCGCCCGGCCCTGTAGACGACGGTGCCGAGCCCGGACTGCGGGCTCGGCACCGTTGCGGGGCGAGTCGACGTCTCGGCGTCGGTCCTACTCGACGGT
>ERZ772960.3548-NODE-3548-length-10440-cov-2.580838_pt1 | contig 10440 bp, 6 predicted proteins | sample MGYA00580678_ERZ772960 | MGnify/ENA primary metagenome ERZ772960 (study PRJEB29015, sample SAMEA2737930) | human oral metagenome | biome: human oral; feature: human-associated habitat; material: dental | place: China | collected 2059 ...
GCGTATTGTTTTGATAGATACAGCGTAGACTCGACTGCTTTACCGATATTATCGGGGTTTGAGTGCATTAGCATGACGCCGTCTTTATTCATCAGATAAACATAACCGTATTCGGTCTTACCCATATCTAAAATTTTCTTGCTTAGAGCGTCTATTTTTAGGTCTATAGCCGCTACGCCCGCAAATTTACCGCTCTCGCTTACCGGTGCGGCAAAGGTCATAACCAAAATTTTATTCATCGCATCTACGTAAGGCTCGGTATAGATAGCCGCATTTGCGGATTTTGCCTGCATATACCAGTCCCGACCGCGAGGATCGTAGTTGTCGGCTTCGGGAGTAGATTTTGTATTATCTGACTGAAAGTAGTGACCGTCGCTCTCTCTGCCGTAGTAAATATAATCCACGATAGAATTTGACTGATCTTTTTCTAGAACTAATGCTTTTAGTAGTTCTTCTTCGCTATATTGCGCTTTTTGGACGTTTACGCCTAGTTTTTTTACCGTGTCGATATAGTCTTTAAAAAACGATTCCGTAACGGCATCGCTGTTTACTACAATGATGAAGATGTGTTTTTTGCTTGAAGCGTGTATGCTCGTAAATATTGCATTCTGCTTTCCGTACTATGCATGGAAATATTCAAACGGACTCGTATCTTCAATTAAATTGATTTTTTACGGACTTGCACTGTGGATTGTGTTTTTTAAATTCGACCAAATAAAATCCGGCGTATTTTCCGGTATCGTTATTAAATCGGAATATTTGTTTTCCGGCGCGGCAAGAGGATATTTCCCGTGGACTTGGGTAACCGTTTATAACTTTATATTCCGTTATGCTCTTCCGGGATTTTTGTGCTTAGTGATGCTTGTATATAACGAAATGCACGCCACAAAACTTGAAAAATACAAAGGTTACGTTTATTCGCTTGCGCTGGCTTCCATGTGGCTAATGACTTACTTGTTAAAGCGTATTTCGGGAGTGTACGGCGGATATGCGCTCATGCACTTTGCCGTTTATGTTCCATTATTCGTCATAATACCCGTCGGCTCAAGACTTGTATCCGCTCCGTCCGGAAAAAGACAGGCTGCGTTTTTACTTAAATTTTTTGCGCTCTACATAATTCCAGCCGCGATGTTCGGAGTAATTTTCGTATTTTTGTACCAATTTGCAAAAGAAAATAAATTTTTGTTTTCCGTTGTTGCGGTCTTGGGAACGGGATTCGTATTATGGCTTGTAACGACGATTTCCGAAAAAATACGCAAGTCAAAGTTCGGACATTCCGCCGACTATGCCTCCGCATTTGAAAAAGATCTTGCTGCAGTAGACTATAACGGCGAAATGGATGAAATCGCAAACAATATGTTCCGCATTTTTAAGAAAAATACGGAATGCTCTTCCATGTCGGTTTATATAAACGGCGGAAACAGTACTTTTGAACCCGCTTATTCTTCTGCAGGAGAAAAAAAGAATCTTACCGGACTCGACCGCCTGTTTGATTTTTTGCTTAACGTTGATAAAAACGTCGTAATATACCGTGAGCTTGAAAGTCTTCATGTTTTGTCGTCCGTAAGGGATGATTTGGAAAAGTTTTTTTCGGATACGAAATCGGATGCTCTTTTTATATTCAACGAGGGTAGGGATGTTCACGGCTTTATCTTGCTCGGAATAAAAACCAACAAAGAGCATTATAAAGAGTACGATTTAAAAGCGTTTACAAAGCTTTATTCGTATTTCTTTGTTTTCGGCTATTATATGCGCAATATTTCCAACAAGGAAATTATCGGTACGGTCAACCGCGAACTCCGTATGTCGTCTCAAATTATAACTTCGATCCAAGAAAATATCGATGTTCTGAACAATCCCAAGATGGATGCCGGCTGTATAATGGTTCCGGCTCATAATATCGGCGGCGAGTTTGTCGACATGATACGCTTGACTTCTACAAGTCATCTTTTTGTCGTCGGAGATTTGAGCGGAAAGGGGATTGCCGCGAGTATGAGTATGGTCATTCTTAAAGCGATTATCCGCGCATATCTTGTCGAAACGCACGATTTTAAGCAGCTTGTAGTAAAAGTGAACTCGTTTATACGTAACAATCTTCAAAAGGGAACGATCTTTTCCGGAATGTTTGCAATCGTTAATTTTGAAAACGACACCATGTATTATATCAACTGCGGAATTCCTGCGATATTCCTTTATACTCAAGCGTATAACAACGTAATTGAGATTCAGGGCGGCGGACATTATCTCGGTTTCGTTTCCGATATTTCTTCGTATATCAAGGTAAAGCAGATTAAACTTAACAAAAACGACATCATTCTTACTTGTACAAACGGAATTATCGAATCTCATTCTTTGCGTGGTGAGGAATACGGAAAAGACAGAATCCAGCGCAATATGATTTCGAATTCGATGTATCCGGCACGCCGCATGGCGCAATTTGTCTATGACGATTTGATGAAATTTATGTCCCATGAAATGGAAGAAGATGTAAGTATTCTTGTGATGAAGTATCTGAATGCCGATAGCACGGCGGAACCGGAAAGCGTACGGCAGTAAAGCGGATAATCTGAATTTTGGAGGATAAACTTATATGGAACAACTTGGTGTGGTAAAAAAAGACGGCTCTAATTATGTACTTTTTGAACTCAGCGGAGTTTTTAATGCGCTTACCGCAGTTAATGTTCAATCGGAAATATACGATTCCATTGCAAAAAATAACGTTGTATTGGATTTGGCTAAAGTGGTGGAACTTGATGATGCCGCAATGGGAATTATAATGGCGGCTCATAACGATACTGCGGAAACCGGAAAAAAGCTTTACTTGCTCTCTTTATCAAACGAGGCTGATAAAGAAATCATCCGTACGGGATTTAAAGAATTATTCAATATAATAAATTCCGTTACCGAGGTAGGTTGATGAGGCGCGCAAATATTTTAATTGCCGCCTTTGTATGTTTTCTATTTTTGGGATGTAATAAAAACGCGGATAAAAGTTCTTCCTCTCCTGCGTTGCCCGAAAAGGTCGACCCCAATATTATAAAATTCAAATATATCTATTCACTGATGAGTCCGCGTTTTAAGACGGAAGTTAAAATCGATGATGAGCACATACTCGATTTTGTTGCGCAGATTGAAAGTCTTATAGCAAATGATTCGGATAATCTGCTTACCTTTTGTTCCAAAGAAAAACTTCTTCCGAGTTCTTACGTTCCTGACGATTTGATAAAACTTTCGTCCGGTAAGACATACGCCATTAACCGTAACGATTTAAGTTTGCGCCGCGTTGCTGAATCCTCCCTTTCCGTTATGGCGGGAGAGGCGTTAAAAGACGGAGTTACGCTTGCCGTAAGCTCTTCTTACCGCTCGTATGACTATCAGGTAAATTTATACGGACGCAATGTACGGCAGCTCGGGCAAGCGGCGGCGGATCGGGAATCTGCAAAACCGGGCGCAAGTCAGCATCAGTTGGGACTTGTCGTAGATTTCGGAAGTGTTACGGATGCTTACGCAGCTACAAAACCGGGTAAATGGCTTTTGCAAAATGCCGAAAAATACGGCTGGTCGCTTTCATTTCCGGACGGGTACGAAGATGTTACCGGTTATAGATGGGAATGCTGGCATTATCGGTATGTCGGGCAGACTGCTTGCGGCATTCAAAAAAAGTTTTTCAATAATGTGCAGCATTTTATGCTCGAATTTATTGATGCATGGAAAAATGCGGAATGACGGATTTACGTTTTCTGAATGTAGGTTGACTTTACGATAGCGGAATGCAATAATCCGCCACATAACTTCTGAGATTGGAAAAATATTATGCTTAAAAAGACGGAAACTGCGGCGAATGATGCGCCGAGTACGGAAATAAAAAAAGTTTCTCCGGAAAATAAAAACAATGAGCGCAGGACTCTTACGGTATTCGGAGCGGAAACGGAATTTGACGGGGTTCTTGAATTTTCGGATGATCTTATCATTACCGGTAAGTTTACAGGGCGAATAAATGCAACCGGAAATCTTGAAATTGAAAAGAATGCCGTGTGCAAAGTAGAAAAAATAACCGCAAATGCAATAATTATTTCAGGCACCGTAACGGGCGACATGGAAGCGTTTGACCGCGTAGAAATTTGTTCCGGAGCATCCGTAACCGGAGACATTGCAACATCGCGCATACGGATTGAGAATAATGTCGAATTTGAGGGCAAAGTAACCATGCTGGATAGAATGCCGGACGTAAATCTATTTGCAGGTGCTTCCAAAGAATTTAAATCCGCGATGGTGTTGCGCTCGGATATAATCGAATAAAGTTTCAGTTTAATACGGCGTTTGTGCGCTCTTACTTTTTTGCTACTATTACCATAGTGCGTGCTTTGTGATTGTACGGAGAAAAATCGTAATCGCCGTATATTTCGATGCTTTTAAATCCCGAAGCGGATAACATTCGTTTTAGTTCTACAGCGGAGTAGAGGCGTTGCGTATATTCGTGTTCGATGCGCTGCCCGTTTTTATCTATCAAAATCCAGCGGTTTTTTAATCCTTCCCACGCACCTTCTATTTCGTATTCCGTAAGAACCGTAAATCCTGCGCGTTCAAACCATTCTCCTTCTGTAAAATAAAGGATTGCGGTTTCGCGGCTTATACATTCCATTATAAAAAATCCGCCTTCGTTAAGACTTGTTGAAATGTTTTTTATAATGGATAAATCTTCTTCGATGGAAGCGCAATAGCCGAAAGAATTGTAAACGTTTACGGCGCAATCGAATTTTTTGTCGCTCTTGAATGTTCTTAAATCGGCGTTTACGAATTCTATAGGGACACCCTCCGCCTCAGCACTTTCTTTTGCAGCATTAAGTTCGCTTGTAATTATATCTACGCCCGTAACGTCCATTCCTTTGGCGGCAAGTTCTACCGCAATGCGCCCCGGACCGCAACCGGCTTCAAGCACGGAACAGCCGTCCGTAAGTCCCGCAATTCGTATAATCGCTTCTGCAACGGCAGGTGCTTCCGCCCATCTTTTTGCATCGAACATAACGGGCGCAAATGTGTTCCAAAACGCTTCATTTTCAAACCATTGCTTTGATTTTCCGTTTTTTATGTTTAAATCTTGCGGCTTAAATCCGGAGCTTTCGGATTTTTTATATTTTTTTTCATTTTTTGCCATGCTTAGTCTCCCGTAAAAATTTTTGCAGTAACTTGCAATTTCCTTCAAAAGTTTTTAGCCGTGCGCGAAAGCGCACTGGTAAAAAAAGAGTTTGCGAAAAAAAATATCGTTGCAAACTCCAAGATAAGAACGCTGCGATTTCGAGCAATGCGCAGAAATCACGAGAGTCTCCCATAAATAAAAAACGCATCGGCGTTTTTTGTCTTGACTTTAGCGGCGGCGATATTTTAGCCGCGCTTTTTATCATATCTCCTGTTCTTTTAATAATACTGCGGTTTTGAATCAGCGCATTTCTCTTACGGTCGTTTTGATGATATGCGCAATATTTTCAAGAGAATCTTTAGCATCGATTGTAACGATCCGCATTTCAGGTTCGTGCAGCTTGTATTCGCTTATAATTTCATCAAAACGGGCGGCAATCTTTCTTTGCAAATCAAGTTTTTCATAAATCTCGATTTGTCCGCCGCGCTTTGTTACTCTGGATATCGCCGTTTCCGCATCGATTTTAAAATAAAAGAGAAGTTCCGGAAGAGGAAACGGAGAATTCAAGAGGCGTGGAAGTTCCGCTCCGCAAAAAATACTTTGGTATGCGAGACTTGAAAATATATACCGATCGCTTACGGCAAGTTTTCCGTTTTTTAAGGCTTCTTCAATTCCGCCCGCACCGTATATATGTTCGCAGCGGTCTGCCGCAAAAAGATATGCTGCGGTTCTGCCGTCCGCGCAAAAATCGCCTTTAAGCACTCGGCGTATGAACTTCCCGGTTTCATTTCCCGTAGGTTCCGAAGTCGTAAATACGGATTCAGGCGAAAACGATTCCGTCAGTTTTTTTATTTGCGTCGTAGTTCCGGAGCCGTCAATTCCTTCAAACACTATAAAATTCTTTAATATCATAAACAGTACCTATAAAAACAGTAATTTTCTTGATAGAATGCGTTGCAAAAATGAAAAGGACTTACCTTAAAAGGTATTTGAGTACCGGCATATTCTTATTGCTTCTCATAATGACCGTTTGCGCTTCGATTCCGTTTTATTCAAAATTAACGGAAACGATATATTCGGGAATATCCGGTTTTAGAACGGAACTTGAAGAGCATTTCGGTCTTTCCTTTTCATATAAAAGACTTTCGCCGTCTATTTTTAATGGATTTCGCATAAAAGGTATAGAGGTTGCGGATTTTAATGACGGAAAAAAAATTATTTTAATAAAAAATGCGACTTTGCATTATTCGATTTTTAAACTTTTGTCTCGAGACTTAAAAAACGCCTTTACGGAACTGACTATTGACGGTCTTTCGATTGATTACAATACGGAAGAAGACAATGAGGTGCTTTTCCGCATAATTTCGGCAATTCGGGAGCGTTCAAAAAAAGATGAATCGGTAGCGTCTCCTCTCGACATAGAAAGCATCTTTTCAAAGATTCCGTTTAAGATTTTTTTTAAAAATATAAAGTTTTGTTTTACATCGGGAAATAAATACGCTGAAATTTTTATGCATCGCGTGAATCTTTCGTTTATGGAGCGCACTTCACAGCTTTTTTTGAATATTGCAGGTTCGGCGAAAGGTTCCTCCGATTCAAAAAAAGCCTCATTCGATTTTTCCACCGCAGGCACGATTACCGAAAATCTTGAAGGCAGTTCCGCACTTTTCCGGCTTACAAATATTTCCGTCGATTCTTACGTGTTCGACCGCGTAAATTTTTTTGCCGGATATAAAAATCGTACCGCTTCAATTAAGTCGATTCAAAATATTTATCCGCTCTTTTTTACGGCTTTTTTTAATTTTGAAAGCGGAGATGCGGAAGCGGAAATAAAAGCTGAATCCTTGCAAATTTCTTCGCTTGTATTCTCAAAAAAGCAAAAAGCCGTCATGAAAAAATTTTCGGATTCCCGAATAAGTCTTTCCGCCGGAGTGCGGTACAATATAAACGATAAGTCGTTGTCGTATCATGCCGACGGAAATGCAGACATTCCCAATGAAGCTTTTTCAGGCGGCTTGAATTTTTCGTTCGATGTGAGCGGCGGAAAAGACGGCATAAAAATATCGGAAGTCAAATTTACCGGAGAAAAAATCGATGCGCGGCTCGCCGCCGATTATATTTTTTTAGGGAACCGCCTGTCAGGAAATGCGGATATAAACCGTATCGTCTTAAAAAACGGAGGAACCGTTTCGGCTGAATTGTATTTTGATCCGATTGACGGCGGATTTATGTGCTTTTCGCCGCAACTTATGCTTGACGGGAAATCTTTTACCGCGCTTCAGCTTAATTTAAAGCCCGAAAAAGATTCCGTAGATTTTAATTTCGAACTTTCCGATTATGCTCATCCGGATGCGGAAAATCCCGGTAAATTGAATATAAACGGAAGTTATATGCCGGAAACAAAATATATTCAGGCAAATCTGTCGCTTTCCGAAATGTTTTTGGACAGTATAGCGGAAACCGCCGCATTTTTTTCCAGCGGCAGTAAAAGTCCTTTTACCGCGCTTTCTCCGTATATGTTTAACGGCGAATTATATTTTTCTTCCGATTTAAAAACCGCATCTTTCAACGTACCTTACGGCTTTGTGGCAAATACTAAAAAAGACGGACAGTTTTTGTATATTTCGATGGATGGGAACGATTCATCGGTTCAAATCAGCCGCTTTGATTATATTTCAGGCGGAAATTTGACGCATTTTTCCGCTTTGCTTGAAAAATCTCCCGGAACGGACAGTGCGTTTTTTACGGCGGATGTTTCAAGCTCTTCCATTCCGTATCATTTTGCAGGAACTCTAAGTCCTTCTTCTTTAAGCATCAGCGGAGATTATTCGTTTGCGCTGGATATGTACCGTTCCGGCAATGGGAAATCGTTGCGGTATGACGGTTCCATTTCTGCAGACGGATTTCCGTTTGCCGCTGCCGGAACGATATTTACGCTTTCAAGCGATGCGGGATTTACGTACACGATGCAGGACGGATTTAATCTGATGCTTTCCCGCATGGAATTGTCCGAAGCCGGCTCGAAATTCTCGTTTCATCCGCAAATAAGCGCATCTGGAGCACTTTCAAAATACGGTTTGACTTTTGATTCTCTTACATATTCCGATTCCTTTTCGGTTCTTAAAGGTTCAAGCAAATTCATATTAAATATGGACGATCGCGTTTTTAATTCTTTTACTTTTGATTTGAATCTTTCAGGACAAAACTCGGAAGAATCCGTAAATATTTCTGCGGATTTTTCCAATCCTCTCGGTGCGCCTTTAACTTTGCAGGATGCAAAAAAATCGTTTTACCTCAGTTCGCAGGCGGTTTTCAGCAAATTCGGACTTGACCGTTTTACAGCGGAACATAACGATTCCAATTATTTAAGTGCCGCATTCATTGCAAGCGGCACTCTTGAAAATCCGTACATAGGCGCAAATATCGAACATTTGGGGGTTAATACGGGGAAAAAAGATTTTTCAATGTCCGCATCCGCTTATGTGGAAGAAAAAAAATTGAATATAGATGCGATGAATATAAAATACAACGGAATTGCGGTAAACGATATTGCCGCAGCTTTTGATATTTCGGATTTTACCGGCAGTCTTTCCGCAAATATCGATGCGGAAGTTGCCCGGCGGACGCTTATTGTTCCGCTTAAATTTTCCGTATCGGACACGGTGATTGAAAAAGATTCCGTTTTCCCCAAAGAATTTGTTGCCCGCCTTGAGTGCCCCGAAATTTCCGGAACATTGATTAAAAATTCTTTTCCGTTCGAGCTTACGCTGCTTCATACGAAGGAAAGTACGGCAATCTTTACATCGGAATTGTTCGGTATAAACGGATTTATTTCGAGTGAAGGCGACTTGGATTTCGGGATAGCGGAAGGTAAACCTCTTTATTTTAAACTTTCCGGAAATACAGCCGGAAAAGAATTTGATGTGCGCCTTTCGGATTTCAGTCTTGATTTGGGTAAAATTTATTCTTACATAAACCTTGATGTGCTGAAAATATTTGACGGGACATTAAAGGGCGAAGTTTCCGCAAGCGGCATGAAAAACGATCCTGAGTTTTCGGGCGCATTTTCTTTAACTTCTGCGGATTTTTCAATTCCTACGGTTATTCCGTCTCACATAAAAATCCCGAAAGCCGTGCTGGATGTAAATCATAATCAAATCGCGATGGCGGATACTGCGGGAACGATAAACAATAATTATCCCGTTTACGCTTCTCTCAACGTATTTTTTGAGAGATGGGCGTTTCAAAGGCTTGAGTCGCACATTTTTACAAAAAAAGGAAGTTTTTGCCCCGTAGATTTGAATATAAATACGGCTCAAATAACCGGTAATGCGAATGTCGATTTAAATATTGCTCTTGAAGATAAAGTTCTTGATATTTCGGGCGACATTGCCGCAAGAAAGGCTACCATGCGCATTAAAAATAAGTCCCTCAAAGACGTTTTGAACAATACGCCCGTAAAAAAGCTTCCGATAGAGGTGCGGTGCGATTTAAATATAACGCTCGGAAATCATACGAGCTTTCGTTACGATCCGCTTTTGCGTGCGGTTTTCGTCCCCGACACGCGTTTTAATTTTAAAGGCGATACGTCAGAATCTTTATATAAAATCGACGGAGAATTGGAAGTCCGCTCCGGAGATATAGCGTATTTAAGCCGCAACTTTTATCTTAAAAACGGAACGCTTAAATTCCTCAATACGGAATCTTCTTTTAATCCGCTTATTACACTTCAGGCGGAAACCAGAGAGCGGGATGAAAACGGTAATGAGGTCCGTCTAATATTGAGTGCAAAAAATCAGTATCTTTTGGACTTTAATCCTACTTTTTCTTCGATTCCGGCAAAATCCGAAACTCAAATTCGCGCAATGCTGGGGCAGCTTGCCGTTGCGGATTCCAAAAATGTCAGTTCGTTTTTGCTTGCTACCGGAGATTATGCAATTCAGTCTACAATCGGGCGCTCTATAGAGAATAAGTTGCGAGACTTCCTTAATTTTGATATATTATCGGTCAGAACCTCTGTTTTGCAGAACACCGTAAAGTTAGGTATGAACGGAAATTCGGGAACTGCTGAGAATTCGCAAAAACAGAATTTCGGAGTCGGTAACTTTTTGGATAATTCGACTGTTTACATAGGTAAATATTTCGGAAGTGCGTTGTATGCCGATGCTCTTATGCACTGGACTTACGACGAATCAAGAATAGATGATAAAATGACTGCGGGCGGTCTTGTATTCAAACCTGAATTCGGCTTGGAGCTCGAATCTCCTTTTGCAAATATCAGATGGACTACCGCCCCCGACATT
>ERZ772960.3552-NODE-3552-length-10434-cov-2.734753_pt1 | contig 10434 bp, 8 predicted proteins | sample MGYA00580678_ERZ772960 | MGnify/ENA primary metagenome ERZ772960 (study PRJEB29015, sample SAMEA2737930) | human oral metagenome | biome: human oral; feature: human-associated habitat; material: dental | place: China | collected 2059 ...
TCTTCATGTGCCTTTTGAAGGTGGTTCCCGGAGCATCAAGATGCTTCATTACGGCCGAAAATACGAATGTTGATACAAAGGGAATACTCAAAGAATAGGCTACGGTGCGGTCGTGCTCGTCAAAACTGTACTCGTAAATGTTCAGTTCGAGCTTTTGATAAAGGTCTTTAAAGAATATGCGACCCATGTAATCGCCTTCGGTTATAATAATGGCGTTCTCTTCTGAAAGCTGATTGAGGTTGGCAAACGTGGGGCCGAACATGGGGTGCGTCGACACAAAGGGATGGCCTGCGCGCTCATAAAACTCGCGCAAACCGGTCTTCACCGACGCGATATCCGATATAATGCAGCTGTCAGTCAGAAAGGGGAGCACCCCTTCAAAGGCAGGAATCGTATTCTTTACCGTAACGGCGTTGATAACCAATTCGGGCTGAAAGCCGCGCACTTCTTCAAGCGACGTAAACCGCTGACAATTATATGTAAAGCGCAAACGGCGGGCATCACGTTCATAAACAGCCACCTCGTGGTCGAAACTAAGCAGGTCGGTGAAGAACGATCCCATCTTGCCTGCACCCATTATCAATATTTTCATAATCAAAGAATTAAACGGTATGCGCCGGTTTCCTACATCAGGCCCATGACATGCCATGCTTCAGGGGCAATGACAACATGCAGGAAACGCGGCTTGCAGCCTATTCGTTTACAATCTTTAGCTGCTGGCGCACGCTCTCTTCATGAATAAGTTCAAACACGCGAGCCGCAAATTCGGCATCCATTCCGCACAAACTGGCCTGCGCTCCGCGCTTTTGCAGAATCTCGCTATAGCGTCCGGCCTGCAGAACGGTCATGTTATGCTCTTTCTTGAACGTGCCTATTTCGCGGCAAATACGGAAGCGGCGCGCCAGAAGTTCCATTAAACTGTTGTCCAATTCGTCAATCTGGCCACGCAGCATACGCAGTCCTTCGGTGGTGGTATGCTCGTTACGGACTACCAAAAGGCTAAGAATATAGTCGAGAATATCGGGTGTAATCTGCTGTCTTGCGTCGCTCCAGGCCTCGTCCGGCGTGCAATGGCTCTCGACAATCAGCCCGTCAAAGCCCAGGTCCATGGCCTGCTGGCAGAGCGGTGCAATAAGGTCGCGGCGGCCTCCTATATGGCTGGGGTCACAGATGATGGGCAAATCGGGGATGCGTCTGTGCAGTTCGATAGGTATTTGCCACATGGGAACGTTGCGGTATATTTTCTTGTCGCACGACGAAAAGCCGCGATGGATGGCACCCAGACGCTTTATTCCTGCCTGGTTAAGGCGCAGCATGGCACCCACCCACAGCTCAATGTCGGGATTAACCGGGTTTTTTACCAGCACGGGGCCGTCGAAACCGCGCAGGCTTTCGGCCAGTTCCTGCATGGCAAAAGGGTTGGCAGACGTGCGCGCGCCAACCCAAAGAATGTCAATTCCATACTTCAACGCCAGCTCAACATGCTCTGGCGTCGCCACCTCGGTAGCCGTAAGCATGCCCGTTTCTTTCTTCACTTCCTGCAGCCAGGGCAAGGCTATCTCGCCGTTTCCTTCGAAACCGCCGGGCTTTGTGCGCGGTTTCCACACGCCGGCACGAAACATATGGCAGCCTTTGACGGCCAGCTGACGGGCCGTTGTCATCACTTGCTCCTCGGTTTCAGCCGAACAGGGACCGGCAATTACGATGGGGCGTTCTCCCTTATCCGACGGGAGGTTCAGGGGTTGAAGCTCTAATTCCATAGCTTATCTTTTATAATGTTGTTCTGAAATAATGGTATCGGGGTGATTTATCCGGCACGACGATATTACAATTCGGCCTCACGAATGCGGCGAAGAGCCTCATGCATTTTGTTGTCCTTAGCGCAAAGACTGATGCGAATGTACCTTTTTCCGTTGTCACCAAATATGAATCCGGGGGTGATAAAGACGCGGGCCTTGTGAAGAACCGCCTCGGTGAGCTGCTCTGCATCGCTGTATCTGTCGGGAATACGGCCCCAGAGAAACATGCCTACTTGCGCAGGGTCGAAGTCGCAATGCAGTGCACGCATAATGTCTTCGGCTATATGGCGTCGTTTTTTATATGTTTCTATGTTATACTTTCGATGCCATTCGGCCGTGTTTGTGTTGTAAGCCTCGGCAGCTGCAAGCTGTATGCCACGAAACATACCGTTTTCTATGTTGCTCTGTATTTTGAACATCCACTGAATATATTGTGCATTGCCTGCAAGCATAGCCACTCGCCATCCGGGCATATTGTGGCTTTTCGACATCGAATTAAGCTCCAGGCAATAATCTTTAGCCCCCCCGGTTTGTAAAATACTCATGGGGTGCTCATTCAAAATAAGCGAATAGGGGTTGTCGTTCACCACTAAAATGTCGTGCTCACGGGCGAAATCAACTAACCTTTCAAAGGTATCGCGACGGGCATTACCGCCTGTTGGCATGTTCGGATAATTGGTCCACATCACCTTTACGCGGCTGAGGTCCATGCGTTCAAGCTGGTCGAAGTCGGGCTGCCAATCGTTATCGGCCCGTAAATTGTATTTAATGACCTGCGTTCCAAACAGTTTATTCACCGCCGTATAGGTGGGATAGCCCGGGTCGGGCACCAGAACGGCATCGCCGACATTGCAGAAAGCCAGCGTAACATACATGATACCTTCTTTCGAGCCAATAATAGGCTGCAGTTCTTTCTGAGCATCAAGTTCAACATGATAAACGCGATGATAGAAACTTGCCATCGCACGGCGCAGTTCAATCAGCCCGCTTGTAGGCTGATAACCGTGCGCATCGGGCTGCCGTGCCACCGCACAGAGCTTGTCAATAGTCTGTTCTGACGGCGGCATATCGGGCGAACCAATGGCCAGCGAAATAATATCCTGCCCTTCTTGATTCAGTTGAGCCACTTCCTTTAGCTTGCGACTGAAATAATATTCTCGTATTGAGCTGACGCGTTCTGCGGGTTTTATCATAACTATTCAGGGTTTGTATAGAAAGGTTGTAAGCATTATGCCTGTATAACGGCATTGTTATTTGCCGGTTTTAGCTTCGGTATATTCACCTAAAATCTTAATATCTTTCGTTAAAGGACTTATGGCATCTATCGCCTGACGGTAACGAACGAGATGATTAAACGTAACATCGACGTAGAAAAGATACTCCCATTCCTGACCGATTATGGGCAACGACTGTATCTTTGTAAGGTTAATATCGTAGAAACTAAGTATGGTAAGTACCTTCGAAAGGGAACCTTCGGTGTGCGGCAACGAAAAAACCATACTGGCCTTGTTGGCTTTATCCAATGGCCTTAGGAAGTCGGCCTTGAGCGGATTGGTCACAACGAGGAAGCGTGTAAAGTTGTGTTTATTGTCCTCGATGTGGTCTTCCAATACCTTTAAGCCGTATAAGCGTGCGGCATCAGGATGGCAAATGGCAGCCTGTCCGCGCAAACGATTGTTGCTTATCAGCGCTGCGCTACCCGCTGTATCCTCTGCTTCAACAGCCTTCAGCGAAGGATGACCGGCCAAAAACTGCCTGCACTGCATGAGTGCAACGGGGTGAGAGTGAACCTCGATGATGGAATCCCAATCGTCTTCGGGCATACAGCAGATGCAATGCTGTATGTGAAGCTTGTGCTCGCCGACGATAGTCTGGCCGCTTGCACGCAGAAGCTCGTAGTTATGCAGCAGCGATCCGGCAATGGTATTTTCGATAGCCATCATACCAATGGCTGTAGGGTCGAGCCGTGTATGCTCAAAAACCTCTTCGAACGTAGCACAACAGTCGAGCTGTATTTGCTCATTCGCAAAGTATTGATGGGCTGCAATGTCGTGGAATGAGCCGTGAATGCCTTGTATCGCTATCCTTTTCATCTTGTCGTTTTATCATATTGACGGGCTTAAACAAGGCGTCCCGCTTCACCTTTCGTGAAGCGGGACGTTGACTGTAAACCCTTTTTTGGTTTAATATCTGTTGTCTTAAGTTGAAATCTACACGCAACTTCCCGCCTTACAATTCCTTGCAAAGTAAAAGTAATAGTAATAAGATGCGTAAGAATTCGTCATGATTATCTGTTCTTTCCTGCCCTGTCTGCCGCACACAATAGTACAATCAGAAGGGCTTATCGGTTGCAAATATATAGGTTTCTTTCTTAATGGACAAACATTTTGGCAGGTTTTTTATCAAAATGCTTACGTTTTTATGCAAAGGGATTGATGTTTTTATAAGCCTTTTCCGTTGTGTCAGCGATGGCTTCAGCCTTGTCGGGTGTTGCGTTTCCGTCCTCGGGAGCGAGTTCGTGCAACAGTTTTTCGTCGTCTTCAGCCCCTTGTTCATCTCCCAAAAGATGCTTCAGACGAGCCCGTTGTTCAAGAGCAGACGCACAAAACGGGTTGGCAGAAAGCGCCTTGTCTAAGGTTTCAATGGCTTCTGCTGTCATATTCTGCGCGTCCTGACAACATGCCTTCAGTATCAAGGCGTCCTCATGGTCAGGAATGTGGCACAGCAGGAAGTCGGCATCGTGCACTGCTTCCGCTACCTTACCTAAGTCAAGCCAGGTTTGTCCGCGCAGCAAGTAAGCTTCCCAATAGGGTTCTCCTCCACACTTTTCGATGGCCTTTGTCAGGAATTCAACAGCCGTAGCTGCATCGTTCTTCCCGATAAGGGCACGTGCATAATCGTAATTGGCACGCGGGTTCGCGTCATCAATGGCCCTTGCCTTCTCACAAGCCGTGGCCATGGTGTCATAATCTTCCATGATATACGCCACACCGGCCATGCGAAGCCATATATTAAGGTTCTCCGGTTCGGCGTCAGCAAGTATGCGAAGCTGTGAAATAGCCTCGGGAAGCTTGCCTAACTGGATGCAGGCTTGCGAAAGATAGTCGTGTATTTCAAGGTCATCGTGAATGTCAAGAGCATGTATAAAGCACTTTTCGGCATAGTCGAACACATGCTGTCGCAGCGCAGCCACACCGTCATACTTCAGTACATCGAAGTCGCGTGCCTCCTGTTCCTTCTGCTCTTCTTCCGGCGTTTCAGCGACTCCATTAAACAATCGTTTAAAGAAATTCATGGTTTTTACTCTTCAAGTTTTAGGAATTATGTCGGCCTGACAGCGCAATGCTCCTGCCCTATCAGCCTTTTGTGCAAAGATATCCATTTAATTGCCAATATACAAAGCCATTAGAGATTTTTATACAAAACAATAATAAAAAAGGCTAATGCGTGGCACCGCTGTCAAATGCTTTCCATATATTTGCACCTATAAAGAAAAATCACAGGTATGAACAGATATTTTCTTACAGTTTTTACGCTGTGCATGACCATAGCCGTGCATGCGCAGGTCGACCGAAACACGCTTAGAAACGGAGCGACTATGAAGTTTGTGCCCGGCACGTCCATCATGAATACCACGCCTTCAGCCGGTACATCTACCATGCCTATGGGCTCATCGCTCATCATGAAGCCTGTAACCGACCAACCTTATTCATCAGAAGTTCTGTCGAATCAGTCGGGAAACAATCGTCCGCACGACGTCAATACACAGCGCAAAGACAATTGTCACGCCAACAAAACGACCAACAAGCCAGACGATTCTAATACCACCGACGACAGCTACACATACGGAGGCCTACACCGTGGCCTTAATGCGAGCATCGATTTCAGCGTCATGGCGGCCTTTGGCAAGCATGCTCCGCACGGCGCTGGCTTTGCACAGCAAATCAATGCCACCTATCTCTCCCCGCTCGGCAAGCATGGATGGCTGGCAACAGGGGGCTATTTGCAGCATCTTAACTGGGACGGGGCCAATGTCACAAGCGGTGGACTGTATGCCGAATTGGGCTATAGGTTCAACGATCATTGGGCAGCCTATGTCTACGGACAGAAGAGTTTGGTAAACAGCGGGCTTAAAAGCTATCCCACTTATTATGCCAGCGGCATGGGATATTATGGCAGAGGTCCCGCCTTTTACGGCACACCTTATTATAATAATATAGGAGACAAGATTGGTGCAGCCATTAGATGGACGCCAAACCCGACGTTCTCGCTCCAGCTTTCTGTTGAAAAGAATTGGTATCCAAGCGATAATTACTATGGAAAACAATACGATTATCCTGTACCCGTCAGGTAAATCGCCCATACAAATAAAGGCCACCCTGCAAGGTGGCCTTTGTTATTTTATATCAAGCAAACTTTAATCGCAGCGAGTTCAGCACCACGCTGACGCTCGACAGCGCCATCAACGCACTGGCCCAAGCGGGTGTTATCTGGAAGCTGATGCCGAAAAGATAAAGCGCGCCTGCCGCAAGGGGAATACAAATTATATTGTAAACAAACGCCCAGAAGAGGTTTTGCCATATCATGCGCACCGTCTTCCGGCTTAGTTTTACGGCTTCGGGCAGCGCCATGAGGTCGTCAGTCATCAGCGTTACCTGCGCAACGTCCATGGCTACATCGGCTCCTGTGCCAATGGCTATTGAAACATCGGCCAGAGCCAGCGCCTGCGTGTCGTTTATTCCGTCGCCTATCATGGCCACCGTTCTACCGTCGGCCTGCAGCTCGCGCACCTTTTCCTCCTTGTCGTTTGGCACGCAACGACTCTTGAAATGAGCGATACCGGCCTTCCCTGCCCAAAAAGCGGCAGCCTCCTCCTTGTCTCCGCTCATCATCCACACGTCTATACCCTGCCCTTCCAGCTGCTGCATGGCCTCGCGGGCATGGGGCTTAAGCTGCTCGCGCGCTTCGGGAGGAAGCGTGTCGGCCTTTGTAAAATCAACATTTTTATTGGGTATCGTCAGCGTGCCTGTTTTGTCAGTAACCAGCGTGTCAACCTTTCTCAACCGCTCCAAAGCCGTTGCATCCTTGATGAGAATATGCTTGTCGGCCGCCTTTCCTATGCCAACCATGAGGGCCGTAGGCGTCGCAAGGCCCATGGCACAGGGGCAGGCGATGACCAATACCGCCACGGCCGACACGATAGCCTGTGGCAAAACCGCCATTCCACCGAGCAAAAGCCACAGCACGAAGGTAAGCAGGGCGATGCCTGCAACGGCCGGAACGAACACGAGGGCGGCCTTGTCTACGATGCGCTGCACCGGAGCCTTTGACCCTTCTGCCTCCTGCACCATCCTGATAATATGGGCAAGGGCTGTGTTTTCGCCCACCTGGCGGGCCCGCATACGGAATTTTCCCTGACTGGGTATGGTGCCGGCGAGCACCCTTGAGCCCTGTCGCTTCTCGGCCGGAGTGGGTTCTCCCGTTATCATGCTTTCGTCAACGTAGGCAGCATCAGGCGTCATGAAGCTCTCCGCCCATGTAACTTCGCCGTCGACAGGCACCTTTTCGCCCGGTCTTACCTCCAGAATGTCGCCTACATCTATAGTAGAAACGGGCACCTCTTCCACCTCATCTCCGGCAGCTTTAGCCGCTTCAGCCGATGCTGGCCGGGGCGAACGGCAGATATGTGCCGTCTTAGGCGCCATGCCCATCAGCTGGCGGATGCTCGTTGCCGTGCTGTCCTTAGCTTTCTCTTCCAGCATTCGGCCGGTGAGAACAAAGGTAATTATCATTCCGCACGAGTCGAAATAGGTATGCCATTCCATCCCGCGGGCGCCCCATGTAGCCTCTCCCCAGAAGGTATTAAAGACACTGAAGACAAACGCTATCGACGTAGACAGGGCCACTAATGTGTCCATATTCGCAGCCCCGTGGCGCAACTGCCTGACCGACGACGTATAAAACGCACGGCCGCAAAATACCATATTGGCCAGTGCTATCAGCATAGCCACCTGGTTGGTAAAGCCATCGTTGCCGAGATTTATCCACTTCATGTTGACGCACATGCCCAGTATAGACAGCGCCCAGCTCAGCAACGTGCGGCGGCGAAGCACCGTATATTCGCGCTTCTGTATCGCCTCGACCGAGCGGTCGGCCTCAACAACCAGGTCGTAGCCAATGGAATTGACTTCGCGTTTCATGTCGGAGAGCGATATTTGGTGCTCATCAAAGTCGACGAGCGCCGTACGACCGGCCAGCGAAACCGATGCCGACCGGACACCTTTCAGGTCGTTCAGCCTGCGTTCTACGTTGGCCGAGCACGCCGAGCACGCCATGCCAACGACAGGAATAGTCTGTTTCATCGTTATTCGTTCACCATTTCGAAGTGGCCCGCACCGTCAACAGCGTCCTTCATCTGCGCCTCGTTTACGAGGTTTTCGTCAAAATTCACCTTCACGTTGCGGTCGGCAAGGCTCACCTCGGCGCTCCGGACGCCGTCAAGGGCCGTCAGCGCAGCCTCAACCGTTGCCTTGCAATGCTCACACTTCATTCCGTTAACTGTAATCGTCTTTTCCATATCGTCTGTTCGTTTAATGTTTAACTTATTCGTTTCTACAACACGCCCGACCGCAAAAGCCGGCCTGGTCATCATCATACGACACCTGCAAATATCATGCCTGAAACCGAAAACCGGCACAGTTTCACCTTTATTATATTAAGCATTGTTGCAGAAAACGGCATACCATTACAAAGATAGCAAATATCCATGGCGCACAAGCATTTGCCGCCCACAATCTCTCCCGACGGGCAACATTGCAGCCAGCCCCGCACGCGACGCCGCAGGGCATGAGCCATAAGGCGCCCGAGGCCGACGTACGACGGCCGCCGTACGCTCGCCCGCACGCAGGAACGGACGCAGCCACTGTGTCTGCACGCGTCTGCATTCATAAATAATAAGGTGAAAGTTCAAGGCTCAACGCGGCGGGATTTCTCTCTTAAGCTCAATCCTGAACGTTGTGCCCTTGCCCACTTCCGAGCTTTTCACCCAGATTTTTCCGCTGTGATACTCCTCCACTATGCGCTTGGCCAGACTCAATCCAAGCCCCCAGCCACGCTGCTTCGTGGTGAACCCGGGGCGGAAAACGTTGCCGATGTCCTTCTTCCGGATGCCTTTTCCCGTGTCGGATACCTCGACAATGGCCTTTGTCTCGGTCTCCTCAACGTGCAGAACTATACGTCCGGGGCCGCCTCCCATGGCGTCGACGGCGTTCTTGCACAGGTTTTCAATTACCCATTCGAAGAGCGAGGCGTTCAGGTTTACGACGACGTCGTGGTTGGGAAACTCCTTGCACATCTCGACCGTCTTGCTGGTCCGACGGTCCATATAGTCGATGACGTGGTCCATTACTTCGTTCAGGCTTGACGGAACAGGCTCCGGAAACGAGCCTATTTTTGAAAAGCGGTCGGCAATTAACTGAAGCCGCTTCACGTCTTTATTCATTTCGGGGATGAGCGAATCGTCGGGATGCTCCTCTTTCAAAATTTCAATCCACGCCATCAAACTGCTGATGGGTGTGCCCAACTGGTGCGCCGTCTCCTTCGAAAGGCCCACCCACACCTTGTTCTGCTCGGCTTTCTTCGACGTGAGCAGCGCAAAAATGGCAATGACAACAAACAGCAGCACCACGCCCAACTGCACGTAAGGGAACCACGAGAGGCGACGGAGCATCAGCGAATCCTCATAGCACACGTCGATATAATCGCTGCGACGGTCGCCAAGATAAATACGGATATTGCGGTGTTGGGCCAGTAATTCGTGCCCGAGAGCCGAAATGCGGGCCAGACTGTCGGCGCGCGAGGAAGCGCTCAGCGTAAGATTCCGGAAGTCGTTCACCTCTCCCCGCCGGTTCAGTACGATGACAGGTATCGTGTTATTATCGTTAAGAACCTTGAGAACCAGATTCAAATCGGTGTTGTCGTCGGCCTTGTTGAGCGACCTCATCGCCTCTGCCCACACCTCCATCCGGCTGTGTTCCTGCGTCTTGAGGTCATCAGCCAGCTTGCGCGACACCACAAGCGATACCACAGCTATAAGTACAGCCATGACCACCAGCACAATCTTTACCTGCCTTATCCTGTCAGTCCATTTCATATATAACCCATAACGCAGCATCTTCCCCTTTATTGTCCTGATAGGCAAGGGAATAAGTCGGAAGAGATGCCATGCTGTCGTCCGGCACCTTAAATAAAATATCAAATCTGAAACTTCAATACAAATTATAGCAAAACACCGTTTGCCCCACACAAACCTTTAACACAAGCAATAAAAGATAAACCTTCGGATTATATAAAAATTAAACGGAGGAAACACAAATACGATTTGAAAACAACACAAAAAATAAACAGAAATAAAATAAACACAAAGCAAGAACAATACAAACACAAAAGGATTCCGAAAGCAATCCTAAAGAAAGGCAGAATAAACACAAGAGTATTCCGAAGGTAACACGGAAAAAAGACAGGAGCAACACCAAACGATTCCGAAGGCAATATGGAAAGAAGATGGGATAAAGCAAAAAGGATTCCGACGATAACACAAAGGAAAGACAGGATAAAAACAAAAGAGTTCTGAAGA
>ERZ772960.3556-NODE-3556-length-10428-cov-2.907838_pt1 | contig 10428 bp, 8 predicted proteins | sample MGYA00580678_ERZ772960 | MGnify/ENA primary metagenome ERZ772960 (study PRJEB29015, sample SAMEA2737930) | human oral metagenome | biome: human oral; feature: human-associated habitat; material: dental | place: China | collected 2059 ...
CGAGACGTACTTCATCCTGCAGGGCAAGGGCGTCTACAACGACAACGGCACGGAGATCGAGGTCGGCCCCGGCACGATAACCTTCTGTCCTGACGGCGAATTTCACGGCCTGTCAAATGAGAACGGCACCCAAGACCTCGTGTTCATGGCGCTGATCATCAACAGCTGAATACGGATAAGAACGTGCCGAGCGATGCAGCGCCGCCATCTTGGCCATCGGTCCCATTCGCTCTACATCAGCAAATCCTCCGCCTAGTCCTGCTATGCGGAGGATTTGTCTCATTATTGTCCGTGCTTTTGGCGTTCAGATTTCTTGCTGTTCACGGATGACGGGCGGCTGCCACGCATCCAACGCCTCCATGTCCGGCACATAAATGCGCAGGAAAAGATGAAACCCTCCGTCAGAAACAGGCAGCCAGTTGGCCGTGTTCTCGGGCGCGTTCCTCGACAGGACAAGATCCAGTGTGCCGTCCTCGTTCAACTCGAAGGCAGAACGGTCGTTGATGCAGTAGCGATGGATTGGATTGTCGATGAGAAAATCATCCTCGCCATACGCAGTCACGGACCAGAAGCCGTCCGCCCGTGTGGGCGGCAGGGAGGCAAAGTGAAGCGTATATGTCTTTTCTCCGCGCAGCGCCGCGCCGGTTTCGTCCACTGCGGTCTTGGGATAGATCGCTACATCCACCGTATTGGCTCCCAGCCCCACAAGCGCCACCATGGCGCGATAGGTGTACGCTGTCCCAAAATCACCGATCGGCTTGCCGTAGTATCTCCACTGGCCGAGCTTCTGTGCATACTTCGCACTGTCGGCAGAAAGCGTGGCACGAAGCCCCTGCAGCATTTGCGCCCAGCGCTCGGCAGCGTCCTCGCCAAGGAGCGAGTCATCAAATGTCATGCCGGCTCCCACGCGGATGGCAGAAAGCTTTTCCAGCAACTCCCTGTCAGCGTCTGCGGGCGGATTGGCCTGCATCAGCGTGTTGGCGGTATTGAAGAATTCTCCCGGCGTCATGGAAAGAACCTTGTCTATCGGAACAAAGTCATTTTCCTTCGCATACTGTCCCTGCGGCGCAGTATATCGCCCATCCTCGCCATAGGCGGAGAGAGGAAGAAGCTGCATTTGCTCCTGAATGGCATAAACATGGGGGAGATCCTCGTCGCCGGACAGCACGACACGGGCGATCGACCACACCGATGCGGTAGGCACATTCACGCGCGTCACCCCGTCAGGCAGTTCGCCCTCCCAATCGGGAAGCGCAATCGCATAGACGCCCGCCTTGTCCAGCACAGCGGCGGTATTCGTCCATGCGTCCAGAATCTGCACGTTGCAGAAACGATCCGTTTCAGGAAGGACGTAGACCAGAGGTTCCGCACCGATGTCGAGCCATGCCTGCGAATAGACGGTATCGACGTTCGGCGTCACAACGGTGCGGAAAGAGGCGTCCGCCAGCTTTTTCGCGTGATTGAACTGATTGACAGGCGCACGGCCTGCCATGCTTCCGTCCGTATTGGTCGATAACGTCTTGGTTGCGTCCGTGAGCACCAACGGGAACGCATAGATGTACGCTTCGCTGAGCGTTTCCCACACGGCATCGGTATCCGGCTGCCTCTTTTCGGCAGTGCAGTCGGAAAAAATTCCGCATGTCAGCAGCGTGAGCGCCGATAGAAGCGCTGCGAGCATCTTCTTCATTTCGTTCTGCATTTTCTGGACTTTTTTCATCATGCCGGCCATATTGCCCATGTTGCCCATTCCACCAAACATCACAATGCCCCTTTCGGTCTTATCTACAGAATCCACCTATTAGCCTATCAAAATTGCCCTCTATCGTCAACCGTTCGGCTCGTCCTTCGGCGCGTCTGCGTCCGACAGCGGCGGCGGATCGTCCGGTGGCGGCACGTCGCAGTGTGCGTCGGCACCATGCGGAGCATCCGGCGCATCATCGTCCGGCACTTCGACGACCTCTACCGTGCCGCCTAGGATATGCAATGCATTTTGAAGCGGCGCGCGCTCCTCCCGCGCGACCGAATCGAGATCGAACTCCTTCTTCGGCGCAGCCGGCATCGCCTTCTTTCCCCGCCGCTTTTCGCCGGTCCTGCGCGGCAGGACCGGCGAGTCGTCTTCGCCCGTGCAGATAAGGCGCAGTGCATATCCCGTTTCCTCGCGCAGGATGCGCTCTACCGTCCGGCTGAAAATCCGTGCGAGCGACGGCCGCATGGAGCTGTTGAACGCGACGGTGAAGGTGCTTTCCGTCATGCCCGCAGGCTTCCCGTCCTGAAAGCAGGCATGCGCAGAGGGATTGCCTTCGAGCCGCTTGAGCAGCCGCGCGTAGACCTCCTTCGCTTCCGCTGAGGCAGGTGCTCGGCGAACCGCATGCGAAGCGGCAGGTGCCATCGGGGAGGCAGGCGCCAATGCGGGTGGGATGCGTCCGCTCTCTTCTGCTGCCTTTTCCATGCGCACGCGCTGCGGCGCACGCGCTTTCGGTGCAGGAATCGCGGAAAGCGCCGCTGAAAGAGAGGCAACCTTCGCCTCAAGCTCAGCCAGGCGCGCGCCGTCTTGCGCTCCGCTTTTTGCAGGAGCAGCAGATGCTACGGGCGGCACATGCCCTTCCATCTCGGGCTGCGCCAGTGCGAGCAGCGCGACCTCGACCGTGATACGCGGCTGCGGCGACCACTTGAGCTCCGCAAGCGCCTCGTGAAGGCGGCGGATCATCTGCATGATGCGCGCCGTCGAAAAGCATGCGCTCTGTGCTTTCAGCACATCTTCTGGCTCCGCGTAGAGATCCATCTCCTCTACCGTCCCCGCCGCCTGAAAAATCATGAGGCTCCGCAGGTGCAGCGTGAGTTCGACGAGCACCTGCCTGAGATCCTTGCCGCCCTGAATGAGCTGCGCGAGCCCCGCCAGGATCTCCTGCGTCCTGCCTTCCGCAACGGCACGCGTCATGCGGAATATCCACTCGTGCCCGATGAGCCCGAGCACGCGGCTCACACTCTTTGCCGTGACCTTGCCGCCCGCGACGGCAGAGCACTGATCGAGGATCGAGAGCGCATCCCGCATGCCGCCGTCCGCCTGTACGGCGATGAGCGCGAGCGCCGGCTCCTCCGCTTCGATGCCGCTCTCCTTTGCGACATAGGCGAGGCGTGCGCGGATCTCCTCCGCCGTGATGCGGCGGAAATCGAAGCGCTGACAGCGCGACTGTATCGTCGCGGGAACTTTATGTGCCTCCGTCGTCGCGAGGATGAATACGACGTGCGCTGGCGGCTCCTCCAGCGTCTTCAGGAGCGCGTTGAACGCCTCCATCGTCAGCATGTGCACCTCGTCGATGATGTAGACTTTATACCGCCCGTCGACGGGTGCAAACTTCACCTTCTCGCGCAGATCGCGAATCTCGTCGATGCCGCGGTTCGACGCCGCGTCGATCTCAAAGACATCCATCGAAGAGCCGTCTGCGATGCGCTTGCACGCTTCGCAGGTCCCGCATGGCTCCGCCGTCGGTCCATGCGCGCAGTTGAGCCCTTTCGCGAGAATCTTTGCCGTGCTCGTCTTGCCCGTGCCGCGCGGGCCGGAGAAGAGGTAGGCATGGCCGATGCGCCCGCTTTCGATCGCGTTCGCGAGCGTGCGGCTCACGGCATCCTGCCCGACGAGATCGGAAAACGTTCCCGGACGCCATTTGCGATACAGCGCAACATAAGCCATAGCCCTTCTCCTTTCATCGGCTCGCCGACTGCCGCATACAGAAAAAGCAGCCCCGCGAACGCGAAGCTGCCTTCCTTTTTCACGTCGAACCGCAGTCCCCAGGCACCCTCACGGCACATGAGACGATTCACTTAACGCTGCTTCCTTCCGGACCTGACGTGGTTCATGAGATCCCATTGCGCAAGACCCGAACACTGCAGCCCGACCTGGAAAAGGAACTTTTGATTTCAAAACTCCTTCTTGAACCTATTGCTATCTTATCATTTCCAAGACGATTCGTCAACTTCACGTCGCGGCAAAAGGCCGATCAGGCAGCGCAGGCGGACCGTCCATCGGCGCATCGGGCCAAGCAGGCCGCATTTCATTTCCCCTTATGCGCGCCAAACGCAGCCTCCATGCCATCACGGCGTGAGACGACTGCCTTCACGCCTCTCTCTTTCGGTCAAAACGTCCCTCTTGAAACTGCCCACATCTTACCATCTTTGCCTAGGCCCGTCAACTTGCGATCCCCCGCAATGCATGCGGCCGCCTTAGAAGAAATGGCTCACAACCGCATAGGCGAGAGCAAGCATGATGCAGGAGCAGATTGCCGCACTCGCAAAGGGGCGCGCGCCGCTCTTCGCGATGACGTCGAAATTGACGTTGATGCCGAGCGCTGCCATAGCCATCCCAAGCAAGAGATAGGCAAGATTCACAAGAGTGCCTAAAAAATCCGCTGAAAGACCGAGATACGAGCCGACGGCGCTCGCGAGAATAAATCCCCCCATGAAGTACGGGATGGGAACGGAGAGCTTGCCGCCCTCTGCCTTCGCGCTGCGTCTCATTTCGATGAGACCGATGATGAGCGCAACGGGCGCGAGGAGCAGCACGCGAGAGAGTTTCGCAATGATCGCGGAATCCGTGCCAGCCTGTCCCGCACTGCCTCCCGCCGCGACAGCGTGCGCGATCTCATGCAGGCTTAACCCCGCCATCGTGCCGAACTGTGCGTTCGTAAAGTGCAGCACGGGCAGCAGCCCAACCTCGACGAGCGTGAAGAGCGTGCCGAGGATCGCGACGATCGCGACGGCGAGGACAGACTGGTCCGCCTTTGCCTTCAAGGGCGCCGAAACGCCCATGACCGCTGCCGCGCCGCATATGCTGCAGCCGCATGCCGTAAGCATCGCGAGCGTATGGTCGACCTTGAAGAGACGCGCGAGCGCGTAGTTCAGGACCAGCATGACCGTCACCATGAAGACCGCCGCTTCGAGTCCCTTCAGCCCCTCGTGGAGGAGCAGGACCAAATTGAGCTTGAAGCCAAGCAGAATGATGCCCGCGCGCAGGAACTTATTCGCAATAAAGCCCGTGCCGCTCGCGCGCGCCGACGCCTTGATGGCGCGCACGAGCTGGACGAGCATGCCGAGGAGCAGCGCGAGCACCAAGTGGCCGACGAGCGAAAGCCCAGGAAGCCCCGCAAGCTCCTTGCCGAGCAAGGAGCAAAGGAGCGTGATGACGAGCGCAGGCAAGAAGGCGCGAAACCTTCCGATCCAATTCGCCTGCTGTTCTTGCTTTCCCATGAAAACATCCTTCCTAAAACGTACCTGAGACCAAGGACAGTATATACCGTATATTACGTACGAACCCATCTGTAAAATGCAGCAAAAGGAAAACGCCTGCTACCTCGTAACAGGCGTGTCATGTCATGGCGGAGAGTGAGAGATTCGAACTCTCGGTACAGTATCACCGTACACACGCTTTCCAGGCGTGCTCCTTCAACCACTCGGACAACTCTCCAAATGCTCTACCCATAAAGGTAATTCAATTTTATGCGCACGCCAACAGCCGCCCGCAACAGGATGGATTATATCATCAATAGCCAGTCGGTGTCAATCCCTCAAGCATGGCGTTTTCACCAGATTTGCATAGGATGAAGACGTCTGCAGCGAGTATGACGTCCTCCCTGTTTCCCGCCTCGAGACCCTCGCAGTCCAAGGCGTCCATCTCTTTGCGCAGCTTCCTGCGCAGAAGCTGCGCATCAGCCGTAATCCATGCTTCGAGCTTCTGAGCCGAATTTCTTCCCCCTTTATATGACGTGCATTGCACCCCTTCTCCTCACCACACGAAAAGTCCCGCCATAGCTGCCGAAAGAAGCGATACCAGGAGGCCTGCGAGTGCGAGATAGGCGACGTTCCGTGCGATGAGCTCATGCCGGCTCGTGTCGACAAGTGTGCGGAACGTGCCGAGCAGGATGCCGATCGTCGTGAGGTTGGCAAACGAGGTCAAAAAGACGGTCAGCACGGCCTGCACGTGCGGGCTGTACGTATGGATGACGTCCTTCAGGCTAAGCATGACGACAAATTCGTTCGTGATGAGCTTTTCGCCCATGTACTGTGCAATCTGAAATGCCTCACTCGCGCTTAGCCCCATGAGCCATGCGAACGGGAACAAGATGCAGCCGAGAATGGTTTCGAGCGAGAGCCCCGCATAGACCGCACCGAGGCATACGTCGAGGAATTTCGCGAGCGCGACGAACGCGATGACGTTCGCGCCAATGATGAGCACAAGCCTGCCCGCACTGAGGATGGAGTTCGCGAGGTACGAGAAGAATGGCTCGCATTCCGCATCGTCTGTGCGAATCGTCACGGCGATATCCTCTTCCGGTGCGATCTTCACGGGGTGAAGGATCGACGAGACGAGCAGCGCATTGACGACGTTCAGCGGAATCGCCGCGAGCACGTAGGCAGGCGGCATCAGCTGCGTGTAGGATGCGACGACGGGCGCCGTGACACAGCTCATCGACATGAGCCCGACCGTAAGGCACCGATCCGCCTTCATGCGCGAAAGCTGGAACTTCGAGACGGCCAGCGCTTCCGAGTTGCCGAGAAACATCATCTCGATCGAAAAAAACGCTTCGAACTTCGGTGCTCCCGTGATGCAGGAAAGGCCCTTGCCGACCCAGCGAATCAGAAATGGCAGGATGCCAAAGTACGTCAGGATATCGAAGAGCGGCACGATGAAGAGAATCGGCAGCAGTACCGCCGTAAAAAAATTCATCTGCGGAACGTTCACCCAGTCGGGAAAGACGAACGCGATGCCCGAAAAGGCAATCTGAATGAGTGCATGGAAGCCGTCCGCCGCCAAGCGGACGCAGCGTCTCCCCGCCTCAAATCCCATGAGGAATCCCGCGAGCACAAGATTCAAAACAAAGAGCACGCAGGCGCTGCGCCATCGAATCTCATGGCGCTTCTTGGAAAAGAGGACGGCGATGCCCAAAAAGACGAAAATGCCGATCATATTCATAAACAGAAACATGGAAATCCCTCCTGGAAATCGGAACGGGATCGAATCAAAAACGATGGTCCGTTCGCTCGGCGCATCAGAGATCGCGCCCAGAAAAGGCGAACGGCAAAAGTTCCGCCGCGCGCACCGTGCGCACCGCCCCGTTCAAGTTCGCCATGACGACGCGTTCGATGCCGAACTCCGCGATGACCTGCCGGCACGCGCCGCACGGGGCGCAGGGCGCATCCGTATCGGCGATGACGGCGATGGCACAAAGCTCCCGCGCCCCCTCTGAGACTGCTTTTTGGATTGCCGTGCGTTCGGCGCAGTTCGTGAGCGGATAGCTCGCGTTCTCGACGTTGCAGCCGCCGAACACCCTGCCGTCCGCTGCGAGCACTGCTGCACCGACCGCGAAATGCGAATACGGCACGTAGGCGTGCTCGCGATACGACCGCGCGGCCTCAATGAGTCTCTCGTCTGTCATGCGCCCGCCTCCTCAAAGCGCGCGACACCGTCCTTTGTGACCTGCGCGTAGATGAGCGGGCGTCTTGCGGGCGCCTCCGCGCCGATCCCAACCGCGCTTCGGTACATGCGCTCCGCCTCACGGAATGCCATCGTGTTGTCCGTGTAGAGCGCAGCGATGCTCTCTCCCTTTTCGACGCGCTCACCGTACTTTTTGCGAAGCACGATGCCGGCGGCGGGATGGATGACGCTGTCCTTGCGCTCGCGCCCAGCGCCGAGGACGACGGCCGTCTCGCCGATCTTCTCCGCATCCATCGCGGTGATGTAGCCGGAATCGTTCGCGCGGATCTCCGTCATGGCCATCGCCTCGGGGAACTTCGAGGGGTCTCGAAGCACGGCGTCATCGCCGCCTTGTGCGCGCACCATCGCGCAGAGGCGATCGAGCGCCGTTCCCTTCGCAACCGACTCCTCCGCCGCCCTGCGGCACGCTGCGAGATCGCCTCTTCCCGCAAGGAAGAGCATGTGCGCCGCGAGTGTGAGCGATACTTCCGTGAGATCCTTCGGTCCCTCGCCCTTCAGGACGGCGATGGACTCGGCAACCTCAAGGCTGTTGCCGATCGCTCGGCCGAGCGGCACGTCCATATCGGTCACGAGCGCGACCGTGCGCTTTCCTGCGCCCTCGCCGATCGCGACCATCGCACGCGCGAGCGCGATCGCATCCGCTTCCGTCTTCATGAATGCGCCCGAGCCCGTCTTGACGTCCAAAAGGATCGCGTCGCTCCCTGCCGCGAGCTTCTTGCTCATGATGGAAGACGCGATGAGCGGCAGGCTGTCGACCGTCGCCGTCACGTCACGCAGCGCGTAGAGCTTTTTGTCGGCGGGCGCAAGGTTTCCCGTTTGCCCGATGAGTGAGAGCCCACAGGCGCGCACCGTTTCGAAGAACTTCTCCTGCGGGATCACCGCCTTAAAGCCGGGGATCGATTCAAGCTTATCGATCGTGCCGCCCGTGTGTCCGAGCCCGCGCCCGCTCATCTTCGCGACCTTCGCGCCGCATGCAGCGACGATCGGTGCGCAGATGAGCGTCGTCTTGTCGCCGACGCCGCCCGTCGAATGCTTGTCTACCTTCACGCCCGCAATGGCGGAAAGATCCATCGTGTCGCCCGACGCCGCCATCGCCTTCGTCAGCGCCGTCGTCTCTTCCTCCGTCATGCCGGAGAAACAGATCGCCATGAGCATCGCTGCCATTTGGTAGTCGGGGATCGCGTCTTTCACATAGCCGTCAATCATGTATGAAATTTCTGCTTCGCTAAGCGCTTTTCCATGTTTTTTCTTCGTGATGAGATCGTACATCCGCATCGGGGAACCCTTCCTTTATCCGTCTATCCGTCGATCCGTCAAATCCGTGCATCCCTATGCAGCCGCCTTGCCGGTTCATTCCGCCAAGAGGCGCGGCAGCAGGCTCTCGCCCTTCGTCGTGAGCGGTGCGCCGAACATGTCCGCGACGGTCGCACCGAGCATCGCGAACGTCGGATACGTGCCGAGATTCGCGCCCTGCTTGATCGGCTTGCCGTAAACGAGAAGCGGCACGTACTCGCGCGTATGATCCGTGCCGGGCGCACCGGGATCACAGCCGTGGTCTCCCGTGATCATGACGACGTCGCCCGCCTGCATCTTCTCCATCATCGCGCCGAACTGCGCATCGAACTCCGTCATCGCCGCCGCGTAGCCGTCGATGTCGCGTCGATGCCCGTACGCCATGTCGAAGTCGACGAGATTGACGAACGCAAGCCCCGTGAAAGCCTCGTCCATGAGCGCAAGCGTCTTTCTCATGCCGTCGGCATTGTCACGGTTGACGCCAAGGCTGCGGCTCACGGAGCGCCCCGCAAAGATGTCCGCGATCTTTCCGACGCCGATCGTCGCGAGCCCTTTTCGCGCGAGCGCGTCAAGCATCGTGTCGCCCGTCGGGTCAAGCGAGAAATCGTGGCGGCGCGGCGTGCGCTCGTAGTCCGGGTACTGGCCGATGTAGGGCCGCGCGATGATGCGTCCGACGCCGTGCTCGCCCTGCATGATCGCACGCGCCTTGCGGCAGTAGCCGTAGAGCGTCTCGACGGGCACATCCGCCTCGTTTGCCGCGATCTGCAGCACGCTGTCCGCTGATGTGTAGACGATAAGCCCGCCCGTCTCCTCCTGCTCGCGCCCGTAGTCCAAAATGACCTGCGTGCCGGAATACGGCCTGTTGCAGAGGATCTTCTTCCCAAATGCCGCCTCAAGCTTTGCGATGACCTCCGGCGGGAAGCCGTTTGGATACGTCGGCATCGGACGCTCGGAGACGACGCCCGCCATCTCCCAATGCCCCGTCGTCGTGTCCTTGCCGCGCGAAAGCTCGCGCAGGCGCGCGAAGGATCCGATAGGATCCGCTGCCGGCGTGCCGCAGCCGACGCCGTCGATATTGAACAGGCCGATCTGCTGCAAATTCGGTGTGCTGTATTGCTTTGAGCCAACGATCGACTTGAGCGTATGGCATGCGGGGCCGTCCCCAAAATCAGCCGCATCGGGCTCCGCGCCGATGCCGAGACTGTCGAGTACGATAACGAATACACGCTTGATCTTTTCCATGCTGTCCTTCCTTGCCCGCGCATCCCATCGCGCGAAACTTGCCTGATTTCTTTTCATTGCGTTCATGGCACGCCGATATCGTCCCTTGCGCCGATGCGCTATCTGAGCCATTCGATACCTACGTGCGCTGCTCCTGCCGTGCCTTCTCAGAGTTCTTTCCCCTCTCGCTTGCGTTGCTCGTACTCGCGGTCAAGGATGCCGAGCACGACAAGGTTTTCGTAGACGCCATTTGTCAGGAGCGTCTCGCGGATAAGCCCCTCGCGCACCATGCCCTCCGATTCGTAGAGGTGAAGCGCGCGTGCATTGTAGTCCTTGCAGTCGAGCCAAACGCGGTGGAATTTCTTGTCCTCAAATGCCCACGCCTTCAGGAGCTTCATCGCCTCATGCCCGTAGCCCATGCCCTT